>Ga0224501_10003411_pt1 | contig 12495 bp, 8 predicted proteins | sample SF_Oct11_sed_USG_4_FD_169105 | JGI IMG/M metagenome (GOLD analysis project Ga0224501, IMG submission 169105) | Sediment microbial communities from San Francisco Bay, California, United States - SF_Oct11_sed_USGS_8_1 | ecosystem: Environmental > Aquatic > Marine > Sediment | place: USA... | reverse complement strand
GGTTGTCATTTTGAGCAGGTAAGCTGAAAATGCGACCGAAAATGGTTTCAGTCCCAGAAAGACCTATCAAACGAATGCACATATTTGAAACAAAATGTAGAGGTCGTTACATCCAGATAAATTGGTCATTTTCCGCATTTTAGCCGGTTAAGGAAGAACCAGCTCCTGTTCAAATGCCAAAAGAACAGATAGAGACCAAAGTTCCGTCTCCCACTCCTCCGCCCACAAAAAAGAAAACAAAATTCAGACCTAAGAAAGGTCGTCTGATCTCCGCCGGAGTAAGCAACATGGCAGAAAGTCTGGAAGACACGGAGAGACGACTGACAACAGAAGAAGCGAGACGTAGACAGCAAGACGACCCGCCCCCTCAGAAACCTATGTTCAGCTCGATGCCTAAATCTGTTGGCAGCATACTTAAGGTAATTCGTGCTTATTATAGTGTACCACCGGGTCTGCAATGTATCTGAATATATCGTGGATTCTCAGTTAGAAGGTGCGTAACATGAAACTGAAATATGTTTTCCTTTGAATTGAATGCTCTTTCGCTTGAATTTCTGTCACAATTGACTCTTAATGTAGGGGAATTGCATTGTCCCTTAAAACACTACAACGTCTTTGCTGTTTTAGGCTCACTGCACCAACTTTACTGACTTTTTAAATCGTACTATGTAAGATTCTCACAGCAAAGTTTTAAAATAATGCGAAAACTAGTTGCATTTACTAATACTGATTATCAGTGTTAAAGCCCCAATCACGGAGTTAAATTCATACCATCATTTATTGCCCCTGTTACTGCAGAGTCCAGTAGAAAATGAGGCAGCTAGCCAACAGGTTTGTATACGGATGTGCACACTGCTATATATTATGCCTTTCTGTTTATACCCAGCCAAAGCCCCTAAACCCTCTATCATCACCTTGGTGTGGCGTTCTCTGGGAAGGGAATCGATTTTCCCAAAATCTGTTCGCTCTGATTTGGAGACAAAGTTTCCACATTCCCTAATGCATGATGGCTTATACGCACTTAGTCAAACCTAGTATCGGTTGCTTTCTGTTGAGGATTTATAGAAATGCAATGCCTAAACTATTATAATTTTTTGAGAGATTTTCAAAAGCCATATATATGTAGCACACAGAGGCAATGATTCCTGATATTTTCATATCTTGCATCCAAAGAACTTAAATTTTGTTTAAATCTATACTTGTAGTTCCAGTCTGGCCGACCACCTGGTAACAGAGATGTCTATTATGACAACCAAGGGAATATAATTGCTATGTCAAAGATTAGTCCTGAAAAACTTCCCACCCACAGGTAATATGAAACTTCCAAACAGGATATCTTCTTCTGAGTTTTATCAGGGAGGAGCCAGTGTAAGCCCCTGTGTTTAACTGACAAGTGTTAGAATCACTGACAAGTGTGATAATGTTTTTATTTTTGGCCGTGTTGTATCATTTGTCTTTGGGCTGGCGACAACAAATATATTAAAATGTCGCCAATCAGATGTCCTTGAAATTTTCGTGCTTGGGTTTTTCACGACCGAAATCCACTGTCCCGAAATCTGCTAAACTGCTCAAGAGCGTGACCGAAAAGCGCAATCCCAAAAAGCATCTTTCGCTTTCGGTCGCGATCTTCGACCCAAAGCAGGCATTCAGAATTCCGCGACAGTAGTTTAGGCAAATGTCAAGGTTACCGCAAAGAGGTTTGATTACTACATTGAGATCACGAATCGTGAACAATCGTTCGGCTCTAACCGATGAGTTTAAGTTGGGCGAAGACGACTTTGTTCCGATCAAAGTTCATCCTGAACTCAACAGCGTTTCCTCACCGCAACTGTGTTTTTTTTTTAAATTTTGTCGCGAGCACTTAAATCCACCTAATTTGTGAACATTTGTCGTTTCAGCACCTTGTCATAAGTGAGTCACACTTGATGGGTACAGGGGGATGTAATGTAGAAAATGGCCTCAATATCTGTTAGTAGAAGTATGGCAGAATATTCGCCCAAGTGTGAAAAAATGTCATTTTGTAGCATCAAGACCAAGTTTTATGTTGTTGATCCTGCTGTGGAGGCCGCTCAAGCCAGATTGGATGCTATGAGAACAGGACGTTACTTGGCAACCAAAAAGACGACTCGAAAACCAGCTCACGAAGACAGGAAAAAACTAGACAAATCTAGCGACTATAAATCCAGTAAAAGTGACATATCGAGAGTAAAATATAATGGGCATGAAGGCAAGCCTGATACTGTTACACCATTACCCCCACCAATGGTAAGAACTGACCCCATTTTATGATAGGTGTGAGAATAGCCGGATAGCTCAGTGGCAGAACGCCGGACTCGTAACTGTGAGAACTTGTATTCAAATCCTAGTCCTAGATAGAGGCCCCAACTGGTGGATAAGCGTCAATATCACTCCATGGTGATTAAGGTGCTTTTTTACTCCATTGGGCGTAGGGTCTGCCTCAGACCAGATGCAGCTTGCGTCTGATTTGGCGCCGGACCTTGGACCCGAGGACTCCTTCGCGCTCTGAACGGATCTGTTGGGCGCGCGATCCCGGATTACTTTGGAGGCAATCAATGGTGCTGAATCTGTGTTACTGGAAACGGCAACCATTTCTTGCTCAAAATTTCAAAAGAAAGTTAATTCTCTATTTAATTCTTACAATACAGGTTGCCTCTCTTTTCACTGCAACTTTACGCTGTCAGTCAAGTGAATATTGTTGCGGAATCAAATAAATTTCCCTTTCAAATGATCCTAGTACGAGACCGGAAATGAGTGAAAGTTGCTAGGTAATCCGTGGAGACAATTTAATTGGTTGATGAGTTGGACATCCAAAACCGACCTCAATTTGTCTCTGGGAGACAGATGCTCGGGCGTCCGAGGCTGATCGGATGAGACCTTTTCACTCCATTTCTGGGGGGGGCGGATGTCCGTCTCAAGCGTCCGGTCCGAGGCCAATTGGACCCCCAATGAAGTGAAAAGGCACCTTCAGGGATCCATCACTCCGTTCTTGTGAGGAGTTTTCAGTCAAATGAAGTGTAAACAAATGGCTTCGGTTGGGGTGAAGCGATAGCCTAGTGGATAGCATACTAGGCTTTGGACCTGGAGTCCCAGGTTCGATTCCCAGTTCGGGCAAAAACTTTGTCTTGCGCAACACCCTTGCCTGTTTCATATCCTGACATTAAATAAAAGAAGCATTCCCATAGAATTAACCATCGCTAGGGAACATGTGCAAGCAGAAAGTCTCCTAATGATGCCTTCGGCAGTGTACCTCATCATACATTCCTATAGCTTGTAAATCCTTGTCTATTATAGATTGAATCAATGGAATTAGCTCCAGGTGTGATAGTTGTTGAAGGTGATAGAGTAAAGAAGGGTCCCAGACAGGTAAGTGGCAGCATTCCATCAACTGTGAGCAATGCTTCGACAGCGCCCCCATAACCACGTAAAATTGTATCACTGAAGAATTACATTACAATTCCTCACTCCAAACGAAATATTTTAATATTTTTGATTGAATCCATTGTCTAATCATTCTATAGGAACTAGTATCATGTGTCCCTTGTAATGTGAGCTGTTGTTCTGCATAGAAGACCTCATGGCTGTACCAGAAACTTGCCAGAGGTGCACATTTGAACATTAATTCTATGATCTAGGAGTCCATTCAAATTCCTACTACTTGTTCTTAGATTCAATCCATCCCGAGTATCTGTCTTCATATTCCTGTGACAAAGGAAATTGAAATAATTCTTTTCTAGACCACCTTTTGGCCTGTGACTGCTTGACTACCAACCACCTTTGAATTCATTGTTCATTTGCCAAGATTCGCTAGGATTCTTTGCGAACCGTGAATCGAATCTTTAAACCGATTTGTTTACTTTTGAGACTGACCTAGGAGAATTCTCTGATTGCATCCCTTCCCTTCTATTTATAGCTGCCATCCACCAGAGACAAGTTACCAGCAGATGACAAGTTAAGACCGGTGGGTGTCAAACGTGAGATGTCAATCTCAGTTCGTGAGCTGCTCGGTGCAGCCGCACCTATAATTAGAATGGAGTCATCTACTCCTGTACCGCCTATCATGAACAAACAAAATATGGACAGCCGCTCTAAAATACCAGCATAACATACACATACTTATCGCCTTCTGCTTTCACCATGTGACCCGCCCAACTTGTTGCTCCTTATATGCATGTAGTGAGTTCACACGCATTCGTGATAAAAGCTAGATGTGTCATATTGAGACTGGGGATTCTTTAAATCTATATTATATAAATGTATATAAATATAAATTAAAAAAAAGGAAAAAGCCAATCCGTAAAATTTTGATTCTGGCAATTTGGTAAAGTGATATGAGTGGACTACTTGTGCAGTTTTAAAATATATGCATTTCTGCATTTCAATTCCGTGAAAAAATTATTTTCTCTACATGTAAATGAGTAAAAAGCACAACTAGGAAGTGCGTGTAAGACTGGTTCTGCTGTCTCTTACTGCCAAACCTGCAATAAAGGGTCAAAGTGTATGGTAAAGCACCAATACGTCACTTAGCAATGGAATGACTGGATCACGCACTGTCGGATGCATCCTCCAAACAACCAATACTTTTAGTCTGGGGTTGAGTTTCTTTATTTAAGGAAAGGCTCATACTCGCGGTGGTACCTACCAGCACCAACAGTTGAGTATGGGATCTAACATTATTGAGGCAAATGCTAGCTAGACATGGAGTTCTCTTTTCTTTTTTTATTGTTCCACTTTGGCACTAACCATCCTCATTGATGGAGCTGAGCCTGAGGCTTGTTGGATCGAAGGGAGTTAGGATCTGTGTGAGGAGCTCATACTCACAATGGAAGCCTGCCATGACCGGGATTCGAACCCAGGTTATCCCAGTCGCGAGCCCTACCACTGAGCTATCCTGCTTTCCCTATCCCACTATCCATCTGAGCTATCCCTCCGAGCTCTTCCCCGAGCCAGCCCTCGAGCTGTCCTTTTGAGCTATCCCCCTAAAATTGACCGGATGTTCATTCTTACCTTGACCATGGAGTCTATACCGCCTGAGAAGAGTCTGCCTTTACTAACACAGAGACAGGCTACACTTCCTGTGTGCCTGATCAGGGTCTGCTTACAGATCATATTACTCTGGCTCCACACCTACATATGGCAACATCCAAACAAACTAAATCAGAAACAGGCCAAACCTCAGAAAAAACTTCAGCAACTAAAAAATGCTCGGTTTCGAGGACCTCCATATGCATACCAACTTATAGGCCTAAAAATAAATACCAGAGACAGCCAAAACCTCAGAGAAAGTTACAGCGGGTAATGTTGTGTTTATGCCACATGAGAACTTCAGGCGGGCTTCCCGGGGCTTCATTTAGGGTGAGTTTGCTTTTATGTGAGATACCAGAGCCCTGGCCAGGGGCTCAACGGAAGATGATTTTGGCTGACTGGATGGTATGAGATACCAGAGCCTTGGCCGGGGGTTCAACGGAAGATGAATTTTGTTGACTGGATGGTATGAGATACCAGAGCCTTGGCCGGGGGTTCAACGGAAGATGAATTTTGTTGACTGGATGGTATGAGATACCAGAGCCTTGGCTGGGGGTTCAACGGAAGATGAATTTTGTTGACTGGATGAAAAAAAGAAGTGATGCATCAGTTTCCCTATGACCTCCATACTAACCCTAGTTCATAGGCCCTATGATGTGTGAAGGCAGTTTACCATGAAGTTTCATCTACCCAATGAAATTGATGCGCACCTAAAGCTTCAACCAATGTCTTCCAAAACTCATCACAAGCAAGATATGAATCCATTAGAATCTGTCACTGTGCTGTTCTTAAAAACTGGCCAGTTAGTATTGAAGGGTCCTGAATTTACTACAGGAAATAAATCTCTCATCAGAGGATGCCAGCATTTCACTCACTCTTTCTCTCATGTAATATCTTCATTGTTATGTGAAGCGGTCGGGTTAGATACATGTTTCTTTCACCAGTTTTTTTCAAGTATGACCTTCCTGCTGGCGGCGGTGAAGTCGAGGTAGTCAGAAAATGTCTCGGCCCGACCGGAGTTTAAACCCATGATCTCTGGGTGAAATGTGATCAGGCAGGAAATTCTACCAACACCACCCAGACTTCAGTGGTGGTGGTTCACCAGCTATGGCTTAACCTGGATCATCGGAGTGGGTTAGTATCAATGCTCCACCTCATAGTGAGAGGTTAGTATCAATGCTCCACCTCATAGTGAGAGGTTAGTATCAATGCTCCACCTCATAGTGAGGGGTTAGTATCAATGCTCCACCTCACAGTGAGGGGTTAGTATCAATGCTCCACCTCATAGTGAGGGGTTAGTATCAATGCTCCACCTCATAGTGAGGGGTTAGTATCAATGCTCCACCTCATAGTGAGAGGTTAGTATCAATGCTCCACCTCATAGTGAGGGGTTAGTATCAACGCTCCATCTCATAGTGAGGCATGTCTTTGTTTAGAGCTAGTGTGAGGGGCTCATACAACAGAACCCTGGGATTTGAACCCATGCGAGCCCAGCGCTATACCACTGAGCTATCCCACTACCCCTCACTAACCCTGATTGTTCTGTCATACGAGGCACTGAAGATAAGAATACCACCAGCCGTCTGCATCCATGACAGAGCATAGACGATACCGTTATGTCCCTGCAGAGTGGTCACCTGCTCCATATTTGACAGATCCCATACCTGTACGAAAGAAATCATCGGTTTATATGAGCACTAGTGAGAAACGAGTTGCCAACTCATACGAAACTACATCTGCATTGGCAAAAGCAGCTCAGACTGGATCATTTCAAAAACCAATGATTTACAAACTTTAATAAGTGGGCTGTGAATTTCCAATTAGCTTCGAATGATGCAGAATTAAACAACCTGCCACACAATGGCTAATTGGCGCCGATTTGCGAATCCCTTTTCTCAATGAATTCCCGATTCGCCTGTGCCATCACACAGCAGTCTTCGAACAAGCCAGATGATGTATAATTTGATTTGATGAGTGAGCAGGCAAACCAGTTACACAGGCTAACGCCATTTTGACACCTCGCCGCTGTTCAAAGGATGTAAAGTTTCATGGTGCAAAGCGTTTTCCGAGTCGAGACGGATTAGGGATTGAGTTATAACTCCCTAGACTCATCTCATTGCTAAGAAAATTTGTTTGATCTTGTTAAAATAGATAAGTAGGTAAACTATATCTTTGGAAATACAACCAATAATACAGGTATAGTTTGAGCAAAAGAATAGTGATATTGTTTTGCTAAAAAATAACCCTGTTTGCATAGACCGAGGACAACAGTGAACATGGCGTGGTGTTGAAGCATGGCACCGAGTGCTGGAGCGTTCCGGTGCTAGTAGTGATCGAAGTTGAATCTATAAATGAGTTTATGTTTGATGTAGGCGAAATTTAATCCATACTTTAGATATTACAAAGAAAGCAAAGCTGACGATGTGTGGAAAGAAGCTCAGTGCAGGTCGGATCCAGAGAACTGGGAAAAGATAGCGTATATGATGAGATGGCTAACACACATAATGTCTATTCTGTTAGCACGTTGTCCACCACTTATTTTTCCTTCACGTTTTCTTCTCATCATTTCAGTCAGTCTTCAGGGGTCCACTGCTGGATAATGGCCTTCCTCACTTTCTACCGCTGTTGTCTGCCCTGCACCCGGTCAGTCCAATTTGTTTCCACATACTGTTTGATGGATCCCAAAAATAGTAGTTGCCAAAGGAGACTTTTTTGGCAATCCAGGCCCAGTTTAATTTCCCAGCCATTATCAATGTTTCACACGCAGCCAGACATCAGAATGGAGGCATTCCAACCCGTAGTGCTGACCTTTGTACCAAAGCATGAGTTTTGGATTCCATAGCACAAGTTATTATAGGCAAGCTTTGTTGAATGTTAAAATCCTTTACCAATTAATCAGTTTGACATTTCGATAGCGATCTCAATGAATTGCGTTATCCCAGAAACAACAGAAATGTGATCATGCACAATGATCTTTTTATTTTGGCCGGCTTCAACAGACTGGGACGTCTGGCGAACTGACTACCACCTCACTACCCTTTCCATTACCTTTTATGACAGCAGCATTTTTTGAGGGCAGGAGCTTAGCGAGGTCATTTCAAGAGTTAGATCACAATTCTCACAAGTCCTTCTCGTGAAGCACTCGTTGCTGATTTTCGACCCCATTTAATCCCCTGACCTTGAAAAGAACAGTCGCTTTAGATAAATCAATTTTGCTGACTTTTCAATTCAGATAAAGTGATCGATCCGGAGAACAGAGTCCCGTTTCTGTCCTTGTCACAATCATGTTTGTTGCAATTCCGGCTTGTCACCAAACAGCTACAATTTGGGGATTTCAGTGGTCATCATACAGTAAGTATACTACATAATAATTACATTGGTATATATCAGCCAAATTTAGAGGCTTATTTGCTCCTTCTTTCGCACTGCTTGTAAAACTATTCATTTGTTTGATTTTGAGGCCCTGAAAAGGGCCATTTTTTGGGGTCTCGGACTTAGTCATCATCTTGAAGGTCAGAATATTCCTCATCTTCCTGAGGATACGCCACTTTGACCTTCTCCTTGCACAGTATGGCAGGATAACTCGCTCAAGCCGAGTATGCCATGAACTCAGAGCATATAGGCACGACAGGCAGCGTAGCATAAGTTCTTTTTGGTATCTGGAACTCTGGCCGCACCAGCCTGCTCAAATACAACTGCAAAATTCTCCACAGATTTCTTATATAGACAATGAATTTGAAAAGCAGGGTGGGCTGCGATGCAGCCAAAATCCTTGCGGCGATTGAACAGGCGCTTTTCCATCATGCAGTCTCGTGCTTGATCTGAATCCTGGCAGCAGACGAGTTCTCTTTCACTTTTCACAAAGGTAGAATCCACTGGGTGTTCAGAATCATAGCATCCACCGCAGGAGCACCAAGTTGTGTTTGTCAGCTTTTCCAGTAGTCTGGTAGTTTCCGATTCTTCCTCCATTCTCAGTGCCTCTACTGCCCCCTCTGAGAACTCGGATTCATCATTATACCCTCCAGATTGCACACTGGCTGCCTCCCAATCCTCTGCATTGGAATCACTCATTCCACTAGCCATGATATCTCACAAAAAACGCCATATGAACTGTACAGTTGTCATCAACTATTTATATAATACAACAGAGTCTTCAAAGGCTAAGACAATAACAAAGCCACAATTGAGGAGGCGCGCTTAACTTAGTACGGTAACTGTGATGTAGGCTTTTATTGACACGCGGAGCTATCCTAATAATTGATCCTGATCTGCCGCCAGTCCGCCCTGACCTGTACAGACAGAGGGTAAACACCATCGTGTTATACAAAACCACGTTCCATCCTAACGGCAGGCAGATATCCCATATAGAACCCATTTGCCTCAGATAATGGTGAACAATGTTCTTGAATATACTCTCACAAATTCAGCAAAATCAGAAACAGTTTTTCACTAGTGCGGGATCAAGTAATGTTCAACTATAGAACAGTAAACTCATCTACGTCACTCAGCCAGTCAGTTGGATGGTCAGTCAGTCACTCAGTCATACTGGATTAATCACGGTTACTCGCGGCCATTATATACTTACATGTATTACTTTCTCGTAAGTGCCGCAGAGAATCTGCTTGTCAGTGACACAGATGGAGTACACACTGCCCCCATAGGTCTTCAGGGAGCTCATCAATTGCAGGCTATCTAAGCTGTATATCTGTAATCAGTGCAATGATAGACTAAGTATGACATTGAAAGTGTGGAGGGTGGAATTTCAAAATGAAATTGTGTGAGTTGAAACAGAACCTGACCACGACTCAGCCACCCAAGACAATGTACTGAGAATAAATCACAGGTTTTTTCAGCACATCTAATTAGCTATAATTGATTAATGAGATTTTAGGGAGCTTTTACACCGGACATAAGTGTGACATTGCAAAGTATAGTGAGTTAGAATAGCTACAAATCCTCCCAACTCAAGTGGTATTGTGGACTTCAACTGAATTTTGCGTTGTCAAACAAAATACAGGGTTTTGAGTAATGGAGTATATAGTTGAGGGTCCTAATATTTCACAGTACCTCAATAGTCTGGTAAGATCCGCAGTATAGCTCCTTATCTGTGGTATACAGAGCCCTCACCCAATGGTTAAAGCCTGTTATCTCCTTCTTAGTCTCATATTTTCCAGCCACTGTATGCCATACCTAATTAAATAGACCACAACACTATAAACATTACATAATGTAACAATTGAGATTCATCACCCTTATTAGGCGTTTTTCGGACAAACTAACCTCCGGTGCTTCCGCGCGCGTTGTCCTGCAACTAATCCTGCCCGAACATACGCACTGGAGTTTTCCACTCGATTGGACAAGTCGCCTGATGGCGTTAGGATGAGGCGACTCGGGGCTAATCAAGGTTATGTTACCTAATCTGTAATCTTCCTATAGGTTAATGCTCCATACTGATTCAGAAACTGCGCCAGTCTCATCAACTTCACTACCTCACCATGGATGACCTTGATTCAATGACAACACATGGGCCAAGACGATTGGAGGTCAATATCAAGGAAGGTTGGGGTTAGTCCACCTAAGCCCCATTTACATGTCACCCACCAAGAATACGGCTACTCTTAATGAGAAGGAAAGGCAGATCTTTAACAGCCATGGGGGATGACCTTTCCCTACTGGTTGGGACCTCCCATTATTTTACCAGAGTGATTGAAAGCCTCGGTAGCCAGTTGGACTGAGAGACTTGCCAAAAGCCTGTGACTAAAAACAACACCGTCAGAAGCGAGAAGTCAGCCCGTGATTTTTATTGCAAATCGACGCTTTAACCAACTGAGTTTTCTATTACATCCATTCCCTAAACTTACCTTAACCGTTTTTAAGCTGCCACTGAAAAGCATTCCCCTGGATGCTGCCAATGTGCATACGGGGTTATCATGAGCATCCAGTGTGTCTTCCAATTCAAAGTCCGCATCTATATTCCACACGAGGATTTTAGTATCCTGAGATCCCGAGTAAAGACGACTCCCGAAAACAGTCAGCGCCAATACAATACCAGAATGGCCGCCTAGTGTTTTAACGCATTTATAATTAGAACTCGTATCCCAAACCTGTAATTTATAACAAATGACGTGGAGATTGGTCAGTGCATCATCCTTTTTCGATAGTCATTGCAAGAGCGCCAAGCAACACTTCAGTTGAAAGGTCATCATGACGGATTGGTAAAGCTCTACATAAAATTTTGTCAAGGTTTGGTTGTTGCAATAGCCACCATCAAGGTTACGAGAATATAGGCCTGATGAAGCATTTAATTGCTACAAACAGAGGCAGGGATAGTGAATAATAATGACATATTGATGGGAAATACAGGTGGATGCGGGGAGGGAAAAGCGGGGAAATAAGAGAACGCTCTAACCTTGACATGGTTGTCTGATGATCCACTGAACAGGAAATCATTATTAGCGGCTAGACACCAGACCGGTCCAGTGTGCCCCACACATGTACCTTTACACTTGATAATAGGTTCAGGATCGTATGGACTCATCGTGGGATATTGAGAGGTGTGGTTCAAATGTTGTTTCAACTGATCCATATCTTCCTACAGAAAAGCAACCAGAAGTGTGATAACGCATGCATCTACAGCATTAAAATAAAAACATATGAACTCGGCTCATTCGCTTGGTTTACACGTGGTAGACGAATCCCCTCATTGACGTTTGCTGAATGACGGTCGATAACGCATCAAATTTTCGAGGAGACCTCTATAATACATGTTGGAGGAGACCTCTTTAATATATGTTGGAGGAGACCTCTATAATATATGTTGGAGGAGACCTCTATAATATATGTTGTAGGAGACCTCTATAATATATGGAGGGGACCTCTATAATATATGGAGGGGACCTCTATAATATATGTTGGAGGAGACCTCTATAATATATGTTGGAGACCTCTACAATATATGTTGAAGGAGACCTCTACAATATATGTTGCGCATCGACAAACCATTGAATGTTAATTTAATTAACGAACAAGACTTGCTTTGATACTTCACAGCAAATAAATCGCATAAATAACAAGAAAAATGCAAAAAAACATGAGATGAAAATCGTTTCAATGAAGGCTTGACCCAGAAGAAGCATATTGTTGAGAGACTTCGCCGACTAACCGTCCTCCTATATGACAAGGGAAAGGGGTACGATTCACACCGCCTGTTTTAATTCAAAGTGCCTGTACTGCAACTAAGGCAAATTATTTCTTTGAACCAATTTTTGCGATTGTTAGTACCAGGGTGAAAATCTGAAGCGATTCATGTGTTGTAGGGTAGTTACCAAATGTCATGAGCAGAAAACTCTCATCTCATCAAAGCTAAATAAATAAGACCCTTATACCGACACTGCCGTCTTGAACCTATTGACTGTGACTATTAGAAAATTACAGCAAAGCTCCGCTGCCTTC
>Ga0224501_10003409_pt1 | contig 12498 bp, 6 predicted proteins | sample SF_Oct11_sed_USG_4_FD_169105 | JGI IMG/M metagenome (GOLD analysis project Ga0224501, IMG submission 169105) | Sediment microbial communities from San Francisco Bay, California, United States - SF_Oct11_sed_USGS_8_1 | ecosystem: Environmental > Aquatic > Marine > Sediment | place: USA... | reverse complement strand
CACCACATAAGCGTACAAGAATTTACAGATATAGAACCCCTTCACGCTCTTTACTTAGCTGAACATTTTGTTTCATTTTGTGTGATCTCATTGGTTAATAGTTGGAGAAGTCTTCCCATCGCTTCACAATCTGCCTTAGGTTTGACTCAAGTAGAAGCTGACACAGTGAGGGGCCCCACTTGGTGTATGTACCGTAGGAGGTCACTTAGTGCACGTACCTCTCAAAATGCTGGACATCAGCTTTGGAAGGCCAGGCAGAAGAAAAACTTGTCAGACGCCAAATATAATTACTGGAAGAGATAAGATGCTGAAATCTACTATGAACCTGAAAAAAGTCGAAAATCGAGATTATCTGTCGCATCAGGTGACCCATTATTATATAGTCTAATGCGTGATCTCGTGTTTCAGTTACTTTATTTAATTAATTCTAGATTCTGCGATCTGTGTGTATAAGTTAAGTTCGAAATGGGTCAATTGGTCTAATCCGCTAACAAATTTGGGATAATTCAAAACCAGCCATTAACTTTTAACTAGGCTACTTACGGAAGAACAGTTGAGCAGATCTTTGATATGCAAGTAAGATAAGATTGTCTCCAAAACGGAGTTGGGAAGGCACCAGAGATGAGTAGAAGATTCATGCTGAGCGCTGCCCCGCAGTCGACATCTTGCTGCGAAGCTGTGATTGTGAGATCGGCAGTGACTTGGGCGTATCGGTGTTGTCAAGATAGCATCTGAAAAAAGTGGAGTGCTGATATTCGTCAGACTGAACCGTGCTAGTAAAATTTATAAATAAGCTCACAACTTTTCAAATCATAATTAAAGGGACAGACAGTGATAGGGTGTGTTACTGTGTAGTGTGTTGTGTAGTCCTCGATAACCAAATACTGAAATAGTCTCTTCGGTTATAGATAATAGATCATTGGTGGCAAGGGTTTTCTGGGAGGAAATGCATGCTTGGCAGCTTCAGGTTCAATAAGGTTCAAATTTGAAACTGGAAGCGGTCTTTGCCAATCCTTGTGTCAATCTCAATGTGTGACTCTGACTGGCTGAGCAGTTACGTTAGCAAGCTAGCTAGTCTAACCGGGTAGATAATTCCAGTCTTAATCAGTCAATGAGAAAAGCCTGTAGTAAAGTTTGGTACCGTTACGTTAGCACATGAGGATGATTCCACCAGCCCAAACCGAGGACTAGGAGGAGTAGGGTTACCAGTGGGGTTCAAATAAAATTTAGACAAAGTTCAACTGAATCAAAATGAAAATCAAATGGATAAGCTGATAGTGATAGTCACTCATACTAGTGAAGTGATAACACTAAGTGACTAAGTCACTGACTAACACTAGACTAGGAATTCACTACTCAAGAGTCAAGTCAGTGAACAATTCACTCCCAGGGTCACCGTGAGGGTGCGTACCTTTATTATCGAGTCTATCCTTCATTCTAATAAGTCCTTGTGTGTGGAATATTCAGCGAGCTCAGCTGTTCGTTTCTGGGCAGACCAAACCCAAAACTAAATTCGAACAACTCCAACTGTCCCAACTGACGATTTTCCTGCTCAAACTTTGGACAACTGAATTACCCGCAAATGCTTTGATTGGTTGGTTTCCAAAATGAAAGCGAAACCGGTTTCAAAGAATAAGTAGCAGAGTCGATTCTTAATCTAGCACAAATCGTAATTGAACATGGGGCTCGAAAATCTTTGTATCCGACGCTTGAGGGAATGGGTCCTCACTCATCCTTCTGAAGCAGGTTGTTGCAAACTTTCAACGGCTCCCGTCCTCACCCTAATGTGCAAACGGAAAATTGGGCCTTTACTTGCAAGTTACGTTACTGGAGAAATAAAATCAGACTCAGAGTGATCAAACTCAAAGTGACTGAATACTGCAGTGACACAAATTAGTCATTGGTCTATACAATAGAACACTCAAGGAACTGATCATCTGCGTGTTTCTCACACAACAATAAGGTGACGAGACCAAAAGATAGTGACTAACGACCGTAACTAATTACTTAAGTTAGACTGACTCTGACTGAGTAACTCACTGTAACTGTAAGTAAGTCACTAAGTGTAAGTGTAACTGTAAGTCAGTGTAAGTAAGTTATTATTAGTTTAATTAAGTATTAACTTACCAAGTGGCAAGTACCAACTAACGACACGAGTCTTACTCTTATTACTCATTACTGATCTGATTCTAAAGTCAAGACTGTGTGTGTAGTGTGTTCTGTACTGTACTCTAACTCTGTAGTCGGTACAGCAACACTATCGCTGACTAAGTACTAACTAAGTAGTGTAGACTAGTGTAACTGTGACTGTGAGTGACTTGGTAGTTAGTTAGTACTAAAAGAGGAACTTGTCTTCGTGTGCGCCACTCACAGTGACACTGACTCATCTGACTGAGTGACTGACTCTGGGTCGTGAGTGACTGACTCGATGACTGAGTGGCAGTCACTCACCCCAGTGGGTGAGTGAGTGAGCGAGTGAGTGAGTGACTCAGCCACTCACTGTCTGTATGAAGCGTACTCATAGTGAAAATCGTCTGCGTCTGTACACAGTATAGTGTATTGAGAGTAGTGTGATTGTGAGTCAACTAGTGTGTCTATGCCTTCGAATGCGAATCATGAATGACTGGCCGGTGACACTGACCGATGCTTTCTGACTGTGTGTGAGTGTACTATAGACTCGGTGACAGGTAACATTAGGATAGGCTCTAAATTGGCTATACATTAATATTTGCGCCGTCATAAATTCAATTTATGTAATTTTAGATACTGTATTTTTTCAGACTTTGAGACTAGCTGCCTTTTCCTTGTCTTTCCTTCACTTCAGAGCACAGCTAGCTGATCGCCTCATGTCAGGTAAACTGGTCACAATACTGGTAAGCTGGCGGCAATGATCCCTGAAGGGAACAACACTTGGTCTCCTTGGCGTCTAAATTTTTGAAGCGCGAAGTTGTATGCTTGCTTTTAACAGGACGCAACACGTATTGTAGCGAGCCCTCTGGCCTTATGTAGAAGATGAACATCAGTAACCTGCGGTGGATATTTTTCCCTCTTTTCTTCACATGAACTGGTGTAACTACTAGTCTATAATACAATTGCCCGAAAAGTTTCGAACAACAGCGCGTAAGCTGAAAAATTAATCAAAACACAAACAGCTCTGTGTATATTTCCCATTTCAAGATGAATTGGGTGATATTGATGTTCTAATAATTGGCCTGATCCGACTCTCATTAACCATCGGCTAGGGATCTACAATAGAGCCAGGTTTCAGGATTAAACACACATACACAGGTCTGTGTACTTTTATCTCGAGCTGAATTAGTTGGCGTTGATGTTCAGGGAGGTGCGTTGAGTAGCTCTGTGGGATGGGGCTCTCGCTATGTGGTAAGACACAGTGACATGTCGCTGATTTTACTTTATAATGTAATTGTTCAATGTATCTATAGGCCATACTTGCCAAGTAGCTCTGTGGAAAATGAAGGAGACAGGCCTCAAATTCCCTGGCTTTGGCCCCAATTCCCTGAAGATTTTTCCCCGATGATATTTTGAGCAGTTTCCTGGAGAAATTGATCGAAACAAGGAAGGCTATGCATTGCCCGAGGTTGAGGCACCTTAAGTTCTGTTTGATACCATACACTGGTCCATTATTATAGATAAATCTACTTTGCGGGAGACTAGGCAAGTATGCTAGGTACACACAAATAAGGCCGCATTAGCATGATAACACGATTACGTATAGAACAGTGATGACTGCCTTCACTAGTCTCATCAACAAAGAAAATAAGTCAACTAGTAGTCCTTCAGTTTGACTTTCAGTATAAAAGATATACGGTTTGGGTTTTCTTCAAACCACTATAAAAATGTAAAACCTGTTAATAAGTGTCTTTATACAAGTGCAGGTGTTTGGCTCAGCAAATAGGCACTGCCGCTGGTCTGAGTAGGAATGGATTGAAAACGAAACTACTTCGAGTCAGAAGAAGTCATTAGATTAGACTGGTCAATTAACATCAGCTATTCAGTAGCCTTGACTAGACATAGTAATTGTGACATAGTACTTGTAATTTAGTGACTCTATGTCTATGCGTCCATGAGTCCATGTAATGATGTATCAATCATCAATGAGTCCCATCCTCTCAGTCTTAGGCTCTGAGTCTCACTCATTTACTGGGCCATCTACATCATTATCATCCTTGAGAGGGAATAAACTTCTGAGTGGGTGACTGACTCTGTGCCACTATTTTCTTATGGGAGAGATGTGTCTTACCCATTGTATGCCTGGTGACATCCTGATCATGCTTACCCCCAGTTGCAAGTGCAACACTAAACTAAGACTAAGTACAGTTACACTTACAATAGTAAGTTAGTAAAGTAAGTCTACTCTAAAGTCTGTATTGCAAAAGGTGCAGTAAACATGATTCACACCTAACCTACTAGGTTGGACAAGATCAAACTCTCTTCTCCACCCTTTTTGAAACTTACACGAGTATTTCGGTTTTTTAGACATGGCAGCTAAACAGCTAATAGGCAGTATTTTACAGCTAATGCTTTTACTTTTCACTTTGCTTTTCAGCTTCACAAAGATTCTGTTTGCAATCATACAGGTCAAGGTCACATATATACTTTTGTCATGTAGTCATCTATTGGCTGAATGTGTGAATGTGAGCTAATCAAAGACGAGATACCAAAATAGGGAAAGAGTGCAAAGACATTGCATTTGTAATCAATATATATTTCACTATCAGTAGTCAATTACTATGTACTCCGAAAACTTAAAGTAGCTCAGTGACTGAACTGTGCAGATTTGTGAAATTTTGACACATTTCTAGCTGTTTTTTGCTGGAACAACCAGGTAAATTGAATCCCGGGAGGTCGGGAGTTGTGCTGGAGATTAGCCTGAATCTCGGGAGGGTCCCGGAGAATGCCGGAGACTTGACAAGTATGCTATAGGCTACTGAAAACCTCTGGTGGAGGTGTAAGCTTCATTGCTATCGTTACTGACCCTACTTGGCTCTCAAAATGTCCCTACTGCTCAGAATACCCTAGTCCATAACATTAAGATCCCCTTATCATTACCCATCTGATGCCATTAATTGAACCAGTCCCCACTGCCCAGTTGACTCCTCTATGTGACCCTATCATTCTGTTTACAGAGACCGGGATGGAGGATGAAAACATGTCTAGTAACATGTCACGTGTGAAGCACATTGTGTTAGTGCTCTCTGGGAAGGGCGGTGTGGGTAAGAGTACTGTGACTGTACAGCTAGCACATGCTCTCCGCCAGGCGGGTAATTGCGTTGGTATCCTCGATATCGACCTGTGTGGGCCCAGCGTACCCACACTGCTGGGTTTAGAGGGACAGGAGGTGCACCAGTGTGACCGCGGATGGGTGCCCGTCTACACGGATGCTAGTATGACACTCGGCGTTATGTCAATAGCGTTTCTGCTAAACAACAGCACTGACCCGGTAGTTTGGAGGGGGCCTAAGAAGAACGCCATGATAAAACAGTTTATCACGGATGTCTATTGGCAAGACCTCGACTACCTTATTATCGACACGCCACCTGGAACGAGTGATGAGCACATCTCAGTGGTTGAGAACATTCAGGAGTTTCATCCAGATGGCGCTATACTCGTCACAACTCCTCAGGGCGTGGCGATCGGTGACGTGCGACGTGAGATCTCGTTCTGCCGTAAGACAGGAATTAAAATCCTTGGACTGATTGAGAACATGTCGGGGTTTGTCTGCCCCACGTGCGCAGAATGCACCAATATTTTCTCCAGTGGAGGGGGTGAAACGTTGGCTAATCACGCTAAGATTCGTTTCCTGGGCCGAATACCGATCGATCCTAAGCTGCAGCCTGCGAGAGGTGAGAGTGTGATAGCCAAACTGACTGACAGCCAATCGTTTCAGCTGATTAAACCTGTATATGAACGTATTTTACACGCAGAATAGCCCGTATAGTGAGCTTATCTCTCCATTTTGTCATTCCGTATTATTACTGATAAGAGCGAGATGATTTTTTATCAGTCGCGCTACTTTTATAGAGCTCCAATCATTGCAATTGTTTAACCTTATTATGGTCATCATCCTGTAAAACCTGTTTTGAGTTATCTCCGCTTAATATTCTCCATCCCAAGATGATTAGCTGATTGGTCCAATAAAACCATAATACCACAGAAGTATTTAATGTATTGGTAATGGTAGAGTCCTCAGTTAATTGAATTGCTGTGTAACTCTTTCCTCGAAACATGCTAAAGGAGATCAGTTATATCCATAGAGTTGACCTCCCCGTTATGGCTGTATCCCTGGTATGTGACATCCCCGCATGTGAGTCCGGCATTACCAATGATCCATTACATATCTTTTGTGTCATTATCCAAATTCATGCACGGGCTTCACACAGATTCCATAACTTATATTCCATCTATGGTTTCACGTTATTCCATTCACAAACACACAAACAGGAGAAAAGGAGGCTCTGGGATGTGACTGAATTTTGAAGAGGATTCCATATTAAATCAAAGACAATGGATATGCTGTTTACATAAGCCACTAACAATGCACTACCTGTAAAGCATATGGTAGAGAGCCTGTAGTGTATACAAGTGTAGTTAGCTGTACCCTCTTAAAGCGTTTTGCGGTGTATCATGGTAACAGATAACATGTAGTGACATAGATACTATACTGTATTCAGTAGTTATATATACATGCACCTATTGTAATAAGTGAAATCGCAAGCTCGGTAGACAAAACTATAATCGAAGACTTTGATAATATCAACATCAAAACAGATCAAACATCTTTACTTTTATCACAATGATGTCTGCGTAGACTAGACTAGAAAATATAGCTTAAGGATTTGTCTTTCCATCCAACAAAATAACAGTGAGAATGCAACTCTCAGTCAATATTATGCAAATGACGATGAGGTAGGTTTACTGGTTATAAACACACAATGCATGCTAGGAATGTCTGCTGAAGCATGTTAATATTACTGCTGAGATGGAAGGCACAGTAGAAGATAAGATTTGTGAAGCCGAACTGGTCACTGAAGATAGATTGATGGCAGATGACTCATCGAACGGAAGGTCCTCATTACACAGTGTTGACGTGCAGCAAGAAACGCATGTCTGTAATGGAATATATGTCAAATTGCTAGAATAATACAACAAATGACCAAAATCAAATGGATAAAGCGAAGTAGTACCTGGTATGGTAATAAGTGGGCAATTCCAAATAAACGTCTGATCGTTTTGACAAAAGAGTAAAATTTACAAAAAAAGAATGGCTCCAAATGAATCCCAAATGCTCTTGATGCAAAAATATCGCTCGTAGAGAATAAAAGCTATGTTGTCACCCAGGATCGAACTGGGGACCTTCTGCGTGTTAGGCAGATGTGATAACCACTACACCATGACAACACCTGCTAACTATTCGAGTAAACTCCGATTTACAGGGAGTTGTTGCCTCGTGCTGCAATGACGCTACAGGAGCAAAGTTCCATGATTGAAACCATTGGTGACACAAGAATGAGTCACAAGAACAAGTTCTGCCAAAGAGGCGTGCCAGCCAAAACGTTGCCTTGTCATGAACCGAGTCATGCATAGAATTACAGGGGAGAATAACTCCATGGTAGGTGGATGGATGATGTGAATACCATACCTTCACGTTTGGGTGTGTATTCATACACCCTATATGATCAGTGGAGCATTCTGTAGGTCTCACACACATTTTCTCCACTGATACGCTATGACCAGTAGACTGGTTAACAGCATGCCGTGTCATACAGACAGTTTGGCCTACAAGGACACAGCAGATGATGATAGAACACCTCAGGTAAACCTGTGACTGTACATCGCATCAGTGTGCTACATAGGCAGCCATCCTATTATAAAACCTCTCAACTCTGAAGTGGTAGGAAATAGGAATTACGTGAGCAAACCAAACTAAGGGCTGGACCACAGCGTGGCCATGGGTTGAATTCAGGATCATCCGATCATGTACAAAGCACTTCTGCTTATGTATGAGGTGACCCGCTTCAATGTGGAGCCTACGCGTGTTGATTTGCTTGGTAGGAACTAGGGATAGCACCCGGAGTTGTGATTCGGTTTTGGGGCAGGCCACACCATCTAGCCACACCGCTCTGTGTAGAACTTACCTAGAGGACAGCCGATATTAGGAGCCCATCTATTGCATTCCGGGTTCGTGGCATGAGGAGGACAAGTCCAACAAACAATCTCTATAAAACAAATGCCCCGGTCACACAGGCATGTGAGTGTAGGTGTGAGGTCCTCACACAACTCCCAGGTCTTAATAAGCTTACGGAACCCATAAAGGTCACAGGCTTAGGAAGTTCATAAACATGGTGACCAGTGCCCTCACAACGAGCAGACATGTCAGCACAGTAGTTCATGAACCAGGGTGATATTTTACCTCCACAACCTACAGCGTAGCCATGTATTTTTAAAGAGTCGGGATGCGAACTATGCATACGGCTCAGTTTGTGACACCGCAGATCAGACAATCTTGGTGTCAGCACTCACAGAGTTAAAACTACTCAGACTTGATGTCTAAAGGGAGTCACTTTTATTTTGAACAGTGGCACAAGAGCTAACTGCTAATCCTAATAAAACTAGAATTATACCTATTCATCGCTTAACACTTGAGGGGGAAATCTTCTTTTCAATTTGTTTTGAGCTAATAATTGGATTGTTATCCCTTAGGCCAGTGTTACTAAGCGCTTAACACCATATCAGGTCTACCCACACCGAGCTAACAGAATCATTATATACAGCTGTGTTACTCCGATAGTCAGTGACACTATAAGGATTCTAGTGACAAGGGAACAGGAATACTTGGTTATCCTCTTCCTGGGGAGGATAACTCCATGAGTGTTGTTTCCCACCTGATAGAAATGTAGTGAGGGCTCTATTGAGGCTTTACTGTGAATAGGCCATCTTGGAATGAACAGTCCACATGTGTTATCTTTCTATCGTAAAATGGTGAGCAGCGACATATGGGTTTACCTTCTCTGTATATCCCTCCAATCACAGAGTTGGATACTACAACTCGCGATAGAGCGGCCAATAAGAGCAGGAGCGCTTCCATCGTCTCTCCTCATAGACACATCCGCAGCTGTATCCGCAGTACTCGCTGGCTTTAATGATGTAAGGGGATTATAGAGATTTTGGAGATTGTCCAAAAATATCTGATAGAGAGGAGAATTATCTCTTAATACGTGCCGTCTGCAGAAGTGGTTCCAGATGTACCTGAAAATAACAAAATATGATTGTGACAAGGAGTTATAAGAACAAAGACTGCTGTTCCTTGAGGCTTTTCGACATACTCATATATAGTCTCATGCCCTAGTCCCTCAAGTACATATAAGTGACAGAGACATTCCAGAGATACCAATCCTTCCATCATCTACAACATGTGCGCGCCGCGTTGTGTGGAATCAGACACAAGGATTAAATAAGTTTTGCGGCGAAAACCTAGATAATCTCACAGAAATATGTCTCATACGCATTCAGCAATGGTTAACGAATGATAATACGGAAACAAAATATAAATTCTCTTAGGCCCGCGTGGTACAGATTACAGAGAATTATTATACTCTGGATGATGCCCAGAATGCTGATGACTCCAGTCATTAGGTGAGTGAGTGGTTGCTACCCGGGGGGGTTGATCGGATGGCCGATCTCAACCTCCCAGGATCACCCAGAGCCTAAACAACTCTGGTAATACCTTCTCAGGTGCACAGGTTGAATGCGAAGGCCTCCACCAGAAATATTAAGTTTGAGACCTCAAAATTTTGCCAAAATATGTAGTTTAGTGCACACTATCGTTTAAATTACAGTCATGTAAAAGGATTTCCAGCCTATTATATGGTGCATGTATGTATACTTGTATAGAAGCATGCAAGCATCACTACAGCTTCTGTACTACAGACTATACCATCTAATATACCGTTACCAGGTACCCAGCTTATAACATCGTGTATCAAGTGGTCATACATGATAAACTTTCGGCATGGGGTTCCAGAGCACAAATCACATGAGAATTAATCGTACCCACTCACCTTACACAATAATAACACTCAGTGCTATCATGGGACTGTGTAACTTACTCCTAGTCAATATTCACGCGCTTCCATAATATGCTGTGAGAACAGCTAAAAGCTATATGCAGATCCGGACGGTGACATCCAGCTTATCTTTACACATCACTCATAGTTAGTGACTTTACCCATGCAGGTGCACTATTCCCTATGTAAGGCAGGGGACCACTTCTGATACAGGAAATTATGTAGTCATGCAACTTGTCCAGTCTAATGAAATACAGGCAGTTGTGAGCTTTTCAAGTAGTCGATATAACAGTCCTCAAAGTTATTGTCAAATGGTCTCCGAGTGAGTATGGTGGCATGTGTTTGTAGCTCAATATTGCTATAAGAGCTTTGTAAAGAATAGTTCGTTTCATGTAACATCGAGAATAGGCCAATAACTACTTGAAGTAGTGAAGAAACCTAGGAAATGAAGTCGACTAGTCATCATTCACTCCTGGCTGATTGAGCACTATTGACACACAATATGAGCACACACCTGCATCCTTTATGATATCAAGTAGGCGCACTTATTGAACCTGGAGTAGGGCGGAACTGTATTTTCTGTGTATTGATGACAAGGGAGAACCACCCTATTAGAATTATAAACCAGCGATTAGTGAATACACCCGCTGCCCTATGGTTACTCCATCATTAGCTATAAACCAAAACCATGGACTAAATCAGTGAAGTTAGCAATGTACCACACAAATACATAGCACCAACATGTGATAACAGGTTTTTATTTGCATATCTATCTAACTGATTGTCTCGGTAATTTCATTATCAGCCTCAATAGAATATTAACACACCTCCGTCATGCTCTGAATGTCTATAAGTGCATATTTTAGCTGTGAACCAGACAGTATACACATATACTTTGACATGGCAGACACGCATCTGCGTATCGCCGGCCTGCAAGTGTCACTATACCAGCATCTCTCCTAATTTTATTTACATAGTGCTACTTCTGCCACTAGACCATCTCTGGGAGCTGCTGAGGTCAGTTTTAGAATGAAAGCGGCTTAATAAAGGGAAAAACTCATTGTCTCCGTGGGAACTCACCGGGATCAGAAGAAGCCCACGTTCTATCAATCTGGAGCCAAGTGATTCAGTCACTGAGCTATCTCGTTATCCTAAAGTACTCTTGCCACTGAGCTATATATACCCCGTTACACTGTACAATAGTACATACCATAATGTGCTGTATGGCTATTGCTACAAGATCTAAAACTCGTGATACAGACTTACTTGTGGTATTGACTCGAGTCGTATAAACTGGATTCTAGGATTTCATTCTTTATAAAGTTGGTCTATTGCTCGGTGAAATAACAAAAGTTACAAAACCAATCAATAGCGTATATAAAATCACTTAGCTTCTCATTGTGTTTGGGTATACATCTCTGAATTTCAAAAGCCAAAACGAATAGAGATCAAAAAGTGCTTATAGCACACCTACCTGTGTCCACAGGCTTCCCATGTGTGATGGAAGTCAAGCAAACGGAGATCAGCAATCAGCCAATCAGGTGCTCCGCAGGTGCTCCCACATTCAACACTCACTGCATGACAAACCAATGCGTGCATTCAATTGCGATGGGGGATAATTGAAATGAGCATTGAGTACATATGGTATACCATCACTGCAGGCATTCTTATCATGAAGGGACGAGAGCTGTTTTGTTGTTGGTTCGCGCTGAATATTTAGCCATCGCTCTTTGTTCTCTTTTAAGCCTTGGGGTTTTTTCTCATGGGTTTTGGAATAAATCCTGATTAGTAATCGAGTATTTAGTTATTGGGATCAAGATAATACCAGGAACCAATGATGATAGAATGACTGCGTTTGAGGTTCGGCCTCTTATCGAAACTAATGGACTGAACGAGTTAAGATTCACACCTATAAACTCCTGCTACAAGCCAAACTACATGCAGTTCCCATCCAGTCATATATGAGTCACACAGTTTACCTTACCCCTAGTTAGCAGTCATTTGTACCTCAGGATTCAAATAACAAAACTTTTTCAAAGTAAGTTTTCACCATGATGGAAGTGAGCTACAGTCATTACTCTAAGCCATAGTCAGTGTTGGCTCAAATCAACAGACAGTTCTCTATATTTAACTGCACCTAAAGAGGCGCTGAGTGTATCTTATAAGGTACAGGCTGTCTCATGAGAAGTGGCCAAGATTTAAATATTCATTAAAGTAATGAAGCGAGAACTAATATTTGCATTCAGTATTCTCACTCGCGTGTGTAATCCTAGATCCCTGATGACTGATGCCGCTGTGAGGTTTGCGTTAGCATTGCGTATTTGCTATTACGTATAACAAAAAATGTATGTATGTATGTATGTATGTATGTATGTATGTATGTATGTATGTATGTATGTATGTATGTATGTAT
>Ga0224501_10003407_pt1 | contig 12500 bp, 9 predicted proteins | sample SF_Oct11_sed_USG_4_FD_169105 | JGI IMG/M metagenome (GOLD analysis project Ga0224501, IMG submission 169105) | Sediment microbial communities from San Francisco Bay, California, United States - SF_Oct11_sed_USGS_8_1 | ecosystem: Environmental > Aquatic > Marine > Sediment | place: USA... | reverse complement strand
GGATGGCCGGGGTAGCCTAGCCTGGTTTGGGCGCCAGACTCATAATCTGGAGAGCACATCTCTTATTAAGGGGCCCAGAAGTCGCGGGCTCGAATCCCGCCCCCGGCACTAACAAGATTTCAGTTTTTCGCTCGTGCAGGCATGCTGTCAACACGAATTTGGAACATGCCATTTTCACACATACGCAGAACCAGAAGTGGAGCCTCCGCCGGGATTCGAACCCGGGGTCTTCAGCTTACAAGGCTGACGCCCTAACCGACTAGGCAACGGAGGCCACAATAGACAGTTAAACCCTTTAAGATTGTTTAAATTAAACCGTTCGGAAGATAAATATTAAGAAATCGCCGTTCATAAAATACTACAGTCCGAGTTTCACTTGACATCGTTCAGTGAGGGGCTGTCGGCTAGCTTGGTCTAGGCTCTGAGACTTGGGCTCTCGGGACCCCGGTTCAAATCCGGGCAGCCCCACCACACTTTGGGTTCAGAACTAACACCTTTACTAGGTCTACCAGACCTGTCTAATATATGAAACGGCGACGGCGGGCGAAATACACATACTTGCTCAAAGACGGCGATGCGAGACGTTGGTACGAGAATGTGTCCAGGGGATCTAACGTCAATGCTGACGTTCGTCTTCGCCGTTAGGCAATTTTTGCGAAGCCCACGGGACAACCCCACCTACTGCAACTACACACTCTATGACAATGGAACGTACAGGTGGATATATTCGAATATGAACATTCAGCGTGAAAAATAGTGAGTCCCAGAGTCCTCACCATTCTTCATTTTGCCACTGTTTATGATAGCAACACTACTATTGATTGTGCTATACAAAAGAAAACTTTATGCTGATATAGCATAGAATCTATTGCAACCTTATAGAGATGGAGATTTGCAGAGATATACCAACGCAGTGTGCGTCAATTTCCGAGAATTTAAACCGATGCTTGAACCTAAACCCCCTGCTCCACCTCTAAGGTTCAAAACTAGTCACGAAATTGCCGAATATCTATTCGATGCTTGCAAAACAAACTTCGTGTTTAAAACTACTGGCGCTTTCCAAGCCCATTTTTGCCCATTTTTTGGCAAGAACTTGTTGAATTCTGCTTTATTAAGCAGTTTTTCTATTTCAGCCAATTTTGTTACGTTTTTCCTCGCTTTGCCGCCTCGACTTTTCTGAAGAATAAAAAAAATGTCGAGCTTGCCATGAAGTACATTATGGTCGTCAAGAGAAAAGGTGTGTAAAAATCATTGCCGCTAATCATTTTGCCTGACACTGAGGTGCCAACAGCTCTTGGGATGTTGTCAGCCACGAACAGGATGCCATTGGTAGTCGCTCTTTCACTTTCCCCTACAATCTCCATCATGAACGCCGATTTTGTTGGCTGCACCATCATCATCAAGGCGCCTCGAGCTAAGTAAGCGCCAGAAGTTAGTGCCAAGTTCGACGCTAGCGCTATCAGCATGATGAATGGCATGGAAAGAAGCTGACAAAACACAACTGCTCTGACTTTTCCCATTTTTCGTGCCAAAGAAGGCGCTGCAAGTGTGCTCAAACCTAATGTGAAATTGCCCAATGCAAATATGACTCCTATTTGTTCGGGTGTTCCAGCAAACTTGAGTTTAAAGAACAAACTGAATAATGGAACAATGAAACCTGCACCTAAACCAATCAAACCAGCAGGTATTGCTGATTTCGCGATAATACAAGGGCTCTTGATGTTTCGCAAGTTTAATAACGAACTTGTTCTTTGTCGTTGTATATTCTTGTCTTCTTTTACTAGGAGAATCGGGACTGCTGCGGCAAGAGCTATCGTACTTGCAAGGGCTAAAGTAATGCGATAGCCAGCTGGCGACGCCACTTCCAATCCTGTTGGAATTCCATTAAGCCTATTGAGCAAATCTGGCATGAAGCCGCCCAACAGACTGCCCAAAACGCCTGTAGTAGTATTTATCGCGGAAACCACGCTAAACAAATCGGTACGTTCCTCTGGGCGACTGTTCTCCGTCATAAGAGGGGCTGAAGCTAGCCAATAAACAGTTGTCATGGTGCCGGAGACTATGCTTGCGAGCAGCAAGAATGAAGGTTCAAGAGTTATTAGCTGTAACAAGCTGGCGATGTTCCATGTCAAGCCAATGAGTATGGCACGCTTCATACCAATCCGCTCGCATAGTAAGCCGGCTGGAAAGGCTATGAGCCCGGCGGCGATAGTGCCTACCGAGAAAAGATTGCCAATGAAGTCAGCCGTAAACCCCACCTCAGCCAGATTGAGGTACAAATAAAATATCGTTTCCCACATACCGAAGCTCAAACCCTGCAAGGCAACTACAACCAGATAGAGCTGAGCATTTCGGCTGAACATACGGATACGCACGGCGTCACTAAGTTTATCCAAAACCATCGTTTGTTGCCCGTATGCCTCATTGTAATCCGATTTTCATTTCGGCTTTTGGCCGGCGGTCACCTAGTCTTGCGGGTCTCCAAGTTCTGCTTTACCACTATAATGTCCTATAAGAAATCTTGGTTGATAGAGTTCTTCTAGGTATTTTGCATCACTGTTAGATAGTTTTACTTCAACTGACTCGACGGCTTCTTCCAAATGCGACATTTTAGTTACCCCGATTATTGGAGAGGTCACTGCATCCTTTGTCAGCAACCAACTCAATGCCACCTGAGCAGGTTTCACTCCTTTTTGAGCGGCGACCTCTTGCACTCTTTCTATAATGTCAAAATCTTGAGGTCTTAAGTACCAATAATCCAATAACTCCTTGTCGCCTTCAGCTCTTTTGCTGGTTGATTTATGGTTTCTACTGTAACTTCCACTTAAGGCTCCACGTCCCAATGGACTCCATATAACTACACCAATGTTTTGGTCTTTGCAGAGTGGGAGCATTTCACGTTCCTCTTCCCTATACAAAAGGTTGTAGTTGCATTGCATCACTTGGAAAGCTTCCAGTCCAAGTTTGTCAGCAATCCACAAGGACTTCATGAATTGCCATCCGTACATCGTTGACGCCCCGATGTGAAGAATTTTTCCTTGGTTGATAGCAATGTTTAGTGTTCTCAAAACATTTTCAACTGATGCCTCAAGGTCAAAACGATGGATTAGATACAAATCGATTCGGTTAGTTTGTAAACGTTCCAGAGACCTGCTTAATTGCTTGGAGACATGAAATCTTGCTAACCCTGAGTCATTTGGTTTTCGTGACATAGGAAAGAATACTTTGGTGGCAATAATGGTGTCATTACGATAGTCTCTTAATGCGGAACCTAAGATTTCTTCAGAGCGACCTCTAGAATATACATTTGCGGTGTCAAAGAAGTTCACTCCTAGATCAATAGCCCTCTTGACGATCGACTCGGCTTCTGATTGATCAAGTAACCAACCGAAGGTCATAGTACCCAGGCATATTCTTGAAACTTGAAGACCAGTTTTTCCTAAGCGAACATATTTCATTTATGCATCACTCCAGTACCCATTTGTTCCATCTATAATATAAACGTTGTTGTTACGGTACGAATGTACCTAAATAATGTTAAATGTTCAATTTCGTAAACAAAGTTTTTATATGTGCACTACTTTTCATTATTTATGGAAAATTCACTTGATGAACTGTTAGGTCCTTCAATTTTTATTCTAGTACTGGATTTGTTTTTGGAATGCCCTTGCCAGTGGATGAACCTTAGAGAGATTGCGCGTCGAATCAACAAGAGCCCAGGAAGCGTCTCACGCGCAATAAAGAGACTACTTGAAAGGGAACTTGTAACTGACTGCAAAGTAGGAAAAGTCTCAGTGGTCTATCAACTCAACGAGAGCAACGAAAAAGTACAAGCCTTGATGACCTTTCGAAAGACGTTGAAGAAAACCTGAGCTAACTCTTTTTATCGAGAAAAGCTTATCCCTGTCTTCTTCATGCCCGTAGCTGTTTCCCCGCTTTCTTTTCTTCACGGCTCTCTACTCATTTTCAGCGGAGCCTTGTGCAATTTCCTATATTTCTGGCTGGCGCGTGATAGAAACTTTTTTAATATAGTCTACATATTAGATTAAGTATGGTGATTAGATTGAACGCCTATGACAAGTATGATGTCGCATTGCTCATTGATGAAAGAGGAAAAGCGAGATGGGTTGACCTTCTAAAGGAATTTGTAGAAAATGGAACAGACAAGCACGTATCAAGGCAGACACTCTCCAACTATCTGAAAGAACTGCGTGAAGACGGCATAATCGCAAAGACTATCGACACCAAAACCCTTGCTCTTCTTCACATAATCCGTCCAATCTACAAGGTAACGAAAACCGGAAGAAAGAGGCTTCAAAAAATCTCGGACAAAAAAGAAATCTACTCTTTCCTAGATTCTGCGGCTCCGGAAGAAATGGAGAAACTGCGCAAAGAAGTTGCCCGCTTGAAAAGGAACTAGGTATCATTCATACTCACGAGTTTGAATGGGCCCACGAATTATCAATTACAATCTATGTGATTTTTTGTAAAAGTCAACTTCCACTTTTCAACTCAGGGAGATAACTCTCATAGGACGTATTGGGCTTGCTCCTGAACCGAGGGCATAAACATAATTCTCGTATTCTAACTTCCAATCATTGCATGGAGGTTAGGTCTAAACTCGTGTTTAAATTGCCCACTTAACATGTATTCTATCACCAAGAAACGGTCTTGACACGGCCGAACTCCAACCTTTCTTGGATTACGCGCTAACGATGGGAAGTTTCTTAGAATAGGTGGTTACTTAGCCATAATTGCGAAAAGAATAGGGGATAATCCTTGACTAAGAAAGGGGACATAGAAAAAGAATGGGATGATGCTGCAGAATCTTGGGCAGACTTTGTGAGGCAAGGACTATCACAGAGATGAACTCAGCAATCCTTCGACTTTTGAGTTAATAGGAAATGTAAGAGGTCTATATGTATTAGACTTAGCATGTAGAGAAGGACACAACACAAGAATACTAGCAAGAAAAGGTGCCAAAGTAACCGGTATAGACTTTTCAGGCAAAATGATAAAACTTGCAAAACTAGAGGAAGCAAAAGAGAAGCTAGGTATATGTTACCCGGTTTTAGACGCTGCTGATCTTGAAGAGTTACCAAGCAAACATTTTGATCTAGTAACCTGTTTCATGTCTCTACAGGACATCGAAAACTATGAAGATGCAATATCTGGAGTGGCAAGGGTTTTGAAGAATGGCGGTCGATTTATCTTTTCAATTCCTCGTCCATGTTTCGAAACAATAATTGTGGATGGAAAGAGAATAAGCGCGACTGCAAGATATTTTGGAGCAACGAGTTATCCTATTCAATGGAACATGGAGAGACTCTTGGAGCCCTTCCAAACTACGAGTTTCCACATGACGCTAACGGAGTATTCTGCTACACTCTTTAAGAATAAGCTTCTTATATCAAGACTTGTCGAACCAAGACCAAAACAGGAAGGACTGCAGAAATATCCTCCACTTAGAGAAGTTTTGGCAACGCCACAGTCGATAATTATCGAATCTCTAAAAATCATATACCACACGCTAATCTTGTTAAACACTGAAGTTCAAACGGTGAAATAAAAGCCCCATTTCTTGGACTGAATGATGAGAGTAGAAAAACAACTTCTTTGCTCGCCTAAAGTAGACGATTGCCCAAAGAGTTGCTTGAACCTTGCTTGAAAATGTGGGATCGCTGGGATTTGAACCCACGAAACCAGCAACTGGGAGGCGTAGATCAGAGAAGGATCGTGGACCTGAACCCTTTTGGGTATAAGTACGAGCAGCCCCACCGGCTTCTAGAGTAGCTGTCATAACAAATCTTTTCATCACCATAAATTAACAATATACAAGGTGCTAGACATGAAAATCCAACAGATAGAGGCGTTTTCCGTTGCCCTTCGCTACCATGAACCCTTTAGAATAGCTCCTAGCACCAGCACGGAGAGCTACAACATAATCGTCAAAATACACACAGACTACGAAGTCTTTGGAATAGGAGAGGCTTCTCCATCCAAAAGAGTAACACATGAAACGCCGCAAACAGTTATGAAAACTCTAGACAAAATTGCACCACATCTAATTGGAATGCACCCGCTAAGAATCGAACAAATCATGGAAACCATGGACCAAACGGTTGCCGAAAATCCAAGTGCAAAGGCGGCCATAGACATAGCCTTACACGACATTTTGGGAAAGACCACACGAAGGCCCCTCTTCGAACTACTCGGAGGATTTCGTCGAAAAGTTCTAACCGACATCACACTGGGTATAAAAGAACCAGAAAAAATGGCTAAGGATGCTGTCAAGGCTGTCGGAAGGGGCTTCAGAGCGTTAAAGGTAAAAGTTGGGATAAACCCCAAAGAAGATTTTGAAAGAATACGAGAGATAAGAAAGGTAGTCGGCTCCGACGTGGCAATTAGAATCGACGCCAACCAAGGCTGGACAGTGCGTCAAGCCATCAAAATTTTGAAAAAGCTTGAACGTTTAAACGTGGAGTTCGTGGAACAACCCGTAAAAGCAGACGACATCGAAGGCTTAGCTGAAGTGAAGAAAAACTCTTCTATCCCAGTGATGGCTGATGAAAGCGTCCATTCGCCAGAAGATGCCCTGCACATCATAAGAAAGGAAGCAGCAGACCTAATCAACATCAAATTCATGAAAAGCGGAGGAATACTAAAAGCGAGAAAAATCGCCGCCGTCGCCGAAGCAGCCAACGTGGCCTGCATGATCGGCTGTATGGGAGAATCCACAATAGGTATCACCGCGGGAGTGCATTTTGCCGCTGGAGCAAAAAACGTGCAATACGCTGACCTTGACAGTGACATACTTCTCAAAGACAAAACAGTGGTAGAAGGCGGCACAAAGCTGAAAGCCTCTAGACGTATACCCTTGATGAAGCCGGGTTTAGGCATAGTTAAACTTGATAAAGAAATTCTAGGAAAGCCGGTAATGACCTACAAGTAACACAGATTTTGTAGATGTGCGTAAAAAAAATTGGTGGGGTCGGCCGGATTTGAACCGACGACCTCTATCGGAAGCGCTCCTCGGCGTCTCCATCGGTTTGCATTCTACTCACACATAATTTCACGCGCGAACGGCTATTTATTGTCCTCTAAGGGAAAGTCTGAGGTAGCAGGGGTGCGAGAGAAGGAAGAATTTAACGGTCATTAGAGGGCAACTATTTTGGTGCTTAATCTAAGTTATTCACATAAATATTATCAAACAAAAGATTTTTTCTTGAAATGTTAGGATTTTCGAAAAGAGTTTGACAATCTATAGAAAGGTTTTTCTTCACTTAACAATAATGTACTCTGGAATCTATCATGTCCTCAAAGAAACTCGTTGTTAGCTCTGAAGATTTATCTCAGTTTCTTAGCGCAACTGTGAATATCTCTAGACTGTTGCCCGCTTTTAGGATTTTGCGAGATGACTTGAGACTTGAGAAACAAGGATACTCTCAGATTTCCATCATCGACTATTCCGAACTCTATAGATATATGCATCCTCAATATGTAAGGATTGACAAAAGAGAAAATCTAGTTATCACGCACTTGATGCTGTCTAAACCAGGTCTTGTCCATTCAGATTTCTATTTAATTCCTCCATACTACTACGAGTTTCTAAGTCATCTGAAAAGAATTTCTTCAACTATGCAACGCCCTATTTTTGATGATTTGCTTGAAACCCCAGAGATTAAAGAATTCATAGAAATCATGGGTAGCTCCGAATTGGATCCGAATCAGGTGGCAAGGTTAAATAAGCTAGGAGACTTTTTGATTGCGAATTTTCTAGATTTGTTGTTAAGGGATGCTGCTGACGCTTCTTTAACCAAGCCAATAGAAACCTTCTTAAATCTCATAGTCAACGACAATCTCAAAATCTGGACGGAGCTGGAAGATCCTGAAGTTAAGGACATATCGTTTCTTGATCTTGCCAAGAATATGGTTTACTTAGGAATGCGAGATCGCTTGGATGACATTTCTGAACAAATGGGTCATCCTAAAAGAACGAGAGTGGCAAATAGAATAGATGCACTTGCCGCAGCATTTGTTCATGAAGCGAATTCCCGACTTTTCAAGAAAAGAAAGTATACGGTGTTGGTTACAGGCTCAGGTATTCCCTTTTCTGTGTGCGAAAAATTTCCAGCCACAGTTGGCGGATTAAGGATACCGTTAGCTAGAGACTTGTATTACGTTCAGTCGAGAATCTATTTTTTTGAGAAGTATGTGACGATTGAGAGAATACTGGAGCTCCTTGACCGTATCCTACCACCCATGGGAGATTTTGTGAAGAAAAGCCGTCCGCTCATTGATCATTTGAGGTTCGTAAGCGACTTCCAACATATTCCTAGTTCAATCGGGCAAATTGCTCAGGAAATCTTTCCATCATGGGAGATATTGCGTGAAATCCTCCTTGACGATATGGCTAGAATTCTAGGGGCGTTATTATTGGATGTTCTAACCGATGACCGTCGGCAAATCATTAGAGAAACTCCTGCACTAGATGAAAACCTTTACAAGAAAATTTATCGTGTTCTTTCAGATGAGAAGGTTAGAACAGCTAGTGCCAGAGAAACGTTAGAAGCAGTTACTGACGTCATTTCTAGAATTCAGAGTACAGTGGGAAGAAGCTACGGTGAAGTTTCCAAAATGGTGGCTGCTGTGCGTCTTTCAAAGGAGGTCGAGAAAGAAATCGACGATTTTGCAGCAGAATACAGGACTATCTTGCTGGAGTATGCTGGCGAAATTGCGAGAAAGAAGAATCGGGAAACAATTATTGAACAAGATGTTCGGGAAGCATTAATCAAACTTTGGACTAGGGGTAAACTTTGACACTGCGAGTCTCAAGGCGAGCGCGAGAAGAAGCTGATGAACTTGCCAATACAGTGAAAACAATAGTTATTTCAGTGGCTAAGTTGATTGCGGCGGAGGATAATAGAAGGACAGTTGATCCAGAAGACGTGAGAAAAGCGAAAAGAAAGATTAGAGTTCTTTATGGTTCCAAGAAAATAAGTTGGCTCATACGTATTGGCCTAGCCATTCTTGCGATACTCCTAGGATTGCAGATTACTGGACTCGCTTCAAAAGAAATTTATTCACTGCCTATGGGTGTTCAATTACGACTTTGGTTGCTTCCGATATTTCTAATTGCTTGGCTTGTGATACTTTGCTACTTGTTAAGAGATTTCTATCGCTAAACGCTCTATATGCAGCCTAAGTACTCTCCTACATTGGTTGCGAGAGTACCCCAGAACATGATGCTCTTTTATCTCTAGAAATAAAAGGACAATTTGGCTCAGAACTGTTGAATTCTAGTAGTCTAAAACATCCTCTTTTTTATGTGACAGCAGGTAGGTCCCCGTCTGGCTGGGTGCCGACCCACGGTACAAAAGGTGCAAAAGTGGCTCGGTTTCCAGCAAGTCCAGCTAGGTGAAAGTTGCTGTTGATACTGGTTTGAAGTATCTTCGGATTGAGCCTTACCTTTAAGCATGCAGGCAAATCCAGCAGGCTGACTCCCAGTTTTTGGCGTATATCCCTCAGCTAGGAACCCGCAGGCGCACCTGGGCGACATTCTCGTTTGAGCCTGATTGGTCCCCGCAAAAGCGAGAGTTCACGAGTTACCTGATTGTGGGTCTTGATCAACTCCTATCTAAGAGAGCAGGAAAACTCCGTGCAAGGCATGCATGCATGAGTAGGCTAACTCCTACGCAGGAAGGCGGGAAGAAACCGCGCAAGGCATACACAGAAATTGATTGCTTGTTCTTTCTACTAACACACTCTAGAAAAGGGAGGCATGTATGCAATTCTGAGTTTCCTAGACAGATGGTAATTGCTGAGTGTGAAACGATAGTGCTTGCCCTGTAATGACATCTATATAGCAAACCTGATTGCTGTTGTGTATGGTTGCTTCCTGCAAACCAAACATGTTTACAGCGTAGTGCGCGAAATAGCATCTATCTCGAGTGCTGAAGATGTTGCTCTTAGCAAGCAGAACTGTGAAATTTGAGAGTTGATGAAGAGCTTCGCACTGATTTCTGTCCCAATGTGCGCTTCTTGTTCCCTTTCGTATCCACGCGTGCCGATTTCCTTCTGGATTCGCCTGATATTGCAACTTTTTCTTCTCAAAGAACTCCGCCAACTTAGCATCAACAATCTCTGCATTGTCTGGGCTTCTCAACATTCTAAGGCTTATGCCAAAGCTTTGGGTAATTGTGAACTCACGAACCATGAAATGAGGGATTTCTGCCTTCCTGATTCTTTTGAGAAACTGAAACAAGTCAACCAACACCCCCTCAATCGAATGAGCTGGGCATTCGAAAAAGAAGACAGACCAGTTATCCCCAATCTCAGTTGCTACTCTGCCATTCAAACCAGATCACTCCTTTGCAGTTACATGAAGGACTCTTGTTCTCATATCTTAAATGTGCTGACATTTGTGCATTGGCTAATTCCAGTGCAAGATGGCAGGAAAGAATCGCGTTAGGCACTTAGGCAAGAAGAGGTTCACTTGTCCTCTGCTTCATAGTAAGGAAAATCGGCAAGCAAGTCTAAGTGCGCATCATCGAAGTTTGTGATGATTTTCATTGTCTCAGAAGTAAAAACGGCACCACATTTCATACACTGATACATGTATTCAATACTCGCATATGGGCAATTGTCATAATTGTATCCAAATATTCTCCGGTCTCCACAACCGTCGCATTCTGCATAGGTATATCCTACTCCTTTATGGTCAATTTCATAAGTATCAAGGAAATCTGTATAGTAGTACTCATCATATTTCGAGCAATGGATGAGAGATAGAGGAGCGCTTTTGGACTTGCAGTGCGGGCACTTATCAATTCTGCTTCGTATCACTAGTTCAAAGTGCTTGTAAACACCTCCTGTATTCCAGGCAGGTGTATATCCGCAAACATCTTCCCTTGACGTCAAGTCTATCTCGTCCAAAATACTTTGAAGCAAATCCTTGAGATAATGAAAACTGATAATGTGATACTCGTCTCCTTCGCTTCTACAGTAAGGCCATCCTTCATATCCCGAAGGCATAACAAGAATCGAATCGCAAATCTTAGAATATTTCTTCATCTGCGAGTCTTTTTTTGCGAAATATTCTTTCTCTATTTTCCATTTGCAGTGGGCATCGAAAATGAAAATCGGAAATTCATTCGGGCATTCTGCTGTATCGCCACAGCCGGAACACTCGACCAGTACAACAACATCAGGTTTTAGACCTCGAATTATGTGACCCCATCTGACTTCATATTCTTTGCCAAGTGCACTTGTTACGGTTTCAAGTACATCTCTCTCAAACTTCTGCCACATAGAATCATATCCAACAGGAGTAACCATTTCTACCAGCTACAAACGGATATCACAAATGGTGCACTTTGATCAAACTGTAATTTTAACGCCCTTATAAACCTCTTCTAACGCGTGTGCGCATGCATGCATGTCGTATGCAGTACTTGGCACCAATCATTTCAAAATATGCCCACATATGGAAAGTGAGGAGAAGGCTTACTTCCGTTTCCGGAAAATCTTGGCCCCTTCCATTTCAGTTACGTACTCGAAGCCTCCTTCGATCAGCTGACGGGCCTCTTTCAAGGTTCTGGCTACTGCAGAGGTGTAATCATCGTCTTCGAAGCCTATCAGCTGGACGTACCTCAGGGTGCTCTTCAGGTTCCGGTGCCCCAGCATCCTCTGCGTGTAGAGGATGTCCCTTGTCCTGTGGTACGTCATCGTCGCCACGAAGTGCCGCAGGTCGTAGAGCCGGATCGTCCTGAAGGCGGGGTCCATCAGCTTCGCCGCCACGGTGTTCCTCAGCCTGACCCAGCGGCCCGTCATCTTCCTCCTCTTCGGGAAGGGGTTGTCGTCTATCCCGAAGCTGCGCTTTCCGAGGTACTCCCTCAGCAGGGCCAGCGTCTGCGTCCTCACCTTCAGCGACCGCCCCAGGCCGCCTTTTGCGGTGCGGACGGCGATTACTCCCGTGTCCAGGTCGATGTCTCTAACTCTAGCCCTTTCAAGCTCGATGGGCCTCATCCCGGTGTCCCGGAGGATGCTGAACACGAGGACGTACTTGCCCCGGGCCCTCACTATCACCTGGTTGATCCTTTCCTCCGTTGGGATTCTCGGCAGCCGGTCCTCTATCCGGAAGTGTGGCAGGCTCCACTGCAGCCCGTTTGCTTTGGCATAACTGTTGTATACGTACGCCACTCCCTGCCTGTACGCGTTCGACCACCCCGGTCGATTGGCAATGAAGCCTTTCACAGCCTCAGGATCATCCAGATTTGCGTGCTTTGCCAGGTACCTCAGGCGGTCGCCCTTGGCCTTCAGCGTATCCTCTGACTGGCCGCCCTTCTTCAGCGCCCACAGCGTCCTGAAGATCTTCGCGGCTGCGGGGTCGGTTCGGGTTGTGGTGGGGTCGGCCGGATTTGAACCGACGACCTTTACCCGGAACAGCTCATCTCTGCCCCTACGGGTTTCTTCACCGCTCCAGAAGTTCTTCATTCCAC
>Ga0224501_10003406_pt1 | contig 12503 bp, 14 predicted proteins | sample SF_Oct11_sed_USG_4_FD_169105 | JGI IMG/M metagenome (GOLD analysis project Ga0224501, IMG submission 169105) | Sediment microbial communities from San Francisco Bay, California, United States - SF_Oct11_sed_USGS_8_1 | ecosystem: Environmental > Aquatic > Marine > Sediment | place: USA... | reverse complement strand
CTTTCTGAAGATATGACAATCGGCACCTCTACATGGATTGAGCATGATAGTTGCTCGGTCTTTTCATGATGGGTAGAGATGTCACTCACGGTGCCGAGGAAGAGGCTTCTGTCGCAGTTCCATCCGTCAAGGGACTCCGACAATGGAACATCAAAACACTCAAGAAGGGTAGCAGGAATAACCGGTTCAAACGAAAGGAGTAATCATGGATCCTTCTCTGGCAACGTTTATCGCCCTTATGGCAGTCCTCGCGGTAGTAGGTTGGTTTATCTACAAAAAGGGCCAATAAACCGGATGCAGGATGAGCGTGCACATTTCCCGCCTCAGGTAAAAGAGGGGAGCGTCTCTCTCGTGCAATACGACGAGAGGCTCCTCTCACACTTCCTGGTTAAGTGTATGAGTTCTTGATGAGTGAAGGGGACGCTCCTCACTCGCAAAACGAGAGGATGTTCTCCGGAACAGCCAACCGGTTTATGCCGGACCTATTCCGTCACCGTATAACTAAAACGGAGCAATCACTTCGCTGAACGATTTTCATCGACACACTACCCTGAAGGAATCGTGCAACCGCACTCCGTCCTTTGGCACCGGTGACGATCAGATCAGGCTGCTCACGGCCCACCACTTTCATGATCTCGTCGGCAGCCGGGCCGACTCGCGGAAATTGCCTGACACGATAGCCTGCTTTTTCCAGCTTGGCCGCCTCTTGCGCAAGCAGCTTCTCTCCCGCTTCCTTGACCGCGAGATACCGCAAAAAGGGCATGATGTGGACCAAGAGGATGACCAGCGGCTGTGCGTCCGGCTTAATACGAAACCGTTTCGTCAGGAAACTCCTCGCCTTGTCCGAGGACGGCGAACCGTCCGTCGCGAAAAGAATTCGCCGAATCGGTTTCGGCGGCTCCTTCACGACTAATACAGGACACGGCGCATGAAGTGTGACGGCGGCTGAGACACTCCCCATTGTGACTTGGTCCAATACATTCAGGCCACGACTGCCGACCACCACAAATCCATTGTGCCCTGCATGCTTGAGGAGCGCCTTTGCGATCGCCTTTCGCTCTACCCGCACCGAACCTTTGAGCCCGAGCGCTTTCATACGCTGTTGGGCATCACCCACCACTTTCTTGGCTCGGGTTTCAATAAAATGAATCGCCTCTGCGACATCCGGCTCGGTCCCGCTGATAGAAGGATGCGTCAAGAGCGGCGCGGGTTCCGATTGAAGGTCGACGCCATGAACTCCCACGACACTCGGCAATGGGTCAAACGGCAATTGCGACAGCCACTCAAGCGCCCATTCTCCGTACTTCGACCCGTCCATTCCGACAACAGCCTTCATCGTGATCTCCACCCAGTTAGAGTTGTTCCCATATCAGCAAAACTGCAATTCTCAATCCGCAAGAATGCCGAGGTATCACCGGGTGAATGCGAGAGACTCGTCGCCGTCATGACTTCGGTTCGCCGATTACCCTATCACCGGATTTGCAATCTTCAACTCATACGCTGAGTACATCCGTCTGCACCTCACCATGCTGATTAAGAGAATAAAAGATTTGTAAGTAGATGACAATGGCCGTTGTTCCGACAATCTGCGGAAAAAATGATTGGCGATCAGAGCTACTTTTGGTACAGTGCTGACCCTGTTTACACATGCAGATCGTCATCAACCGGAATGTGGAGTACACGAATGAAGGCCGGGATAGAGAACACACCGATCCAGTCATCTACGAAAATAGTCGGGCTCGCACTGTTCGCAACGGCGTTACTCTGTATCGGCTGTGCCAATCAGGCCGCTTCCTCAAGAAGCCTGCCGTCCCTCCACACCGATCACATGAATCCCCCCACCCAACTCGCACAGGCATCTGCCGTCGAGACAGCGGCAGACACGGACCCCATAGACTTGGAATTACAAGAAGAACCATTCGACCCCTTTGCCCAAGCAGGAGAGTCGGGCCTTGAAGAATACGACCCCTGGGAACCGATGAATACCAAGGTCTTCGAATTCAACAGAAAGATGGATCGCTGGATCCTGAAACCGGTGGCCACAGGCTACGACATGATCATGCCGAACCTGCTGCAGGAAGGGGTCAGCAACTTCTTTTACAACGCGAGATTCGTTCCGAGACTCGTCAACAATGTCTTACAAGGGAAGTTCCGGGGAGCGGGGATCGAGGTCGGCCGATTTCTTGTGAATACCACACTGGGAGCTGCCGGATTTATCGACTGGGCAAGTGACATGGATTTAATTACGCCCGAGGAGGATTTTGGTCAAACCCTAGGGTACTACGGTGTCCCTCCCGGGCCGTATGTGGTGGTCCCGCTCTATCCCCCCTTTACCGTACGAGACTTAGTGGGATATGCCGGGGATGTGTTCATGAACCCCATCTATTGGCTGGCCTTTCCCGTGATTGAAATCAGCCAGATACCTTCTGCCGTTCCCCATCATAACCGCCTGACGTCATCCCTCATCTTGCTTACCGCAAAAGTGGAGGAAGTCGTCAATGACCGGTCACTGAATCTGGAAAAATTCCAAGGCGTCGAAGAATCTACCCTTGACCTCTACAGTGCCGTCCGCAACGCCTATCTTCAGAAACGGGCGAAAGCGATTCTAGAATAAGAAGACGACATTCGTTGCTGGACGGTGATGTCGTCACAAGAACGTCTGGCGTGGAAGAAATCCGGGCCTTTCCGGATTCTCGCTTTCGCACCGCAAGCATCGACACATATACCAAGTAGCCGACAAGTGGGGTGCTTGGGAGACAGACTCACCGGGAGAGACGTTTCCCTGTCGGGAAAAGCTCCATGCAACACCAGACTCCTGTACCTGCATCGAGAAATTACTAGGGATTCAGGAAGATTTGACGGAAACTTTTCACAATCCTGACAGGGAGAGTAGAGGAACGGAAGATCGACAGTTGGAGTGAACCTTCGGATGACGCGAGTGACTCGGCAATAACACTCAAGCTACCCGATCACGTACCCCTCGATACAGACTTCAGGATACGGCACCGAGCCACAAAGCGCCAAACAATCCGAATACTCTCGGAAGGCGGCTTATTGCCCCTTCTTATAAATGAACCAACCTACTCCCGCGAGGACGGCCATAAGGACGATAAACGTTAATAGAGAAGGATCCATGGCTACTCCTTTCTTTTTTTTACACCACTACTTTAATGAAATCCCACCTCCAACCATCCGGCAATCAGATGGGCAAGCCGGCTTGCCTGTTCACAGCACCCACGACGGTCACGTTCCGTCTGCGCAATCTATCTTGGTAGTCCGGCCATCTTAGTTCTGCTGGAGGTTTTCAACCGGGCCTAAGCTTATGCCTCCCCGTCACTCTTGTCAAGATTGTGTATCAACTTCCAATGATATGTACCACCCTCCCCTCACCCATTCCCCTTATCACGAACCTCACTCTGGCACGTCCACCCGTCTCCGCAGAAATCTACCACAGAGGATGGAGGCGGCCATGGGAAAAAGGGGGTATCTCCGACCCATCGTCGAAGCCGACGAGCGGGACTCAAAAACGATGGCGCCAGGCCTTGGCAACAAATAGACTGCTTCGGTGGAGTATGCAAGGAGAACGGGCTTGGACCACCTGTGGCGAGGCATGACCGATTCAGCGAAGCGAGATATGGCCGAAAACTCAACAGGGATCACGGCTGTTCAATCGTGAGACCTCACATCCACTGTCAGCGAACGACTTCATTACAATCCCATGAAGTATGCCGCTCGCTTCCTCAAAGGAATAGGTGACTCTGGCGGTCGGCTGCCCGATGTTGATCAGCCGCCGGAGGTCAATGGGTGTCGCGATCAACACAAGTTCGCAATCCACCTGCTTGATCGTCTCCTCCAAGTCACGGAGCTGTTCGGTTCCATAGCCCATCGCAGGCAAGAGACACTCCAGATGTGGGTTGGCCTTAAACGTGTCGCGTAGACTCCCGACGGCGGACGGCCGTGGATCAATCAAAGCCGCCGCTCCATGGTGTTTTGCCGCCAAGACGCCGGCCCCATAGGCCATCCCGCCGTGAGAAACGGTCGGGCCGTCCTCAATGACGAGGATACGCTTCCCCCTCACAAGATCCGGCCGATCCACGGTCAGCGGCATTCTTGATTCAACGATGAGGGCATGTGGATTGGCGTCATAGGCCGCCCGACGAACCACTGCGATGTGATCTGCGTCAGCCGTATCGACCTTCGTCAGCACGATCACATCGGCACGGAGCAGATTGACTTCACCTGGGAAATATCCTCGTTCGTGGCCCGCTCGATGGGGATCCACAAGAACAATCTCCAAATTTGACTCGACAAACGGGAGATCGTTATTCCCACCCTCCCAGATGATGACATCGGCATCCGATTCAGCCTGCCGAAGAATTCGCTTGTAATCGACACCGGCATACAGGACCTGTCCTTCCACGATATGCGGCTCATACTCCTCCCGCTCTTCAATCGTACAGTCCGCCACGTCGAGGTCACTGATGGCGGCAAAGCGTTGCACCGCTTGCTTGATCAAATCTCCATACGGCATGGGATGGCGCACCACGGCAACTCGCCGCCCCGATGCTCTCAACCATCCTGCAATCGCCCGTGCAACGGGACTCTTCCCGGCTCCCGTCCGTACGGCACAGACGGAGACGACCGGCTTAGAGGATCGCAACATGGTGGCATCCGGACCTAACAATCGAAACTCTGCTCCCGCCGCAAGGACACGCGAGGCGAGGTGCATGACATCCTCATGAGACACGTCGCTGTACGCAAACACCGCCTGGTGAACACTATGGGCCGCAATGATCGCTTCCAAGTCTGATTCAGGTAGGATCGGAATACCGTTCGGATAGAGCGTTCCGGACAACTCCGGAGGATAGGTTCGTCCCGCGATGTTCGGAATCTGTGCCGCAGTAAATGCGACCACTCGATAGGCGGGATCGTCACGAAACACGACATTGAAGTTATGAAAGTCGCGTCCGGCCGCTCCCATAATCACCACCTTCGTCGCCGTACGGTCGTGCTGTTCCACCACACCTCCTCTTCACACTCTTGGTGTCTTTGAAAGCCGCTCCGTTTTCACGTTCCTTGACCGAATGACGGACAGCCAAGGCGACGTCCCTGTCATTTCTACACTGCAGCACTTGTACTCACAACAGATCCCCGTGATCCACACGAATTCTTCTCCGTCCTTTTTGCGTATCACCGGACATTCCGCATAATCATCCTTGCGACTCGTACCATTCGACACATTGCGAATGGTGAAAGATTCCACAGTCCACCAAAGCGTCCTGTCCTGAAATGCAACAGCATAGGGACCTGCCTGTTCCTGCCCATTTCACACAAGGCGCCCAACTCCTTGAATCTGTACGGCTGCCTCCCTGTTCTTTCAATCCCTATGGTTGTGGCATTGGCGATGCAATCTTTCCCACACGGAGGCGAACGGAATCCAAGGTGACTGTCAGCTAGAGAAGGAGGGCACGGTCATGTCCGATCTCACCAGATGGAAATCATCGGCACGATTAAATCCGTGGAAAGAACTCGAAGACATGGAAAAACGACTGTCCACAATCTTCGGACGCGCACCCATAGCAGGAGGAGCTGAAAAAAAGGAAGCCATGTCGGTTGCTGAATGGTCGCCGCTCGTCGACATCACGGAGGATGAGAAGGAGTACCTCGTCAAAGCCGAGCTGCCCGAGTTAAAGAAAGAAGAGATCACCATCAACGTGCATGACGACGTCCTCTCAATCAGTGGAGAACGGAAATACGAGCAAGAAGAAAAGGGCAAGAAATACCACAGGGTCGAGCGGGCATACGGCAGCTTTATGCGAAGCTTTACCCTCCCAGAAAATGCCGATGGGTCGAAAGTGACAGCCGAGTACAAAGACGGTGTGCTCCACATCCATCTTCCCAAATTAGAGAAGGCCAAACCGAAAACTATTGAGGTGAAGGTATCGTAAGAAGGAGAGGTGTAGGTTCAGGTCAAGGCTAAGTGACAACGCGAAGGGCGACTCCTCCGACTCAACCTTGACCTCAACCTCAGCCTTCTTTAGAAAAGGAGGGCAGTATGTTCCGTCATCCCAAGTATCTTGAAATCCCCTGGGAGATCCATTGGCGGCACACGGAGGCAGAACCGCACCGTCATGCCTGGTGGCTGATCGCCTTGCTGCTTTTTACCGTCATGCTCGTCATCGGAGTCGACATCACAAGCGGAACCATCTCGTAACGGAAGTCGAGCCATCTGTCTTACAGTGTAATCGGTTGCACAAGGAGAGCGGTCGACTTAGGTGGGAGCAACATTCGAAAAGGACACTATTACATGATAGTTTTTCGGAATCGCGAAGAAGCCGGTCGTCGATTGGTCGAACAACTGATTCACTACCGTGAACAGCCGGACGCCCTCATCCTGGCGCTTCCACGCGGCGGCGTAGCAGTCGGCTATCAATTGAGTCTTGGACTCCATCTTCCTTTGGACGTCTTCCTTGTCCGTAAACTGGGGGCGCCTGACAACCCTGAGTATGCCCTGGGTGCCGTAGGCGAAACAGGGGTCGTGTACTTCAATCCTGAGGCTAAGACCGGCCTTCACTTCTCTCAAGCAGACTTGAAGGAATTCATTCGATCTCAACAAGAGGAAATTTCTCGTCGACAGGCCCTGTACCGACAGGATCGTCGTCTTCCTGCCCTTACCGACCGAACCGTCATCCTCGTCGACGACGGGATCGCTACCGGCTCCACATTCCTTGCCTCAATTCAGTCCATCAGGCATCTGAAACCCCAACGTCTCATCGGTGCGATTCCGGTCGGCCCTCCGGATACCATTCGAGAAGTGCACAAGCACGTGGACGAACTGGTGGTCCTTGCCACACCGGATCCATTTGTGGCGGTGGGCAATCATTACGTGGATTTCACGCAAGTGAGTGATCACGACGTCGTGGAGTATCTGAACCTGGCCGAGGAAGCACAACGAGAACGTGTCGAATCTTCTTCTATTTAAATGGTGACAACAACCACATACCGACTGATCCGAACTTCTGGCGCAACCGTACCATTAAAGGGTTTGAACACTATCCCAATGGCCGTCAGGACAACTCCATAACCGACCTCCACATCATCAGTATCTGTGCCCTGACCAGTTGGAGTTGGCGGGAACAGCTCGAAGCGTGACGTGAGTCACCAAACAAAGATCAGTAGGGTCGACAACCGGACATTCGCAGGACGTGAAAAGGAGGAGATATGCCGTTTCGAGATTGGAGAGTCGGCGCTAGCGTCATCGCACTGGCAATCATCGCCTTCGCTTTTACCGGCGTAGGCAGCACGGCGGCCAAGATCGCCGTCCCGAACGGATCCGTGATTGAAGTGGACGAGTCCACCTTCAACTCCGTCGTGGCCATGTTCAAACAGGCCGACCAGGCTGTGAAAGCCCGTGACCTCGACAACGTCATGAAATTCTACTCTTCTCGGTACAACTACCACGGCCTGAATAAAGACGCTATCCGTACGGTCTGGAAAGAACTATTCGACGAATATCAAGAGATTGCCAGCACTCACCTTTTGACCAAGTTCAACACAGTCGGATCAGGAAGCCAGGCCGTCATGGAAATCACCTGCACCGGCCACTTATGGGGACGATCCAAAACCAGCGGCTTGTACGTACCCATTGATAGTTGGCACGAGGAAGTGCATTATCTCGTGTTTGAGGAAGGTGCGTGGCGTATTCGAGGAAACCTCGGCGACGTGCCTCGCACACTGCCGTTCGGCACATCCCCCCATCCGTTGTTTTAACAGCATGATTAGGCAAGGGAGCAACAGCATGAGACTCATCATCGGCATCGATTGGTCTGATCAGGCTTTCGCCGCTATCAGCCAGGTCTTTCATCTGTATCATCCGACTGACGTGACGCTGGTACATGGAGTGAACCTCGGGTTTTTCGAGCAACCGATTGTGGCACAGGCCGGCAATCTTCAGGGGTATGATGACTTCCGCAACGCCATGGTGGACGCAGGACACCAACTGTTGGAACGGGCCGTTGCCATGATTCCACCCGACATCAAGACGGTCAGAAAACTCAATGAGGTGGGCAACCCCGCTCAAGTCATTCTCGACAGCGCCGACACCGTCTCGGCTGACCTGATTGCGATGGGTGCGCGCGGACGAAGCCGTGTCGCAGAAGCGGTGCTCGGCAGCGTGTCTCATCGTGTACTCTCACATGCAACCCGTACGACCCTGATTGTGAAAGGGCCCGCTCGTCCGATCAAGCGAGTACTCGTCGCCGTGGAAGGCCGCGACGATGCGGATCGAATCATCCAATGGCTGACCCGACACCAGTTTGCCGCTCCCGTAGAGATCTGCGTCCTGAATGTCGTGGTCCCGGTCGGGCTGGACAGCCCCTACGATGCGTTAGGGGCGAAGACATGGTGGGAAGGCGCCGAAACCTATGCGGAAGAATTCGTGAAGGAAACAGCAGCGAGGCTGCTGGATTCCAGATACACGGTCAGCACAAAAGTCGCGGTCGGCGATCCGGCGGCACTCATTGAGGAATTGGCGCAACCCATGGATCTGGTCGTTGCGGCCTCACACGGCCGCACGGGGATTGCACGCTTTCTTATGGGGAGCGTCTCCCATGCCGTCGTCCATCATGTGTCCTGCCCCGTACTTGTCATACGATGAAAGGAGGCGACTGATGAAAACGACGATCCTCGCAATGATCATCGCGACGCTGGCTGCAGCCCCTGTAGCTTTGGCCCAAATTCATCGAGGCGATCCCAAAGTAGGACAACAGGTGTATCAACAACAGTGTCTCCGCTGTCACGGCGCCAACTTGGATGGAAATGGTCCCGACAGCCAGGATTTGATCGTGCAACCAGCCGATCTACGGTCCGTCATCAGCCGGTCCAAAACGGATTGGGAACTGCTCGTGGCGATTTCGAACGGCGTGCTGTTCAGCCCCATGCACGGGTTTCGCGGCAAACTCACGGACGAGCAGATGCTCGATGTGCTGTCCTATATCCGAGCCGTATCACCGCCGGGCATCGTCAGCTGACAAGAAGGAACGAGCCTCTGGTTCGCACCTTGCCCGAATAATTCGCACGCCATTGCTCGATCCGTTGCCCCTGTGTGGCCTTGGGAAATTCACGTCGAACGACTTGGTGATGTGCCGTACCGCGGGGTGCCGCTGACCGACTCCGACATGACTGACATGGATTATGGGATTACAGGCCATCCCCTAACAACCGGCGCCACAACTACCCAGCCGTTGATCTGTAAACAATTGAATGCAGCTGCTACAGATTTCCGCTTCGTCGAGGGGAATCCCGGGCATCAGCAAGATCGACCTGAATCCGATTGTCGCCCTGCCGGAAGGCCAGAGCTGCTGGATGGCGAATGCAAGAATTTTGGTTGGGCAGGATAGACCTAGATCCTGAATTTAACCGACCGTGTTGATCGGAAAGCCTTCTCAGGCTGAAGGACGAAGAGGCTCAAGTCGCTGGATTTCATTAGCCTTCGAGCTGTGCATGGCATGCCAGAGATCCCAGTCCATCTGCAACCCCAGCCAGAAGTCGGCAGACATCCCCAACACCTGTGCGAACCGAAGTGCAGTATCAGATGTGATCGCACGCTTGCCTCGGATGATTTCATTGAGCCGTGGGAATGAGACACCCAGACGTATCGCCAACTCCGATTGAGTGATACCCAGCGGCTTGACGAACTCCTCCAGCAACATTTCGCCCGGACGTGTAGGCGGCCGGCTACGAGGCAACCGACGCCCAACTAGGGCTCGCGAGCGGCCCTGCGAGTCGGCGTTCACCGGTTTTTTAGTGATAGTCCGCGATCTCAACCTCGTAGGCATCTCCAGCCTCCCATCGGAAACAAACCCGATATTGATCGTTAATTCTGATACCGTGCTGTCCGCTCCGGTCTGCCCGCAACCGTTCGAGGCGATTTCCTGGCGGCACAGCAAGTTCTGCGAGATCTTTCACGCGATTAATCTGATCGAGCTTCCTTCTGGCTACCTTCCAAAGATTTCTGGGACATGCTTTTCCGGCCATCTCGGAATCGACACCGTCAAATATTTCCTCGGTACGTCGATCTGCAAAAGACCGTATCACGATATCCATTATAATGGGACCCGTAATAGGACTCAATGGCGGCATGCGTCCAGTGGAAGTTTACATTGGGACAACAGTGGCCGTGGTTAACCTGTCGGTCTCAGACAGGCAACCAGCTGTGAGTCTTGCTGCGAATCTCCCACCTCGCCTAGAAGATCCCCCGGATATCCGCGAGATTGATCTCAATCCGATTGTCGCCCTGCCGGAGGCCGGAGCTGCTGGATGGCGGATGCAAGGATATGACTCCAATCACTCTGACTCGTGGTTTACGAACTTCGGCAGCCCCTACCTCAGACAACCGATTCCCATAAGAAATTACAAATCAGCCCCCCGACATGAGACGAGATAGGGTCAATTTGTCTTGTCCTGGTAGCAGCGGGGTGGCAGACCTGGACTTGGCAATCCGCTTTCCCAAAAACGGACGATAAATGGCTACTTTGCGACCGTCGGCATCCGGCCAGGAGCGGACGTTCGCTCACGAGATTACACTGCCATAAAGCGGTCATCCGTTCTGGCGCATGAACATGCCCAGTAGCCAGCAAGCGCAGCGAACGAGGAGCACCTGACTTAAAACAGCGGAATGATTTGCTCAAGCAGGAACAACTTGCGAGTCACAACGCGGCGCTGAGGCGGAATTTCTTACGCAATCTGGCAGCGAAGTGTTGCGGGTAATGTCGCTTTCCGCGCGGACGTGACAACTACGAATGTCCCTTTTCTTGCCCTCTATTTTCTTTCTTCTGGTTTAGAGGTAGTCCACAAAACCGTTTCATCTTGTGATCCATCAGGATTATCCATAATACGACCATGAAACAGAGGGGACAGAATATTGTTAATCCGGCTCATCCTGATAATGTCGGTCGTAGGAGGGTCACTTCTGACTTTTAGCTCCTGAATCATTTCATTGTAAATTTCCTTTCCCTTTGAAAAGTCTTTACGATCAATCAGGCGATTTTCTCCTTTTTCCAAAAAAAATTCCGTTATTTCCCGACTGCATGCATTTTGGTGGTCCTCCACAAAAAGATGAGTGACTCTGACCTGGCTGGGGAGTAATTGAAGATAGTTAATTGCATGCGAATATTTTTCAACCGAAAATTCTAATGATGGCTCCTCTCCTGGTTCTAGATCAAAATATTGTTCCGACACAAAACCCACATGACACCATTCCAAGGAATCAATCAATTGATAGTCTATGCGTATGGAAATCTTCTTTGAAAGTTCTGTTTTCATAGCACTCACGCTGTGTGTTATCGACTTAAGTCTCGCCCCTCAAACGTTTTCAAAAGAGGGTCAGGTGCTACAAACCAACATTCCACTCCCGTCGAAACCAGCCAAGCCGAGCAAATATTGATATGAATTCTACGAGGTTCAGCACGGAAAGCAAGAAAGGACTCGAGAGATTCGCACGACGAACTGCTACGGCGGAATGAATCGGAGACAGGGGTGCGACGAGCGCATGGTGTATGGCCAGACCTGATCCCCTTTGCGAACCGATAGCGCAGCATTCGACTGAACCACCCGATAGCGGTCGGTCGTGGACAGCTGCTTGGTGTCGGATAGCGGCCGCTTGATGTGCAATGACCGAATGGTCACTACACATGACGAGCTCTCTTTATGCAAGACAACATTGACCTGCGGTTTGCGGAATCCTCACCCCTTCTTTCTCTGGGACCTGGCTTCCTTGACCTATCTCCAAGTGACTTCTTCCCAATAGAGATGGACAAAGGTCTCAAACGGAGGAAAGTTGCCGGCATTCTGAGCTTTCGAGCGAACCCAAAGATCGATTTCCATCCCGGCCGGATCGGTTTCGCCGCCGGACAGGGTGCGTGCGGTCGGATAACGGACCTCGTGGGTCTTGGGATCGCGAGAACGTTCCATCACCATAAAATGCGCATCGTAGTCTTTGTACAGCACCTGATCATCCTCATACATCGTCGCCGTGCCCCAGCCACCCAAGTACAACCAGGTTTTCGGATAGAGCGAATCGCCGTTGTTCGAATCCCCGTGCTCATAGACTCTGGTGACAATCCCACCGTCCTGGAACGGCGCTTTTGCCGAAAACCGGTCAAAGACAATCCGGTACCGGTGCGAATCCTCGACGAACTCGGCGATCACTTGCCCCGTATTGCTCCGCTCGTTCACCTCAATCTCGATCGTCCCCTTCACCTGGTTCAAATGCTTTCCGGCATAATCAAGATGATCCCAAGGCGTTGAGTCACGCATACTTCCGACGAGCGTTGCCCGTTCCCCCTTGAGGCGAAACTCGCCGCTGTAGTGAGGATGTTCCGTCGCCTTAAAAATCCTCGTCCCTTCCGCCCCTTTCGGAATTCCGAATTGGCCGTCTTCAGCCTGAGCAGCAATCCCATTACCCAGTGAGACGGAGGCAGAGAAAGCAATCACCAACACGGCTA
>Ga0224501_10003405_pt1 | contig 12504 bp, 9 predicted proteins | sample SF_Oct11_sed_USG_4_FD_169105 | JGI IMG/M metagenome (GOLD analysis project Ga0224501, IMG submission 169105) | Sediment microbial communities from San Francisco Bay, California, United States - SF_Oct11_sed_USGS_8_1 | ecosystem: Environmental > Aquatic > Marine > Sediment | place: USA... | reverse complement strand
ATGTTCAGTGTGAGGCACACCATTGACATCATCCCGGAAACGAGCCACTGGGCACTGGTTAGACGAAAAATCATTTTCTATCAACTGAAAATTCCAAATCCCAAATTTTTCGGCCGAACAGGGACAAGACAAAAACTCGCATTTGGCAAAAGACAAAGTTTGATGCACTATTCTATTCAAACAAGCACTATAGCGAGTAAACCAATTTTTCCTTGCCAAAATGGTGTTGAGTTGTCTTTTCTGAACAAGTGAAGGAGTAGAAAACTCCGACACAGTCAATCCAATGCGTTCTCATTCTTGCAGTGAATCAATGGTTAACAGCTGGTGGCTTATCGGAAAGTGCATAGGACCCAGAAATCATGTGAGGATCTCACACCGGTAGTATGAGCCTCGCATGACCCGAGCTACAAGCCACGATATTCTGAACTGGAGCCAAATGCTCTAGCCACTAACTACAGCACTATCCCAATAGCGCGACAAGTAGCTCCAAGGAGTTTTAAGTTGCGGCACTAAAATTACCTGTGTCACATAGAGCACCTGTCATGCAGGGCGGACATTCACCACAGCCAGCTGAAAAAGCACAAGAGACCGGTGAGGAACACCTAATGTAGTATTACAATCATAGTCATATGTCTTATGCACAAAGTCAGTCGTCAAAATGTATAACATACTATCGCATTTTAAGTGGCTAGCGACATATAATATTTATATCTCTGCTCAAGAAACCACAGTATCCACTTACAAGAGAGATTGATTACTTGATTTTGGAAAAAGCTAGTCTGGTTAACTCTTATTGTTCATGGATTGCGATTTTGCTTTGCACTGCTTCTCGCAATTATGATTGGCTAATCTATGCATTAGTGTTTCCAATAACACTTATTTGGGAGCATATGATTAGTCACTTGCCGAATGGTACAGTTCCTATTACACTGTTTTAGGAGAATGCGATTGATCATGTTTACGAATTGGTACATCCTATTTCACTGGTTTGGGAGAATATGATTGGCTACTTACGTATTGGTGTTCCGCAGTAGGTGCCTGTGTAACATTCCTGGCATGTACAGTGAGGTAGTAGTGGACCTATAAGCCCGGAGCATGTGCCATTATTGAGACAGGGGGAGCCACTGGCGGCGTACGGTCCATAGTTACAGCAGAGTAGCACGGACACCTCGCAGTCCTCACCCAAATAGCCACAGTCACACGCACAGGAAGTTCCTTTAATAAACAAAGGGGCGTGGCTAACAGGCTGTCTGTGTTTACACCACAGGTCTCTGAATGGCAATAGCCACAACCTCATACCATGTGTTTATAGTCAATATCCTCAAGTGTTAGCAGACTAGACCATGTGCTTAACACCAAAATTTCTGATTTAACTCTCAATCGCAGGTTTACTCTATTAGTTATTCAAAACATTGAGAGAAAAGGAGATGAGCAGTAGCCTCATGTGTAGCACATTAGGCTTCGGACCATGTGAACTGGATTCAATTCCATGTTTGCGCCTCGCTTTACGCTTTCTCATTCGTCCGATCTGGATCCGAAGTTCAAAAAGGGAGGCCAACCCATAGAGTACCAACTCCGTGGGACAAACTATTGGCCACCCCGCCGAGCCGTCGGCTTAGGGATGCCATCCATTTTAATACAAAACAATCTTACTGAATTGAAATAATGTCATATTCAATAAAGCAGGCCGCCCATAGAGTTGCATGTACACGTTCTATTGGTCACGCAGCCCGTACAGAAAGTCCTACAATGAACTCGAATAAGCGCACCCTGGGGAACCATTAAGTCAAAGATTTTGAAGGCCATTCTCTTCATTACACCATATCGAGTGCACAGGTATAAATGTTAGCTCCCTGATTTATTTCTTACAGATAGGTTATACCAAGTGACCTACCATTAACGCCATCCACACATGTTCCTCCATTCAGACATGTTCTGCATGCACAAGAGTCAATATCTAAAACAAAACAGCATCATATACCACAAACAACATCTTAGTATACACCAAAACAACATCATGTACTACAAAACAACATTTTAATATACACCAAAACAATATCATATACACCAAACAACATCATATACACCAAAACAACATCATATACCACAAAACAACATCTTAATATACACCAAAACAACATCATATACACAAAACAACATCTTAATATACACCAAAACAACATCATATACACCAAAACAACATCATATACACCAAAACAACATCATGTACCACAAAACAACATCTTAATATACACCAAAACAACATCATATACACCAAAACAACATCTTAATATACACCAAAACAACATCATATACACCAAAACAGCGTCATATACACCAAAACAGCGCATATACACCAAAACAGCGTCATATACACCAAAACAGCGTCATATACACCAAAATAGCATCATATACAGTAGAACAACATTGTATAGGTCATGTATCACCGAAAAGACACTAACGAAAGCATCATTGACCAAAGAATCACATAAAATCTACCACTAGCGTAGTTTCAGAAACCTACAGCCCTGTTTCGCAGTTTCAAGCTTATGCAAAGAGAGATAACTCATTGGCTAAAGTGGATGGCTGGAAATCATTAAATCTTGATTCCGCGTCATGCATGAGGCCCTTATTATAAGTTATTCACATTATAATTTAGCTCCTACTGAGCAACCCTCAACCTTATAGAAACCAAGTGCCCTCATGAAACAATAGTAAAGTGTTGATGAGCGGCTGGAAACTCACCAGTGTCACAAAACTCTCCTTCGTGACATCCATCACAGGCACATTCTGGTCCTCGTGTCGTGTCCACACATGTCCCACCACCATTACAGAACACTGCCTCATCCAACTCACAACATGCCTCAATCTGTAAAAGGTAAAAGAGCATGCATACAGCGGTAGCCAATAACTGCTCGTTTGCGTTAGGCGATGCTAGCGTGGCTGGTAGCCAATAACTGCTTGAAACGAAGGTCATCTACCAAAGGTGAAATAAGATAAAATAAAGTAAAGTAATTAACACTGCTTTATTTTAGCATTGTATCTAAATTAAGTTTGCATTGCTCATTACTTCAACTGCCAAACCTTAAACTGAATAATACAACACAAATATGGGTATGTGTATGTATGTACACTATAAGGATATATACGAGAGTGAGAATAAGTATGAATATTTTTTCAAACGAAATATAATACTGGATAAAACAACACAAGTATGGATATGTGTATGTATGTACACTTTAAGGGTATATATGAGAGTGACAATAAGTATGAATTTTTTTAACATGAATGTAGGCGGTGGGATGCACCTGATAGCTGCTGCTAGATTAATGGACATCCTCGAGTTATTAAACTGATCTTCTTTTAAGAGTTCCATACCCCGACTTCAGATGTGCAAAGATCCATGAGATGCAGCCACAAAGTCAGGTAAGCATGGAAACATCAGGAACACGCTGGATGATTTTTTAGCAAGGACACAATGAGAAAAATAGTAGACCAAACCTGGAACATGTGGGTGCAGTTGTACCCATGGATTCAGCGGTTTAGTCGCTCACTACACCAACAAGCAGACAGGCCCTGGGTACACAGTCTACAGGTCATGTGTATCAGTCAGTTAGTCAATCGGTCATTCGGTCGGTCAGCCAGTCAGTCCGTCGGCCACACAGACCTTATACAAGTTCGGAAGTCATGCCAAGAAACTTTCTTTTTGAATCAGTGTTCATTTGGGCTATACCTCTCTAGGGTATGGCAAAGCTGCCGGGTTAGATACCTGTTTTGTCATCAGTTACAGCTTAGCACGGAGCGCTGTGTGCGGGTCAGTGCCATCACTCCAGGTTAGCAGTCTGTCAACCTCAGTTAGTTTACACATTACCTGCCGTAACCCTGCTGCTCTTCTCAAGAAGGGAGAGGTAGATCGTTAGAAACCTAAGAGTGATCTTGGCTCTTATCCACCAATTGGGACCTCCGTTTTTTTAATGTGGTGACCCGAACCCGCCCTAGAAATTTGGAGCAAAGGCGTTGCTAAAGGCCCATACTAGAAACTCTCCCCGGGCAGTGAAACTCGAACCTGCAATCCTTAGATTGCAAATCCGGGCTTTTTCCAACTGACCTATCCTGGTCCCCATCTGCCCTACATGATTCACCATGTCACAGATAACAGAGAGCTTTCTTACCTCCTCTAGACAAGTAGCTCCAGCAAAGCCACAGGGGCAAGTACATGTGGGACCCTCACTCGTATCAGTGCAAGTGGCTCCCGCTCCGCATGGATCAGAGCATGCACAGCTCACAACAGCTAAAATATAAATATCGACATAACGGTAGACCAATCAGTGTAGGAAAAGTACCTCAACCCTCTGTCCAGCCGCATCTGAAATAATTGTTATGGTTCAGAGTTGGACGGCTCAGAGTTGGACTGAGTAAAGAAATGATGTTTGGTCATTGATATGAATGTCTGGATAGGCAATCACCTATCTCGAACAAACTGATTCACTCCTCATGTCGAAAATAAATTAAAATTACACAGGAGTTGCTACAATTAAATCATGAGTTATCTTTCATTTATGTCAGAGGGTGAACAACTCAGTATTAGCGTGCGTTCAATTTACGAAATTGTAAATTATTTCCACAAAATTTGGAGTGAATCCATTAAGACTGTTTCATTTCGATGACGACCGAACTAAATGAGACAGTCCGCAGGCTCAGTCTTGTAACTGCGGACTGATTGCTGGTTTATATATTCATATCAATGCATGCCGTTTTTTAACATTTCACAAGTTTTTTTAACTCAGAAACAAAGCCTCAACAAAATCCGCTACCAAGTGAATATTGGCATTGAGGTCTCACTAAAATAGAATCCTCTCTGATCCCCTATTTGCTTACCATACAGACCTTATATGTGGAGTGATGCGACGCATACCAAACCCAAGTTTGGTATTTCATAACAATGAACACGACATAACTCACTCTACCATGCTCAACAAGTGGAGCAACAGGAGTCATCTGCTTTTAAAAGCACACAGTGAGATTTCTCAGCTTGGGAAAAGCTCCCCAGTTAGTTAGTATGCGTAATTTTAACCTGGACTGTGTTTACTGGACTCCTTTTCTGGCATCTGCTTTTGCTTGACTAAATAGAATCCCTAATCCCTATGAGAACTTTGGTCTTTATTAAGTTATGTCAAATAAATCTTTCACATCAACATCAATAAGAACCATGGTACGTTGAAGCAGCTGATTTTGGTATTTATTGTGACTGGCATGCAGTACGTGGACAGGGGTATGTCATTGGAGTTGTTTGCCTTGAAGCAGGGAATTCATCTATGCGTCTCAGTCCCAGACAGAAAATTCATAGCCAGCACATTCAAAGTGAACTCGTTTCCAATTGCTACAGCCCCCCCCCCAGCATTTGCATTCCCTATATCAACAAACCATCTAAACATATAGTGCATCATCAAAGGTGGGCGTAACTCCGAAATAAGACAATTAGGTGGTGGTATCCTTAAAACCTTCCCCCTCCGCCCCCATCCATCACATTCCTTATCAGCACACCATCTAAAGATAAAGCCCACAAGAAGTTTAGGTGTTTTTGAACAAAAAATCACTGACCCTGACCCATATGCACTCACGAATATCACACTGCTCTCCCATCAGACACGGGCCGCATGTTCGCTGTACGTTCGAGTCTCGACAGATAAAAGGCGCTGTATCATTAGGCGGGGCTCTATTAGCGATTCGAGTGGTGACGCACTGTCCTTCAGTGCAGCTACCCATACAATCTGTAACAAATAGATCATTTAGTATGAATGAGCGTGTCCTAATTTTGGCCTGGAGATAGGCCCATATGTGTCACAAAAAAGTCAATTAGTCAACTTTAATGCTTTTTGCAAGCATTTAGCCATGTTATCTAACAGACACTCATATAAGCACGAGGCTTGTTTTGGGACAGGAAGAATGAAATGCGAAGAGCTCACTTGGAGCGTAAGCAGAATTTCGATCCGGAACTTCTTTACAACCTCAAGCTAAGCCACCATATCATTTATCCTACTTAATAAATTTCCGCATCAACTTATTAAGATAGCCATATGGCATTTTAGTTGTCTCATGCTTTTGGAAGTGTCTTTTTTAAACCAAGTATAGAATATGGTTGTTCCTTCGGCAGTGACATGGCATTACTAGAGCAACCAGGAGAGTTTATGAGCACGAGTAGTGGTATTCCTTTACGTCACTGGTGTGAGAGAACAACTCCTAATAACTTTGCACACGTCTCGAGATGTCCTCGAGGCATTCATCACAGCTCATTGAATATCTTCGCAAGACTAAGCTGAGCTCCTCGAGTCTAAAGTGCAAGGATGTCATTTATAGCTCTGCCACCCTGACCACTAGGAGAATCCCAGTTCGAGATGTGAAGCAGTCTGGCGATGAAAAAAGGAATTGATGAATTGAAAGAAATTTCCTAATTGAAGTTAAATGGTAACTCATGTTTGCACACCATTGACGCCATCTCAGGGCCGCCTAATATTTAAGCAAAAACACAATTCCGCAACCTGCATAGTGGCTGTAGTCGGAAACTATGCCAGAGGTTGAGGTAGGGGTTTTAGGGGGTTGGGTATTGTGGTTGTATGAGTTACTCACCTTGGTAACACCAGTTCTGCAGATGAACCCACGTGGTGGTTGATTCATTACACAGTAATCTACTATCCGGAGAGACCGTGTTATTCAGCACAATGCCCGTAGGAAGAATAAGTTCACAATTCGGTATAAGGTGGCAGCCCTCATTAGCCCCTGTAACAACAACGCTAGGTAAGTGAGGAAACAGGGGAACTGACCCAGCCGCTTTCAGAGAAACCTGTGAAAGAATGAAACACAAGGTGATGAATAAAATAAAATGATTTAGGAGGGAGTGTTGTGTGTGGCAGAAGAAATGAGACAGCCATACTTACCATATGGAAAAATTGACACTGGACTACATGATCAGAGGCTCAAAGAAGAAACAGGAAGCAGCCTTCTGAGATAGTGAAACTGGTGGAAAAACTGCATCGAATCGATGAGAGAAGACAGAGCAAAGAGGCCCAGAAATAAAACAGGAAACAGCTAGGTATAAAACTGCATGGGGGTGAAAAGAAGAATAGATAAAAAAGACAATAATTGGAAAAATAGAAATTGCCAGCTCGAGACAACAAAGTGTCGGAAGGGGAGCAGGATCACAAACTGACCATCAACGAGCTTTGAAACGAAATCAGGTCTGCGAGAGCCCCTGTCATTGGAAGTAATGCATGTGATATAAAGAAGAAACCGCGATCCCTGAGTTTCTTTACACGCGCGTGCTCCCAATACGGACTCACTGTCTTCAGTATTATTGGCATTTCGGTTATTCGTGAGATTGCCGACATTCCCTGGTTCAATGGGAACGTTCTCACCGGCAACGCCATCGCCACCTCCACCTGGAGTAGTCCGATTATCCGTTATACATATGGGTGAGCTGCAGTGACGGCAGGCCAGGGGAAGGGGTGGTTGTCAGGGGCAGGGTAGGGATAATTACGGCCATGCATAAGAGGGTAAGACTAATCAGGTGACCTGGCACGTTGGCATATAGAGGGTGGTGGGGTGACCAAACCAGTAGTACTGCGTCATTTGTCCTACTGTCCGGTACGTGCCAAAGAGCCAGGTCACCTAGCTACATGGTAAGGCTGGCCAACTGACTTTCTGGCTTATACCAGCCGGAAACTCAGATATCTTTGCAATCAAATTGGTATACTGGCTGGTCACTAACACAGAGTGGCTACACATGACATACATTTCAACCTTCTTACAAACACATATAAAATGTATGTCAACGAATACACAGCATACGGCAGGATCCATTAAGAAAAGGTGTGACACAATCCCAAAACTAGGTTGAAGGCCCAACACTCAAATTGGTCATACTAGTTAGTTGAACAATCTTACTGAAACTGCATGAGAATGCAGAATAAATCACTCAACAACCAAGAAATAATTCTTGAAAAGCGATTATTTTCCAAATTTCAACATTTCTCATTGATTTGAGTCAGTTGACAGCTGACAGGACCAGAGTATACTCTTGAATCTAAAGCGATGCAGAATAAGGTTGGAGGCTGGGGTAGTTGCTCCGTAACCACGCGGGAGAATTGACAGGTATGCTACAGACGACTAGCTATTTAACACATACAGCATGCAATTGATATAAAGCCTATATACTGGGAGGTCTTTATTCTGCTGGAATACCTGTTGCATAACTATGCAAAGATATGTCAACTGAAATGACCGGCCAGCGGTGTAGATTGTGGCAACCATTTAGCATTGTGATAAATGTAAAATAAAAATAAATTAAAGTACATGCACGTACATGCACGTACATGGGTAGGGGAAAATTTCTCATGCAAAGTTCAAGAAAATATTGCATAGTTTGCGAAGGCTTTTTTGCATTTGTGAGAAAAGTTTTCAGTAGAAAGACTGAAACACAATGTCAGATTCGAATCCAGAGACTGGACAAAGAGGGTCTACCCATACTAAATAACACATCATCACCAGCCTGCAACCAAGCTTCTAGATTAATTAGAATAATGCTTGAACTAGAACCCTAACCTACGTTAACTAACATTAACTTCAGAAGGGGTGATGATGTGTTCACCAGTCATCAAATGCTTATAAATATCAGAGGAAAGGAACTTCAGTATCAGAGATCTCACTGCTCCCTAAACCTGTTCTAGAATATTTCTCACTCTCCGCCGTTCACCTTTATAACACAGATCAAAAAGCGATGATCCAACAGCATTGAAAGACAAGTTTATTGTTAATCCGGAATTAGCAACCCTTTGTTCAACTTCTGGCCAAAAAGTCATTCTGCGATGCACAATCCAACTAGCAGCCCCATCGTTTTTGTATAGTCTTGGTTAGACATAATGCAAAGCTCCAGATACTGAATATAGGGTGGAGCCTTGGGAGGGTTTAAGATAGCCATCAAAAACCTACTTCCGATTCTAGCACTGGGAGTGCACAATTCTTGTCCAAGTGATTCACCCGTGCCTCTTGTCTTTGCCTTCTTACGTAATGATGAATGAAATCGACGCAGTCATAGGAAGCTTTGAACCCGAATTGTCATGGTAAATGGGTTTATCTCGTACTTCAAGTATCGGATAGGTGGACACACAGAACTGAGGCGTTTCCTATAAGCAGGTCTGTCCTAATCTCTTTTCAGAGAACGTACCCAATGTGCCTATGCGAATTCACAGCTGAGTGGTTCGCCCACTGTCATTACCGGATATAGTGCCAAGAATACTGGTTCCGTGCATCTATAGAGTCTGGCATGCAATTACTGATCCACCTGATTTAGCTTTGATTTTGTACCCCGCCCGGTGTGTCCTTATGATACGGATTGACATTCTTTCAATAACGCACAGACAGACCGGGAAAAAAAAGCCTGGCGGCATTTGTTGCGGTTCACCAATGACTCAACCATTCGAGGAGATCATTATTACTTCCTGTACTGGGTCTTGGTATTTGTATACTCCGGTTAACGCGCGTGCTTGGTCAGAGCTCAGGAGAAATTTGAGGGCAAATAGCCCTACCTCTAACTACCATTGACTGCCTTGAGAATTAAACCAATGACTCCCCGCTCACAGGATTCGAATTCTATTTACTAAGTTGCCAAAGAGTGTTCATTACAACAACAAATCAGCTAGCTCACTGTTACGAGATAAATCTTTCAAAATAAAACTGATCTGTGGCAAAGGTGTCTTCCGGCAAAGCTCTCGACTTCACATCTATAAAAACATTCCACAGACACATCATTACCCAAGATGCCCGCCTGTCTAGCTGCCTTTAGCAAACATGAGATATTCATAATGCGGACTGCCCACCTTTTACCTACTCGATGGAATTATTATGTGCTACAGCCTGCCAAAATTTTGCAATGAAATTCTGACTTATCATTGCTCAAGTGGCTTAGGTGTTTCAATACAAGAGCCATTTTCTGGTCAGTACATAACATAATATGTATATAACATAATATGTATATAACATAATATATATATATATATATATAACATAATATATTCACCAGAAGCTGCCTGAATATAATTATGTTAGGATTTTAAATTGGATAGACTATTGATTTGGCTGATATGGCTAGCAAATTGGTGATGGGTCTGAGAAGTGAGGCTTGCTCCTAGCTAAGCATACGTCAGAGACCAAAGCCGATAAAACGTAAGGCAGAATGCGATGCAAAGACATCCCTACCTCCTTCACTAGATTCGGTGTTGTCCACGCGAAAGTTGACTCCGACACAGGTGGTGCCCCCTAGGTTAGCAAAGGAGCATAACTCCACGCAGTCAGTGAGCTCGCACGCGTAGCTGACAGCGAGTCCAACATCCTCGGGGCTAACCAGACGATAACCAACTCCTTCCTCAGTGATCACCCCGCGGTAACAGTCATCAACTACAATATGTTAGTGATAGATAACAACTCAAAATAAGCGACTACAACATCGCAGGATTCAACTGCAAAAAGTGGGTATATATCAGCTACAATGTTAAAAGTATCAACTATACAACTTGTCAGTGTTCAACTGCTGTTAGCAGGTATGTACCGGAAACTATCAGCTACAACATTGAAATAAGCGACTTAAGCATGGCAGGGTTGAACTATAACCTGGCAATGATTAGCTATAACACTTGCAAAATCAACTGCATCATATCAGTGAATACCTGCAGCAACTTTGAGATAATTATCGATCAGTTGTGGTGAAGCGATGGTGGCTCGGACTAAAAGGGCCGCGACATTCAGATTTGCCATAGGTACCAATTGATCGGAGCAAAATAGTGCACCCTAAACACACTTTTAGTGGATAGCATACTGGGCCTTGAACCCAGGGTATCTGGTTCGATTGCCAGTTTGAACAAAAATAAATTGTCTTTCATAACACCCTCATCAGTTTCGGATCCAGATATTAAATAAAGGAGATCCGCCCATAAATTGATGTTCTTTTTGGGGCACGCGGGTGCAACAGAAAGTCTCCTAATGATGCACCCTGGGAAACGCTAAGTCAAAGACTCAGTAGGCCAATTTCTGCCCACAATTTCCTGAGTAGTAATATTCCTGCGCTTGTGGATAATTAAATGATTTAATTTAAAGCTTTGAGCTGGGTTCGGTACCTATCAATAGGGTGGTCTGTTATCATAAATATGGCTCGACCTATGAGCCCTATACTTGACTATAGGATAACTCAGCAGGCCACTGATTAACTCTAAGATAGCCATACGGAGGGCCTGAATTAGCAGTCATGGTGAACATATTGGTGATGCTATCTATATTAGCATCACCGACAACTCCGCAGTAAATTACACAGAGTGTTGACGTTGGAAGCAGTCAAACCAGCGCACAATGGCAGGGCATCACACAAACAAAACAGGGTATCCGTGAGAACTCGTCAAACCCGCCGACATACTCACACATGCAGGATGTAGACCAGGCATACTCACACATGCAGTATGTATACCAGACATACTCACACATGCAGTATATAGACCAGGCATACTCACATATACAGTATGTACACCAGACATACTCACACATGCAGGATGTATACCAGACATACTCACACATACAGTACGTGAACCAGACATACACACACATGCAATATGTAGACCAGACATACTCACACGTGCAGTATGTAGATCAGGCATACTCGCATATACAAGATGTATACCAGACATACTCACATATACAGTATGTATACCAGGCTTACTCACACATACAGTATGTAGACCAGGCTTACTCACACATGCATTATATAGAGCAGGATTACTCACAAATTATGCAGTTTGTAGACCAGGCCTACTCATTCCCACAATATGTAGACCAGGTTTAACATCATGCGTATGCAAATGGGGCTTTCAATTATATTAATACAGACCGGGTTTACTGCTATACGCATGTAGCGCAGTGTTTCCATTCTGTCTGTGTAAATCAGGCTTTACAGGGTGAGTCGGGGACTGTTATCGATTATCAGACACTTTCTCCGAGCGCGATGATATGTCAAGATATACGACGCTGGTCAGTCTGCATAACACGCGCCAGCACTATTTGCGGTAGATATTCGTTCAGAGATGGCATAACAATCATTGATAATTATAATTCTATTGGTGGAGGGCAGGCTCCGTGTGACGATAGCAATCTAGATGATAGGTTGAGAGAATTCACTTTTGAATTAAAATTCTGACAAAAGGACAGAGACCAAAGTGACAAACAGGAAACAGCCGGACAATGCAGTTGAGATCAATGACAAAGAATGTGCAGCCATTTTCCTTCTGGAGTCGACTGAAGGGAGTTGCGATTCTGCAATACGGTCCAGGTTGATCTTCTTCTTCGTGTCTCCATGACCGAGCAACTGTCAGGAGTGGTGCAGAAATTGGCCTACTGAGTCTTAGGCTCAGTGTTTCCCAGGGTGCGTCATTAGGAGACTTTCTGCTTGCACCCGCGTGCCCCATAGAG
>Ga0224501_10003404_pt1 | contig 12504 bp, 13 predicted proteins | sample SF_Oct11_sed_USG_4_FD_169105 | JGI IMG/M metagenome (GOLD analysis project Ga0224501, IMG submission 169105) | Sediment microbial communities from San Francisco Bay, California, United States - SF_Oct11_sed_USGS_8_1 | ecosystem: Environmental > Aquatic > Marine > Sediment | place: USA... | reverse complement strand
ACCAATGTTGTTCGGGATCCTTCATAAAATAAACTTCATAAAACCCCATGCAAACCATGGTCATTTTAATCAGAAACACAAAATTATAACTCTCCAGTCTGGTGATCAAGAATCGTCATTCATAAATCTATGTAATCAATGGAAACAGCTACAGGCTACAGCAGAACAAATGAGCCAGTCATTAAAATCATTCACCAAATAAATTGAGTAACTTTGTCTGGGTTCACTTCGAAAAATGTCTGGGACCTAATCCGTCAACATTTTCTTAAATTAATCACTATACTGCTCGAAGAGAATGGCATTTTACTCTAAACTAAAGGACCACCTCGGACTACTGTTTGACTTGAGCGAGCTAGCCTTAGGTAATTATGTGGATGGTTCTAGAGATTTCTATTTAGTTTGGGACTTCAGTTTGGGAACGCACAATACTCCTAATACTGTTGTCTGAACTTGATTGACTACTTGTCAAAACCTTTATCAATAATAATATTTCTGTGTATTAGCAGGCCTACTAACGAAATAGTACCATTAGTCGACAGCGAGAAGTTATTGATAATCATATGTAGACAAGATTGAAAATACGTAATACTAGTACATGTAGTAATAGTACCATCGGTGAGCGATAGAATGTCATCGTGGTAGTGAGAAACCCGATTTTTGTACCCTCGAAAGTACCTCAGGTGTCAACTTTAAGACATAGATGATAATCTTTAATTGAAAAATAACTTGAGTAGCTAATTGGAGTTGTCTTATTGTTACCTAGATGGTCAGCCGTAATTGCGAGCAAAACGTGCAGTTCAATTTAAAGCCCTCTTTATCTGAGTTTACATTTAGAAACTATTGTGTCAATCAAACAACCTGAACGATTCTGACAATTTGATGGGGAGTATTCACTTCAATTCAATCATTGACAACCAGATTTAGTTGTTGCGCAGTGAGTGAAAATTTCAATTCAATATTAATGCTCCTAGACAAACCCTTTGTTATTAGACAAAATGAGCAGACCTTGTAGTGAATATTTTTCTGTGTTCTATCTATCTTCACTACTACATGCATGTCCCTAGCCCATGCAGGGTCTAATTTAACGCTCTGCCACATGTTTAATAGCCTTGATCTTTCAATGCTCTAGCACAACATTAATCAACCACTAACTCACTGCACACGCGGGGAGACACAGCGGTCCTCTCCGACACCCAGGCAAAGATGGAGGGCATGCCAACAACTTATACAAATCTATCTAACCCGGCACCTGTCTGATGTGCCCTCGACTGCATGTGTATGTACACCTACATGATCTAAGCTGAAGTGTATCTCACCGGGTGATAAATTGCAGATGGTCAGATACCAGAGAGTCGTCTAGGTTGAATTAAGAGATGCGCAGTTTTAATGTGTAAAGTAAAGTTGATGTAAGTTATACTGAGATGAACTCGAATAAAACAGCAACAGCAACTCCCTTCGTGGGGCCTCGCTCAGCGTTTTATACCGCTACATGGAGCTCATCCCAAAAAATAACCAATCATGACAAAAAGGAAAATACTTAACCAATACAATCGCAAGAAAGAAATTCAAGTTTGCCCCAACGTCGGAAGTAACCTTCGCAAGTTAACTACAACAACAAGGCTAATTGGCTGGTCTTACAAAACCACATGGTACGTTCCTTCACCTGCTTATCTCTTCAAAAAGACAGGTGTACGGGGATAATAGAATATTACTCTTTCTTGAAGTGTGTTGGTGCACCTATCTCAGTCACGTCTCAGCGGCATGGTTTACTTTAGATATTTTCATCCCAACAACCTCATTAACACCATAATCACAGAGGAAAAATTTTTTAGAAATAAATAATATTGAGAAGCTTCCGTTGTGACACACTGATTGTGAAATCGCCCATGAGACAACTTTTGGTAGGCATCGGGTTACTTACTGACCGGAGGTTTCTCAAACATGACAATATGATTATCGATGTGATTATCAACTATGACCTCCGACAGTTCGAGGGTTTTAAGCCCATAATGATCATATTGTTCACTAGACTGGTGAAAGTAAGATTTGAATAAGTCACCTTATGTATAGTAAGTTACTAGTAAATCAATCATCAATGACTGATTAACCCAAAGTCAATCACTAACTTCTAAGTGACTGCTCAGTCTAACTCTAACCGAATAACTCAGTCAACAGCTGACACTAACACTTTAACAGTCTAACTAAAAAGTAAGTAACTTACAAACTACAAAGTAGTACTACCACTACCAGTATTATATTCAATATTGTAGTTGTACAACTACTACTAGTACTATTATTTACTAAGTTAGTTAACTTAGCAGTAGACATACACATAGGGTAGTACTAGTACTAGTAGTACGATAGACTATCCAGACTATAGATACTAACTTAACTTAGTTAACTAAGAGTAAGACTAAGAGATAGAATGAGAATTAAGAAACTATTTGTAATTGCAAATTACATTAATTAAACTTAAACTTAAAGCTCTTTTTTCCAAGATTTAATCACTTTGACTTTTGTTTTGACTTTTAGTTTTACTTTTACTTTTAGTTTTACTTTTACTTTGAGTTAAAAAAAGTAGTAAGGACAAGGGCAGATCATAGAAGATAAACTAGAGATTGGGGTAGAAATTGAATAATTTCTTTTGTGGTTGCGGCTGCATACCTACCAATCATTCTGGATTGACTGTACCCCGGTGGTTGCCCACTGTTACTGTTAGTTGAATTTTGGTTCCAGTAATTGGGCGCAGCCATCTTTTGGCTGTTGTTGGCTCTTTCCGTGCTTCATTCGCACGAAACTCTATTGTTCAACGAGTTTGTTTTTACTGTTTCGTGTTAGCTTGTTTACTGGATAGTACGTTAACTTGGTGGTCAAATTGGACCAAGAAAACAGCATCTTTGTGTCTCCGGTCTAGTAGACCAGTTCCAAACCAGAAAACCGTTCTGCTGGTGGAAAGTTCGTGGATTACTCGAGACTCTACTGGATGGTTTTTACGGGTTTATAGTTTTTGTCTTATGTAACTTCGCCACCGCTTATTCAATTAGTGACTTGATAAAAACTTATCTCAAATAGATATGGACCCATCCGAGTCTGAGGGCAGCTCGCGAAGTCGACCAACTGACCAAACTGAAACGAGCTCACACTCACAGTCACAGTCACAGTCACAATTTGACGCCAGCAGAGCCGCTCTTTCAAATCGAATCCTTGGAAGGGGGTCATCATCTGAGTATGGGTGAGTTGTTACCCATCATTCTCGTAGCCCTTTCTTTCCACCAGATTAACCAGTGATATAAAGGTTATTTATGTCACCGAATAAACTTACACTTACAATTACACTTACAGTATTAATAATTTAATTAAATTAACCAAATCGTGCCGCTGTTGAGAAAAATAGACTAGTCTAGAGCACCCACTCCAGCGTTGGACTCCCACTCCCAGTCCTTCACTTTGTACCCCGCACCCTTTACTCCAGTACATCCGAAACCAGGTAGAGGTACCCTGTACCTTCGAAACCATGTACCCCAAGCTCGAAATTATCGACCTGGTACCTTAGATACCGTACACTTCCATCAGAAATTCATCAAAAAAGCGGAATAACCCCAACAAATGAACAGTGATTGTTTGCTTGAAAATTAAGGGAAGTTCTTGTGTTTTCAGTAAACCCTGCTTGAAAGACACAAGTAAAACAATTTCCGTGCTCTCTTTTTCAATACTCAATTTAAGACAGCGTGTATCGGATAAATTTCACCACTTTGGACTTCAATGTTTTTTACGTTACAATGCCATGTCCCAACCTGGGTATTGGAAGTAAAAACAATAAACACATTTTTATGTTGAAAACTCAAGGGTTTAATTCGTATACATTGGTGGGTTATTCCACTTATTTGTCAAATTTCTGGTGAAAGTGCATTCTTTCGAGGGTATATGGTTTCGAGCTTGAGGTACAGGGTACATGTTTCGAGAGTATGGGGTACATAGTTTTAAGGGTATCGGGGTAGGTAATTTCTCATTACCCAACTGGATCCAACTGGACCCCACTGGATCATGTGAGACAACAATACACCTGGTATCGGAAAGACAACTGATAACTGCATGGCTACCGCGTTCCTAAACTCTTTTGTAGACGTACTTGTTGGGTGTGCTTCGGAACTGATCATGATGTTCTTCTTGATTGGGTAAATCCGTGCAAATGTCGTGGCACTGCAAAATGGGTTCACATACGATGTCTACAACGATGGATAGGTAATATATCAATTTTTCTCAGATTACATCATTAGCTTTTCTGTTAGAAGTTTTTGCCGCTCACAAAGTCTTGTCATTCCATTTATTTGAGTTCATCTTTTGTCCAGATGAAAAACAGAGAGACAACCCGGCAGCCACTGTTAGTTGTCCACAATGCAACCACCAGTACACTATTGTGTATCCTAACATGGGTGAGTGAAGCCAGCAACACAGCTTGTGATAGCCCGGTACGTGTGTAATTACTCCCCCTGTGAAGATTACGAAAGCTTGCTGATTTGCCTAGGCACTTAAAAATGATACTTTAAAGAGGTAAGTCAGGTTCAAACTGTCTCCGATTCATCCTATAAATGGTATCATGAGTGGAGTATTTGATAGTGGAAGACAGTGGTGTACTTATGCAGCGTAATCGTTCATAGTGCCCTAAAGTTAGTGAGAGTAGGGAAGTGTACTAGTGTGGTGTAGTGTGGAGTTAAAAAGTGTGTAATTCAGTGACATAACTAGAGGTTCAGTGAGGGATTTGTAATGAAAAAGGGGTGCAAGGTGATGTTGAGAACTGAAGATGGTGAGGTGAAGGGGTGAAAAGATTTGTCAGTGTAGGACTAGCTGGTGTAAGTGTAATGGCTCTGCTATTCTGTAATTCGCACGTAGTATTGGGGGTTTGGAATGTGGTACATTCAAAGAAAATTTCCACTATAACAATAATTCCGTAAAAGTAAGTAATGGCAACTGTTCCCTACCATCAGTATGGAGCTGTAGAGAATTTCTTAGACGCTTTGAGTGGGCAATAGACATAGTACGGTTTGTGCTGGGGATAGCTGTAACGGCCAACTGAAATTAACCCTGTTGCATAGGTATATTAATAAAGATGGTCATAGAATTCTTAAGTTGAAGCGGTCCGATAGGTTTTTGGCTGAAATAATTATACAAAGGCAGTGTTCAATAAAGCTGTTCAAAACAATTGCAAGGAGGGAGGTCATCGTACCGAAAAGCCGCAGCACTATTTGTTGGCTAAATGTGGTGACAATGGGAAGCCTGGTAATCACCGGTATGGTAAAAACGGCTTCATTTCATTAGAGTTCCAGTTTCTAAGATTTACAAAAAATTTGGAGCCACCCCAGGAAGTAGTAGTACCAGGTTGTGATCATTTGAAGTGCGCATTAGTAAGTGAAATTAGTAAGAAATGGTATAGATCTTGGTCACCATCTCATTGAATGCAACTTGTCCTAAAATTCAGTGCTGGAATCGGAGGCGCCTTAAATAAAGGTCACATGACCTCCCAATGTTAGGACAAAAATGCTTGTATCCAACAAGTATACTAATACCTCACATACAAATTTAAAAAAAAATTCTGTCTGCCTAAATGGATGAACAAATGTAGAAGAAAACCTTTAGAAATTAACAGTTATGAATCTGAGAGTGCAGTGCCATATAAAGAGCATTGTGTGTAGGACACTAGCTCAGACCTTGTCTGTTGTCAAGCTGATGGTAACAAATTTTCGGTTGGGGATACCAGTAATGCAAGCAAGAGAAGGAATCAGGACTGGCCTCCAGGTGACAGGGTCAGAGTAACACAGTGACACATCTAGAGTCAGTAGTTGATTTTATGAATGAACTTCCCATCTATAACCGTAGTCTGCTCGCTTCATTTGTTTTATTCCTATAGTTCTTGCACAAATGCAATAGTGTAATTGGCATAGAAAATACGCAAGGACTGGGGTCGTCAAGTAAATGCGAACTGGTAAAATGACTAATGGAAACATTCATTTTTAAAAGGGATTGCATGCGTGGCTAGCAGAAGAGAGTAGTGAATAACTCTATGGTAACTTGCACAGAAAAAAAGAGTGTTTATAAGAAGCTCTGTGTAAGACAACGGATTAAATACTTGCTGTGTTTTATTAGGCATTGGCATGAAGGCGCTGGACTTTATGGAGACATGTATAAACAGAGTGTGCCCATTTATGGCCGGCAGCTTGCTTGTGGGCTCTGTATACTGGACTGCTGTTACATATGGAGCAGTGACAGTGATGCAGGTACACAGATTGAATTACGAATGACCAATATCTGTGTAATTTTTCTGAGTTCTGCCAATCACCAGAGTGCATGCAGCCTGTTGAGTGGACACCAAAACACCAGCTATTCTGCTAATTCACCTATAAATCTGGACAAGAGTTACTAGTTAACTAATGTCATTCACCTTTCCAGGTACTCGGGCATAAGGAAGGACTGAATGTGATGGAGCAGGCAGACCCCCTTTTCCTGCTTATTGGCTTACCAGCTATCCCAGTAGGTCTTGTGATTGCTAAACTACTGCGGTGGGAAGAAGCTTTGCTGAAGATCTGGCGAAAACACTGCAATAAACTTCCTTTGTTTGGGTCTAACTCGGGTGAGTGGTTTGTAAATCCATTGATGCATGTTATCTATTTGCTGAGGTAAGTCATTTTTAATATGCGGATCGGTAGCTGGTTTTAAATGGTGTCCTCCAGCTGATCTGATCTAGCAGTTGCTGGTAGCTATCTTAAACAATGATTAAAGCGCTAAATGTGTTCACACAACACACTGGGTGATTCCATTGAAATTCAGCACCTGTCGAAAGATCGACTGCACAGTGGTATACCGCGTCTGTTGTTCATCAGCGTGACCGTAACCACTCAAAGGCCAATCATGTGACCACTGAGAAGCTGGCCCATCTTCAGGTCAAAGGTCAAGCCGGCCCAACGAGATCACCATTTCGAACCAAAATTATGTTACGAGAACAGTTGGTGCGACTGGCTAAACCTAGTTCTGAGGCAGTTGTTGTGGATGTTTTCTTTCGTTACAGGTGAGACATGGACTACCAACAGAGATGTGATGGAGGATAGAGTTCAGACCTCACAAACTCGAGTGCTCGTCGGAGCCATGATCTTCCCAACAATATCTACCCTCGTTGGCAAACTGTTCTTTGGCTCTGTAAAATCTAATTTTCAGCGATCATTGCTGGTAAGCTTCTATGGACATGTGCAGTAAATGATTAAGCTCTTTACTACACTCGAGAAAGGGAGAGAGCCAGATGTTTTGCTATATTGTATCTGGTTTTTTTTCAGGGTGGCATTTCCTTCTTTATCATCAAGGGAATGCTTCGTATGTACTACATGCAGCAACATTTTCACAGAAGGTCCCGTCGCCAGGTTGTGAATTACGTCCATGATGGCCAATAACTGGTTTTATAGATCTTGAGCACTACACCTAATGTTGGAAATATTCTGCTATTGTTTCAAAAACACATTTTGGTGATTTAATGAAAAAATACCAGTAATCACAAACACAGGTAAGTTGTATCGAGTTTCTATTCATATTCTAAAGAGTAGATACCTAAGTATGAAATAACCCAGAGCTGTGTGAAGGGCATTGTATTTATAGGGAAACTAAAGGTCTTTATTTTTCTATTATATTTTAATAAACAAACTACTGTGTACCTCTATGGTAGATGGATCATTGCCTTCAATACATGGATTTTAATCTGGTATTGTAACATCTAAGAATATTCTAAATAAATAACAAAATAAGCAAGCCCATTAAATCATTCACTCTTTTCTTCATTTGGGGCTTTACCAGTAAACCTCTTGATTGCCGGCATCAGTAAAAGCCATTCCTCCACCACTCTCTGAAAATAATGACGAAATCCATAATTCAACATCGCATGAACAGCTACTTCAGCAGTTTCCAATTTTGTACAGTTTCTTTCCATACCGAGGGTAAGCTCTATAATTTATTAATCTAAAGCTGCCATCTGCACTGTAACACTTTTTTGTGATGAACAACATTGTAACATAATTGTATGATAAGGATTTTGAAAGATGTGCCGACTGTTAAAACGGGAGTTTGGTTAAATGACGCGTGGACAGCGCACTTCTGTTATTCAGCAAATTTTGAGTTGGCGGGTGATCTGGCTCTTTGGCATGCGGCCGAAAACTGTAGCAGTTGCAGTGCTATGTTGCCTCCCTTCCCCGCATGCTCAATAGCCGGGTCACCTGACTATAATAATAATTTCAAATCTGTAAACAGTTATCAGGCGTAGTGCAGAAATTAGTTTTTTCCTTGGGATTTCAAGAGACTTTCTGCATATACCCGTGTGCCCCATAGAGTAAGTTACTCTTTGAGTGAGCAGGCCAAAAGTGGGTATGAATGGGCAAACTCCAGTTCTTACCGGCAGAGTGAGTAGACTTAGCACCAACATTACCAGGATCATCAGCAGACACCCACAGCAACAGAATGTTCTCATCCGACTTCTGACAAAGTTTAGTAAAGCTTTCCAAGGATTTAGATACCATGGAATGGTGTCACTTGATCGTCTGTAGCAAAGTTCAAACTTAGCTAATAAGCTTCTAGAACCATAGATAAAATGAGGAACCTAGAAAGCGTAGAATTATGTAGTTGATTCCTATTTTTGTTGCCAGTGGCATCCCATCTTCCCATAAAATGCTGGTATATAGCCGCTGCGATGCATGAGGAAGGCAACTTTTTAAAACAACAACGGCTACAAGTACAACCAGCGATGGGGTGAAAGAAAAACAAGTCCTCAAATCCCAGTGCTCTACAAAAGTTCAATTATGTCTAGCTTCCTAAAGTTGTTTCGGGTGTAATGGTTATGGTAGCCCGCAATCAATTCGTTTTTACAATCGAGAACAGGAATCCATGCTTAAAAGCTAATACGGGCAAATACAAAACACCGCCATCGTAGAACCAGGTTGAGGACAGTGGAGGCAGATGAGTTTACCCGCCATCATGAGAAGAAGACCATATTCAGGTCTATAGGGCTCTCTCATAAGATACCTAAATAGCTAGTCTATATAACATGACCTGTGTGATAAAGAGTTCACTTACACTGGGGCGGTTAGTGGATCAGGTGGGTCCCTGCCCGGACCAACAGGGTGTTGCTCAGCTTCTCCCTGAGATAGTAGTTCTATCATCATGTCAATCTTTCCCTAAATAATTTAAATCTTACGGTATAAGAAAACAATCTTGTACAGGCTGAAAACCGAGTCAAGGTAGTTTTAAAGGCTCAAACTTAGGAGAGGCACTGCGGCAGATTGGTTAGAGCGCTTGCCACCGGTGCTGAAGGTTCCAGATTCAGAACCCAGCTTGTGCATGCGATTTTTCAAAAACTCTGTTCACCCAGCAGTAAATGAGTACTGGATGTCTTCAGAGCTGGGGAAGGTGAAAAGCGGTGAGTCACACCGTTGCCTGGTACAAGTTGGCTCTTTAACAGCCACTTTCCAGATGGCCATTAGGGCTATGGGACAACCTTTATGCGTATGAAGCAAGTCCAATGACAGCCAATGAGGTATTAAATATTTAAAGAGATCCTTTGAATGTACGCAAAATGTGCCCAACAACTACAGGATGTTAGCGTAGCTAACGAACAGGCTCGCTGTAATTTCAGGTGGACTCAATTCGGAAATCACAAAAAGCGAAAAATTGGGTGGAGCTGTTTCAAAATAGGATTGACCCGAATGGAGCCAGACATTGTTACTGTGTTTGGTGGATATTTGACTTGAAACTCCACTGACTAACCATATCTAAGCCAAGCTAAGCCAAGCGAATCACGCTCAAAAGGTTCCAAAATATCTTCTGGATTGAAAGTCAATTTGAATGTTATTCTGAAATAGATAAAGGCCTCACTGTCAAAGTGTTAGCGACTCCTTTCTTGTCTGATCCTATTAGCGGAAAATATCCACGAACTCTCTTGTGCTCAAACAAATCAACTTCTACTTGCTGCTCATATTGCTTCTGTGTCTGACGCGAAAAAAATGGCAACCTCTTGAGTGGCATTTTCAGCCTATCTAAAGGAATCTCTATGCTACCTGCAAAAAACCTCATATGGTAGTACAGAACCAGATGAACACAGATATCAAGGAAACACCCACTATCTGATCACCCCCTCCCCCTTTAGAGAGGAATGCTTAAAACAGATCGAACCAAAATGAGACCGCAAGAATTAAAAATCGACAGGTCATCCATGATCTTTGAGTCATATGAATTGTACCGATGAAGTCATCAGCAGAAATCGTATCATTATCCCATATCTGAATCACCAACACAGGAGGGAGAGTGTGCTCCACAGAGTTCATAGACCATAGACTCTAGAACAAACAAGTGCAAATCAAGACTCACTGAGTCGCAAAACTGTAAGAAATACTACAAAAATTGGGCACTCCTACACACCAATGAGTGGGTTGATTGTTGTGAATAAATATGACGAAATACTCAACATGGAACCTACAGTGGGATAGTGGTAAAAGCACCGGGCTTGCAATCGTGAGAACCTGGTATCAAATCCAGGTCACGCGGGGCGTCGTGAGCATGAACATGAGCTTTTCACATTTATCCTACCTCCTTTCGCTCCAACAAGCCTCAGACTTAGGAGGTCAAGACCTTCAGTGGACCAGACAGATTATGTCACTGATCATAAAGCATGACTAGGTGGCAGGCAGCAACAGTCAGTTGCACTCTTTGATGGCTAGTCAGTTTACCCTAAACTGTACCTTTGTCTTGGTGCGTATGACGTGCTCAGTAGGAAAATATTCTAGTGGGAAGATAAGCCTCCAGTTAAAGTTTCCGCTTCCTCGTGGTGATCGGTAATGTATGTCAGTCTGCTCCACAGTGTCCTTGCCCTTAAGCCACCCCTTCACATATAAATCGCTCCCTTCGCCTGATGTGAAATAGGTTCGATCAGCCGGCTGAACATCCCAAGTGTCATAAACCACAACTCGCAATTCGTAACTAAAAACCATCATGATTTCTGTCGAGTATTTGACTTTTACTCACAATGATCACAATTTAGACACTAATGGGTCACTGACAATGTCCGACATTCATGAACCTGAGAGCTGATCCTAATCAGTACCTTTCTGGCCGTCTAGGACTGAGATCCACGGGCGGGCCAGGTGGCCCGTTGGCTGCCTCAAATAAGTCCACCCACATCTGTAACTGGCCTTGCTGCAGGTTTGGTTGAGCGGGATGATGAAGCGATCGTGTCTCTACGTGCTCCTGAACCAAATCCAATCTATTTAGAACGTGCAGTGCCAGCCGTTCCCTCACCTCACCGAAGTGTGCGGGGGCTTCTCTGTAATCCTTTTCTGTCAACACAGAAATATGCTCAAACTCGTAAACCATCAAACACAAGAGACAACAATAACATACATAAGCAACTTTACATGCGATTGATCAGGTAAAGCGCTCACCGAAATCTGAGATGTTGTAAAACGCTCACCGAAATCTGAGATGTTGTAAAGCGCTCACCGAAATCTGAGATGTTGTAAAGTCGATCACCGATCTTGACACCGAGCGACCCATAGTACCTGGGAGATGGAAGCCTCCGTCTCCGACAGAACTCTTCCAAAATTTTAGTTGGCTTTTGGTTGTCTCGCCACTGGTAAACTCCAGATCTTGGAGTGAAAAAAGTCCACTCAGTGATATGAAGTGACTTTATGTCACTGCGAGTGAACTGCTGACTGCTTCACAAATATACTATCAGAATTTGGAATGGCGGGATAGCTTAGTGGCTAGAGCAAATTGGCTGAAGATCGCAAGATGCTAGGTTCCTTGCGATTATGAGTCCCTTACATAAATCACTTCTCCTCCTGCTCCAAGACAAGCCCCAGTTTGGGGGAGGCTATAGCTTAATAGGATGGCCAAGTGACGCATGAAACTTTTTTAAAAATTCATCAAAATTGATTTATGCGGATTATTTTTGCTCAGCTGTTTATTATCACAAGGGCAATAGAGTGTGCTTGGTATTAGACAGGAAGAAACAGCTCAGCTCTCAATTACCTGATATAGAAGTTGGACAGCGCACAGCGGCCCCTGTGCTTACTTAGTAGTCTATTCTCCAGGTCAATTCTCGTTTCACCCATCAGGTCATCCGCTGAACCAACATCTTTATCAAATAGTTGAACTAGCAACTCATTGTCTGTGGGAACCATGCAGCTCAGTTCAAACACGCAGCCAAATACAGGCTGCAATGTATTGGGCTTGAAGTCTTTGCGATTGTCTTTGGTTTGCGTGCCAAGTGTCACTTTAATGTATGGATCAGCCTACAATTCATGCTCAAACATTTAATTACACTATACAAGACTGAGAGATACCTCATCAATATTATCCATAAGTCAACTCAGCTAACAACCTACCATATTTTGGCCACTGTGCAGCGCTTCTAGTCCCTGAAGACGATGAATTCATAAGCTGAAGTAAGCCAAGGTTACTATTATTGGTATACATGACAAA
>Ga0224501_10003403_pt1 | contig 12506 bp, 6 predicted proteins | sample SF_Oct11_sed_USG_4_FD_169105 | JGI IMG/M metagenome (GOLD analysis project Ga0224501, IMG submission 169105) | Sediment microbial communities from San Francisco Bay, California, United States - SF_Oct11_sed_USGS_8_1 | ecosystem: Environmental > Aquatic > Marine > Sediment | place: USA... | reverse complement strand
ACTAACAAGTAACAGTACAGTGACACTCCGTAAGCTACTAACTAAGTAAGTAAATTTGGTCAGTTACACTAATTTAGTGACTAATACTGACTAATGACTGTGTGACTTACAGTTACACTTACACTAAGTGACTTATAAGTTACAGTTTTAGTGTAACGAGGTACGTAACACGACAGCCTGTGAATTGATGTAAGTGGAACTTGTGAGTGTACGTACGTAACGTACGTTACTCGTATACTCACAAGTTCCACTTACAGTTACTGACTTAGTCTTACACTTACAGTTACCATTACATCAATTCACAGGCTGTCTTGTTTATCTATTTTTCCAACGTTTATACGGTTCCTACAACCCAATTCACATATCTCTGTAATCTTTGCTTTATACTCACCAGACAGCAGTGGATATTTCCGAAATATCCACACCATGTCTTGGCAACTACACCCGGAGGCTCCAGGCCAAACTCCCCTCAACGAAATTGAAACTGATCAGCTGTTGCAGGCCAATTTAGAGCCCCTTCGGCTCTAGTCTATTAGGCAGCTTGCCGCGTCACTGCCCAGAACACTCAATTAGACGTCGGTTAAAGAGGCTGGTCACCTGCATTGGCAGCAGGTTCCGGTTTGCCAGCAACAATTGAAGTGAAGACAACTCCATAAGTAGTAGCCTACCGACTGATGCGGCATAAATAATAAATAGATCTCCTATCCATCGGCTCCGTGATATGGTCAGGCCGGGTTCACCTGCTCATTTAATTTTACACCAAACTGTGGGGGGTAAACTTGTGTTTTCAACTTCCAGCATGTCGTTAGCCAAAAATAAGTTTTTTCTCTCACTCTAGTCTAGCTGTCCGCTCCCAACACCCCTAAGAAGTGCTGATAGAGCTGCATGGTCAATCAAAGTCTTTGAACATGAATAGAACAAATCCTATGAAAACAAGTATGCGGTTATGCAATTTTGTGCAAGTCATATGAATAAAGAACATTCAGTCGTATTTGTAAGTGTACACCTACCATGTCTGGCTATCATGCCAATTCAGAATTCACCCGGTGCGAATGTTTTATTATAGCCCTGTGCATTTATTCTAGTTATAAAAGTGGCTATGTCGAACGCAACGCAAGACTAACCTATAATCACAGCAGGTTTAGTTTTCAGGATCATATCACAAGGATTGTATTTCATCAAATCAGCATCACATACAAATACACACTAACTTCAACCTAATATGTTATTACGCCTTACATCTACTAAATATAGGCAATAATTAACTACGAGCAGAAAATAGTAAAAACATAATAAAAAATAAAGAAAACTTCATAGAAAGAAGATTACTGAGGCTTGCAGCACTCTGACGGAGGAACTGTCCAGTTATATTCATACTCAGGCCTCAGGCGATTTTCTTTCTCGCACAGTTTCCCTGTCTCAATCAGTGAATGATGTTTCGCCTTAAATTTGTCGACCGACTGTTTATGTGAAACTATATGATGGTTAAGGCAGCCACGCGATACCGCCTCTGTGTCGAATTGCACACTATGCTGCCGATTTACATCGATGGCCGACAGCCACACACCTAAAACCACGCAATAAACATGCAAAGTATCCGCCTAACAAAAACAATGGAAAGTGATATTGGGAGTTTGTGAATAAATTCTGCATCATTAAATGGAGTATAATAACTTCAGATACATGCCTATTTAATTTATGCATGTATGAGATAGCGGGGTAGCTCGGTGGATAGCGCCTAGTGCATGGGTAGGCTCAGAATAGGTAGATCATGGGCTCACCCCAATGAGTATGAGCTTCTCACATGATTTTAACTACTGATCAGTCCAAAGATGGTAAACTTCAGATACATGCCTATTTAATTTATGCAAGTATGAGATAGCGGGGTAGCTCGGTGGATAGCGCCTAGTGCATGGGTAGGCTCAGAATAGGTAGATCATGGGCTCACCCCAATGAGTATGAGCTTCTCATATGATTTTAACTACCGATCAGTCCAAAGATGGTAAACATGAGCCACAAATAAAGAAGGAGTTAGGTGGAAAATCTCACACAGTGGCTAGAGCACTTGGTTCAAGACAACAAAATTCTGGGTTCAAACCTTGGTCAGTATGAGCCCCTCATATAGTTTCTTTCTCATTCATTATTTTGTACCAAAACTACACTAGCAAATCGGAGTGAGAGGTTTCCTAAAACCCCTTCCATGGAAATACCCCGCCAGTATTGGAAAGTCAATTCACAACCCGTAGATTGTAATTCTGCGTCTTTACTGACCGAGCTGTGTAAAACAATAAAAATATGCTTTCACTTACCCATGGAAACATCCTCACTATTGTATATTTGCAATAAATCTTTATTATCGCTAATATATTTGACGAGGTCACCTGACACTATATAGCCTCCACCTCTGGCATACGGTAAGTATCTATCACAGAGATGGAAATTAGGTTCAGCCCACTGACCACGCTGCTTCACTCTGGCAGCGCCTACAAACAGGATCACTGATACTGGATTCATGCTCGACAGATATTGAAGAGCTACCAAGATGATTTTCAAAAGTTGAGGCAAACCCAAAAGCTGGATGACCCCCAGCTCTGTCTGGGAAAAGCCTATCTATGGTTGACCCGTGACATAAAGGAACATTGGTTGACCGGGTGAGGGGCATTGATAGGTCAATATCAAGGTCAATCAAAGTAACTCGCTTGTGTGTTGTGACCTCACAAATTATAGTTGTAAACTGCCATATTTATATCATGAGTTTCTTACCTTTATGTCAAAGGGTAAACAACTCCTGCAATAGCCACCTCCAATTTAGGGAAATTGTCTACCATTTCCATAAAATTTACGGTGAAATATGTGTTGATGACGTCAGAACTGAAGGAGACCAACCGTGGGTCAGCCTTGTACTGCGGGCTGATTGCCGATCCATATATTCATATCAATGGTAATTGGCCCCAAGCTCCGTCGGGGAAATGCCTAACAGTACTGCCACACTAGACGACCTGGCGGCCGACAAGTCGTTGACAGCTTTGCAACCAAGTTATTGCGGAGTTGTCTTCTCTTATTTATAAATTCACCATACCGGCTAGAGTTCTGGACTGGAATAAATCATTTAAACTGAAAGAGACTAACATTTTTATAGCAGATAATACTGCTTCCAGTTTAATTCAACCAGTTCTGGTGGTATCTTTCGGCTATCGACAATAAATGCAAAAACATCATCTCCGATTGCCGGTATTAATTTGTTCCAAAAATAGCATCAGAACTGGGCGAAACAAACTGGAATCAGTGTTATTTGCTATAAACTGTTAGTTTCTTTCAGTTACATTGGTTTATTCCAGTCCAGAACCCTAATCTGCATGTTTCAGCCATCCTTAAAGAAGAGAAGACAACTCCGCAATGACTTGGCCGCAAAGCTGTCGACGATTGCTCTGCTGGCAAGTCATGCAGGAGCATCTAAAGTGAGTCAGATCGAGGCATCAAAACACATGCGCAATATGTGAGTGTTTATAATTCAGAAATTGGTAACCTTTTTTCAGCCAAAGGCAATGTAAATTGAGTCCCCCGCATTCATCTGACAGTCCAAGGTATCACACCTAGTATCTATGGAATCCAGTGACAATGGACATCATGTTTCTTTATATACCTGTGAAATAACCATAGTATAGTTTTTCTGTAGGCATACTTCTCAAGGTTTCTGTGAGTTTTCTACCATCTATAAATGTGTCGTCATCACATTTCATCACAAACGTTGGTGAGTAGGTGTTGGCGACATGGTCTACAACATTAGTATCAATGATTAGGATCGAAAAAAAGCATAAATTATCTCTCGCCAATTTTCAGAGCTAAAGACAACATTCAGCGGAAAAAAATAACTTTATTGTCTGGTAAGTTTTTTTTATATCAATGTGAACTTAGAGATTGAGCGTATTATCACAGATTTGGCTCATGTACGGACATATCTTGAGGTGTGGTTGATATACTTGATACTATTTGGGGAAAATCCACATTTTGCTCAGTGATATAGATGTCACTGTCTTGTTGCATATAGAATTAGAAAGTTCTAGAACAGGTAAAAGGAAGTGATGTCATATGACGATGCATCATAAATGCAGTGCAGGCATTCCTGTAGTAAGCGGCCATGTTTCAAGCTGGGAAATTACTACTGCAGACTTTCCAGACACATGTCTTCCGACAGTAAGTACACTACATTGATATTAGGTACAGTAAGTCGATTATAGATTATTAAAATTCAGCGACAAACAGAGGTAGTATATAGTTTTAGCTTCGCAAAGAGATAATCAAAGCCGTTTCTATATACAGGCCAAAACTGCAAAGTAGAACTGTCATCATGAAGGCTACACTTAGAACCTATACCCATGGGATCCCGGCAGCATTATGTAGCGACAAATATATCAACAAGTCTTAAATTGCATCGGCTCAGGTAATTACAGTAATATATCACTTTGGCCCAGTAGATGCCGCGACATTAGAAGCCTGCCTCAGTTGACAGCAGCATTTTTCCCATATGCTATGTCAACCGGCATGTTGGAGGTAAGATTCAGCCATCTTCCTGTTTCCTCTAAGGGTTTTTTGTAGGGATGTACTGTATTCAATATTTTCGTTTGTGAGGTTTTGGTTTCCTAAATTACCGTACCGTCAAGCAAATACTATTTACAGGCCCTGATAACAGAGCGCCGCAGTGCTATTCGCCCCGCATACACAAAACAAAAGAGGAAACGTGAGCGAATCTGCTAGCAGCTTTGCCATTGTCCTTGATGTGTCAACAGCTTCCCCAAAGGCAACACATAGTAAAAGGCACTGGCTGAAAATGGGGTCAGAAATATGTGAGTTTTTTGTTTATGACTTAAGTAATATTCTAATATGTAAGTAGTATGTATAGTATGCTTTATGTCTGTCAGATGGGTCGGTGAGTCAGACGGTGTGATTATCTGCCGGCCGATTATTTGACTGTCTGCCACTGCATATTTTTACACTTTGATCCTAAACTTTTTATGTATTGTAGGCATCGCTGAAAGAACAGAAGACCAAACTGTGACCTTCACACTCCACATAAACCCAGTTGCACTCCACTTTTGTGACCGCCTCTATGTCAGCCGTTGTATGGACACAATTGAGCCATTCATGGTATGCTGTCTTGGGCACCGTCAAAAAGGGTCATTAGTTACCCACTAGCGAGGCGGCTTCGGCCTGAGGTGAACCCAGTTGGCAGCAAGATCTGCAGTGCAACTGGTGTTTACTAACTAAACTATTGTTCTCTCATTTTTAAATAAATGATTTGAGAATGTAAATGCATGAGTCTATGGCAAGAGTAAAGAACTCGTGCGCTCCATGTGGCCCCAGAGCGTTGCAATGATAAGTGCACTAGGAGCACTGGGACTAGACTAGCGAGATCAGAAAATCCTGCGACTCTCGAACTCTGGCTACCGTAACAGTGCTCTAATCTTTCAAACAATCTACAGGCTTCAGATAGGTCAGTGGGCTGTATAGCATACCCGACCCAGGACAAGTGGTCCCTGGTTTTGATTCCTAGTTGGGAAAAACTTTGGCTTTTGCAACACATCCATCAATTTCGGATCGCTCTAGTATCGTCCAGACTTCAACTAGATTTGTAATTTGCAATCTGCATTTTTGTAATCTGCATTTGTAATGCACTTATTGTCACCTACCAAATGATACGAGTAGCTTCCTAGTTAGGTTGAAGTATGAGTCGGCGAGCCGATCAAACAAAATCAGGTCTGAATGAGTAGCCTGTTCAGATCGCAGAGCAGACAATTCTGCTATCGGGAGTGATTCAGTTCCAATAACGTGAAGAACCATGGAGTCAGTGGGCAGTGATTTAGCCCATGTGGTCCGTATGGCATCTCTTCTTTCTAAAGGATTGATATAACACACTCTGAATTCACGGATTTCAAAACGCAATAATGAATGGAAATCTTTTTTCAGCAATTAGGAAAAAGTTTACATAAAACCTAATCCATCGTTTTAAAGTCTCTTTGTCAAACAGTGTAGCACTACCCAGGAAATAATTGGCAAAACATTGGGTCGTCAGTACTGACTTTAGCTGAGTGCTAAGAGGATTTTAACAGAACTGGTCAAAATAATCTAGAATCATAAAAAATTGTCATTACCTATTAGTTAAAATGTTTTACTTCAGTTTGAAACCCCAATTCACCATTTTCCGCAGCCAGTTTATAAAAGAAAGAAGACAGCTGCCTAATCATCCTCTCTTCCAGATAACTCCATGCACTCGATTATAGTATACCGAGTGCCTGTGCGGTATATTGGAACGCATCCTGATGAAACCCCCACCGCATGAAACTGATTCTGGTTTACGTTTACCTCGGTTGGCTGGGCCAGTCATTACCAGTATTATCAGCCAGATCTTTCTAAGGTTTGCAATGGAACTCCCCTCCTGGACCTCTGAAATAGTATATAAAGCTATAGAGGTCCTGTTACTATTTGCGGAGTATTACCTTAGATCATTTAGTATCACAGAGTAGAACATATTTACGAATCACTTATAACTTGAATGATGGATGAATGCATACAATTGCGAGCTAAAATGTTGGATGACGAGGCAACTTGTTTTTGGCTGATCAGAATCAGCATGTCTCCAAACCTACCTGAGTAAATTACAGTGCAATAGGCACAGCAGAAGTGCCATTAAATCCGTGCTAAAGATGACAAAATTGGCACTCTCTGCAAAACGTTTCAAAAAGGTGGAACCTAATCGGCCATTTATATGGCGTATAATATCGCGAGCTTGATGACTAGCCAATGGCCAGGCACTCAACGCAGGTCATTTTCTACCTGGCTTTACAGAGAGTGTCCCAATATTTGGGACACCTCATCACCACCGACACATTCCTAAGGTTGTACACAAGCGCTGAGAATGAGTCTAGAGTGGAAGCAGTTGCTCCAGCTCTGCCAAAAAAAGCGTGAAGAGAGCCACGTTTGGCCGATATTGCCCGGGAATCCCAGGGAATGCGCGTGACCTGCTACAACGATCGCGCTAAAGGGTAGAGTTGACGCCATGGGTTCAATTGGTAGAACATTGTAGAGATTACAGTGTCAGACAGCCACATGGAATAGGACTAGGTTGCAAACATACTGCTGGCCCGTTTACGCAATAAGACCAGCTGTTTGGCTATTAGCAATGAACACAATTTAAGGCTGAAAGACCGTTTTCGAAAGAGGTGAGTAAATTTACTTGCTCACCGAGTCAGTGTCACTCACTTTGATTGCGAGGTATGCTAGAGTAAGGACTATGCTAAACTCGGTGAATTCATAGGTATTTGTTTTCGTTTTTATGGCCCATTTCGCGCTCATACTTCGATCCCAGCAGGAGTGTGACAAAGTTGTAGAATTTGGACTTTGGCTACCCACCGTGCATATGTAATAACGTGGACCCGCTGTGATGTCTTTTGCGATAATTTACGTCACGCGGGAAAATTTCAACTGGATAAAAGTTCATTTGAGAATTTCAAGAATTAACCGTATTTTTCTATTACATCGTCTGCTCAGTATGAACATTTATGAGACACACTGACTCTGATCAGCCAAAAAAATTTGCCTCGTCATCCAACTTTTAATCGTAAACCGATAATGTTGTCGCACATATCAATATCCAGTCCATTATACAGTAGGGGTATGTTATAAGCATCGGAGCATCTCAGGCCAAGACAATGCAATCCTAATCTCTAATCATTGGTAAACTGAAAGGGGTCCCGACAGCACACAACAGTTATTACCTTTAGGTGGCAGATCATCACTCCAGCAAAATATAGACAGAGATATCAAATTCAGAAATACGCTGAAAACTAACAGGAACAACAGCTGCCCCATAGACCATCTCCATGGCATCATCAGCTATGGCACATAAACAGTTGTGAGGTACAATCAGTATTGCTTCAGGTTGCCTCTTGGCTGGCATCATTCGATGTAAAAAAAATCATACTTACAGTGCAAGTGGCACTCAGTCACAGTTGAGTTGTGTGCAATACTACCACCACCCAGTCTCTTCTTTCATCGTGTATTGCGATTATTGTCACGATGAACCCGGTACTGACACCGTCACCCAGTCGCGTTAGTCACTCAGTCAGTGTGACTGTGAGTTATTCTCACTCTCAATGAGTTAGTGGCTTCAACTTGAGTCTTGAGTTGACAAGTCAGTGACTGTGAGTGAGTAACTAGTAAGGTTAAGGTAGTTTGCTACTTTGCTAGTTCCCATCGATTTCAATAGGTATTCGTTAGAACCTACGTAATTTGTATCCTTCGGTTTATCATATTAGTGTCAGTTTGAGTTTGCCATAATATAAATCACCTAATCAATGAGTGACCGTGACATTCAACCAAATCTAAACACTCTAACTCTATAACGTATAAGTATAACTATAGTATTACAGTTCGTGAAAACGACTCCGGCTAAACATAGGTTTCCGGCGACCCTGTTAGAAATAAAGAGGGATGATTCTATTGGGTTACTTCTTCCATCTCAACCAATGTCATAAAAGGTTTTCAACCTTGCGTGGAAACGATAAAAATTGAGTCGCTTTCGACTGATGAGAAAGAAACGCTCCAATTCCAAGTCAAACCCTCGCGGTAACCGCTTGAACATCCAAAACGCACTAGTGTAATCAGAGACGAATGTCCTGACTAAACTACAGAGCGAGCGAACTATCCTCGAGTATATTCGGTTAGTAGACTTGTAGACGTAGGCACTAGGTATCGCAGGCGCCGTCATTCATTGTGATCGTCACCGGTCACTCACTACTCAGACTCAGAGTCAGTCACTAAATGACTAATTAATTTAATTGAATAAACTCACTTGAGTCAATGCACCATGCTCATTGTCACTCAACACTACACAGTCTACACTCTGCACTCAACTCTCAGTCAGTCAATCTGGGCCTCAAGTCGAAGTTGGAGCCAATCATTCCATCGAAATTTAAATTTAAGTCAAACAAATCGGATTATCAATATCATATTCATCATCCATGATGATGATAATTTCAAGCTTACTTATGATACTGATAGTGGGTGAAAAGTTGTCACCGACACAGAATTACTATCACTTATCGGACCAGAACTAATGACTGACTCAACCAATCAATCACCGAACCCAAGTTCACCCAAGGCATCTGATAAGATGAGTTGATACTGAACTGATAGTAATAAAATAAATAACTTAATACGTAAATTAAATACCAAATTAGTAATAACTAGACAAATAAAAATTCAAATTATGGATTTCACCCTCCTGAATTGAAAATCTTCGACTTGATGTCAATTCCAATGATCCAAAAATCAACACAATTATACACCCACCAACAAGTTGCTGATAAAATCAGGAAGTTTGTCACTGTCAGTCTGCTGCTATGTCTTCTGATCAGCAGAGTTGAGGCCAAATTCCTGTGATTCAAATTATTTGACAAATCTGTGTTATTTTAGATTTGTGTGATTTTGTGCACTATATGGATTTGATTTGAATTATTTGGTACAGGCTAGAGATTTTAATTGGTTTGGCCTTCTACCTGTGAATTGCTACTAGCCTGTATTCAGCATAATACAGTCATTGCATGCGAATTTACTTTAAATTGTAGAAATGATTCTGATTCGCCAGGCTAAATTAGAATTGGTGATTTTGATTATAGATCTATGTAGATGTCTAGATGAGATTAGTAGCTTATTACTATGGTGTTACAACTTACAAGCCATAATTCTTTGCAGGTGCAACCTTTTCTTTGGAAACCTCCGCGGTTCGCATGCATACATATCAAACAATGTATATCATCAACATTGAGTTGGGGACAGCCTTTCCATGATAATTTTTTGTCTTAGGATCAGCGGGTAATAGTTCTGACTAGGTTTGCAAATAAAAGAACTTAATTGCAATCAACACCAGACTACCCAGCATATGGCTCCCAAATATATGGTCATGAGAGCATCAAAGTGTCCTCGTTGGACATATATTGTAGGAGAATAAATAGTTCTCCACACGAAGAGCTCATATCTGGGGCAAGTTGGTGACACCCCCATAAACATGAATACAGCAGGTATTACAGAGCCCATGTCATGCAGTAGTACATGGAGTCTATTGGGGCTGCAACAGGCTTTCAAAACATCTATGACCCGCTGATCCTAAGATAAAAATTTCTGATGGAAAGGCTGTCCCAAAATCAATGTTGATGATAGATTTTGTTTGATATGTCTGTGTGCTGACCGCGGAGGTTCCCAAATGAAACGGTTGCATATGGAAAGAATTATGGCTTGTAAGTTTTAACTGTTACTGTATAGGCACATAGACCACAATGTGAGTTATCTTCTCCATATGATTATACGTGATCTCAGTATCCACATAGTCCCCTACTTAATAAGGTAGTATGACCAAACAATCACCAATATTTCCTAGGGTCGGCTTTTAAAGAGTAGATTTGGAGCTTTCAGATGATACTATGTTTGGCATAATTGGCCCAGTATTTCCTTTAAAAAAAAACCTTGGTTGAAAACAGGCTATTTTGTATATGATACATTTTACATTAGCAGCCTCGATTTTGTAATCACCAGCAAGTCTCGTGAAGGTAATATCGCGATCTGCATTAATGTCATATCTCTGTTTCTATGTCTCTGTTTAGGATTGGGTGCTTTAATTTTATGCTCGATTCTAATGATTTGATGCAATTTGATGGGATTTGCCTCAATTCTGCTGAACAGTCACTCTCTCAGTCACTGGTCAGGGACTCAGGAAGTCGGTATGTAACTGACTGGCTGATTGGATAAATCGGATTGGATCGGATACACTCTAGAGATTATTTATAATGCTAGCTATGTTTGAGGGTGTGACTGTGAATAACCAGATGATTGAGTGACTCCTTTGAAATTCAATTGCGCTCAACTATATATTTATATGATTTTCAGAAGCTGCTAACTGTGAAGCTCGGAAAAAGAGAGTACAGCCTAGCCCACAGTACCAGTATCCATTGAATATTGGGTTTACGGCGTGACAGAAGAATCTGCGACCACAAACAACCCAAAGAGGGTTACTGGCAGAGAAAAGATAAATAAGACTACCAAGTATTGACTGCGTACTACTGTAAGTATGACCACAGTCGGCACATTAGAGGAAGAAGCTCGCAAGCGAAAGTTGAGACTTGCTGCTCTCAAGGCTAAAAAGGAGGGACATGGCGAAGAACCGGCCGATGCTGAGAAATCGTCTCTACCTAAGTAAGTGCATACAGCGATAGCGGACTAGCTCAGTGCCTAGAGCACTTGGTTCAACCTCAGAAAATTTTGGGTTCTAGTCCTGCTGGGCTTCCAAGTGAGGATGAGCTTCTCAAATAATTCCTAGCTCCTACCACTCTAAAAAAAAACCCAGGCCTAAGAGGTTTATTTAATAGAATGGTGAAGTGTCCAAATAAATAAATAAAATTATTTATTTTTCTACTGGTATAAACCAGCCATACTAAAAGTCTCTTCAATGAACTCTCAGTTCAAGTGGGACTGACAATAGTCATAGGAAAATAGTTTGTGGACCGCAAGAGAAAATATGACAGACTAAATAAAACCAATTAAAATCAGAATAAACACTATTTTAGTATCACAATCCTAATGATTTGTGAAGATTTATTGATCCTGAAATGGGTGATAGGTTTTTAAATGTGTAACAGATATTTTATTATCCTAGCTGGTGCCATTACAGCTTATTGGTCCATCAGTAGTCGGATTCAGACTCACAAAAACTGATTTTTCTGTTAATGAAATCTGTCACAAACTAAATGTCCTCTAAATTGCATTGTGGAGATAGTTTTATTTATTGGAATGAATGTGAAATGTGACCACCGAATTGTTCATGAATGTCATGTTATGTTTCAGGCCCGTCTTTAGAAGTTACAAGCCTGCTGATGATAGTCTGAAAGAGACAATTTTGCCAACTCCAGAACCAATAGAGGGTGAGTTTAAAGTTTTGTTATGCAGCTTAGTAGCAATCAATAGAACTGTGTTTTCTGCAGAGAGTAAAGAGGTGGCTTTGTTCACAGCGCGCAGAGCTTGGGGCCAAAGGTTCTTTGTTCACTTTCAGTATGGACAACATACAGTCCATCCTTTGGTAGCAATATTAATTTAATCTTTGACGTTGCGAAAGTGTCCCATAGATTGAGAGTCAATTTTGCTTAAACATTAGGTGCTTAGGTGGGGAGCAATCATGGCTGGGTGGTTCAAGCACGCCGCTTGTGTACAGCGAGCTGTAGGTTGAGTCCCAGAAAACTCGATGGTGTTGCTACGAACAGCATCTGACCTTAGTTCGCACCTGAGGTCCGACAAAGCCTCACTGTTCAGCAGGTAGCAAACTACATGACCCCTGTTTAGGGAATAACAATGCGGTCAGTCATGATAGCTCAGTGGGATAGCTCACTGTCTATCCTCCTCGTGACCCGGGTTCAATTCCCAGCCACGGTGGAGTATTTCGAGGGATTTTTCCCTGGCTGAAC
>Ga0224501_10003402_pt1 | contig 12508 bp, 11 predicted proteins | sample SF_Oct11_sed_USG_4_FD_169105 | JGI IMG/M metagenome (GOLD analysis project Ga0224501, IMG submission 169105) | Sediment microbial communities from San Francisco Bay, California, United States - SF_Oct11_sed_USGS_8_1 | ecosystem: Environmental > Aquatic > Marine > Sediment | place: USA... | reverse complement strand
GGTTTAATAATTTTATTTTACTGATTACGTATTACATCAGCACTTAATTATATGCATTTATATAATTATGTCAGTTTGTTAGGCGGTTCAAAAGAGCTTTGGTGTGAAAAAAGTGCCAAGATAATCTCAAAACTCTTGTGATGTAGATTTCTTATATGTACTATATAGTAAGAAAATAATGAATGATGTACATACTATATGGGAATGTTTAGTGCTCTGAATAGTATCTGCACCATTGCTTCACCCCACTTCCATTCGCCTGTGTTGGTGTTGTCAGCGAACAAGCATATTACATTGCTGAGTACTAAATTTTGAGTTCTGACAGCCATAAATGCAACTACATGCTTCTGTTCGTACTTTTTCTATAATTACACATGTACATGTTTTGGAAAGGTGTGTCGTCCCCACACACACGCCAGGGAACTAAATCACAACTTGACGCTCGCTGTCTGAGGCTTTATCTGTGACAACGTACGGCCTAGATCTGTGCCCGCTCTGTAGTGAATGACTCACTGTTTAAACACGTTTGCAATTTTTACTGCCTTGATACATGTGTAATAGAGGCCCATCTGTGAGTTCTGTCGTTTTACAGTCAACTTGGGATTGACCATGCTGATCCGTTGATTGGTACAGATTGATCAGCGGTTTTTGTTGGTCCTCAATCCGGTTTGTCCATTCAATACGACAATGGCTTCGCAGAATGGTAAACCTAGCTGTGACGGGAGTCCAGTCGAAAAGAAAAGAAAAATAAGTGGAAAGAACAACGTATGTATTTCACTGACTAGTCTAACTCTAACTAATGACTAGTCTAGACTAAAGAGTAAAGTCTAAACTAACTAACTAACTTCTAAGTAAGTTACTAACAAACTAACTAAGTACTAACTAACTAACTTAGACAAAGACAGTGAAAGAGGACGAAGTTAAGTAAATAGTCAATTCAGATTTCAATAGTTACTACATTACTGTGACTAATTTAAATCTAAACCACTACTACTTCGCACTGACTAGTTCAAGTTGGCAAGTTGGTACTAACTAAGCAATTGTAGTTGTAAATATAATTAAACAAATTAATTAGTCTAGTTTTCTTCACTCATTCAACATAGTTACATACATTACCTACCTTAGCAAAATGACACTGACGAGTGACGGTGACTGTGAGCGACAGTGAGTAACTGGTAACAACAGACACTGAGACAGTGTCAGTTAATATCAATATAACTTGGTAACAGTTACTGAGTTATTTACTAGTTAGTGTTACTCTGGTAGGGTAGTGAGAGACGGGTCACTCTGTAGGTGTAATGCTAGTATTAGTAATATTCGGTTGAGTTGAAATTGATAGTCTTGTGCAATCGTTCAGTATCAATATGGACTGACAATAAATGTCAAAGTTGCACTTGTTGGATTCATGGGTTCATCAGGGTGAATAGGATGTTTTTATTTTAAGGAACCCACCGATGAGATCATGCACAAACACATGACTGAGGAAGATGTGGGAATCCGTTGCTATATCACATCTGGTTTTACTCCGATCCCCGGTATGTTGTGGAAACTCTTAATACGTGTGCAGCAATCATATGACAACACTTTATATGTGGAGATTACAGACCGACTTTAATTTACGGAGTCATATTTTCCACACTGTCCTGTAAGCATGTGCCATAATGTGAGCTACTATCTAGTCATGTGACCTTGCTTTAAATTGCTGCACTGATTTCTAATAATCCTTATTCGTAAATTATGCCCACTTCATACCTACAATGATGTTTACAGGAGTGGTTAAGCAGAGATTCTCTGATTTTGTGGTAAATGAGATTGATTTGAGTGGAGAGGTAGTTCGTCTGACCTCTACATCTACTGAATGCAATACCAGCCAGGAAATCACCCAGCCAGACTCAGACAGTGAGATTCCTTTACCGGAGGATAAAGTGGTAACTAGAACAGTACTTGTTCCATCCATCTTGAATATGTATTAGACATATTCTTACCGTTATAAAGGTGTGAGCATAGAGCAGACCACCGCATTAAATGTAGTCAATGCTGTTCAATTAGGAAATCTCTCTTTTGGTAAGATTTTTCATAATGGTAACAAACCAAACTGACAATATCAAAAAGCTTACTGCAGATATCACGTTTGTAGGCTGAACTTCAGACACTAGTAAAAGGTGAAGGGGAGAAAAAATCTATACAGATAGAGGCTCCATCAGCAAAGGAAGACAGAAAGGCTATACATCTCTATATCAAAGTGAGCTATAGGGGCTATATGGTTTCCATTATACTAAATTCTGAAGTGCAATTAACTTTGTTTTGCGTATAGGTACTTAGTGACCTAGGAGACTAGTTGTTATGCAGTAGTACTAATTTTCCTTTACATGGATAGCATCATTAAACTAGAGGCTTATTTCAGGATGGTTCATGGTGGGCTCCACTAGAAAAGGTTACTCAATGGGTAGGCCTCCATTATTTACTATCGTGATTTGAAACCAATAAGGGTGAAAGACAAAGTGGCAATCGAATTGGAAACCTAACTGGGAAAGCTCTGGTTTGTAGCCTAGTGCATGGAGAAGGTAGGATAACTCTATGGCACAGTGTGCCAACCACTGCGCCGTTGTTTCACAGGACATCTTTTGTAGAAAGCGTTTCCATCGCTGTGTAGTAATTGCATTGAAGTGGATGGTAAGAAGTTTCTCGACTTTTCTCTAACAAAAAATAACCTTCATGATCCCCGAAACAGCCGTAGTGCCTGGCCAGCTGATAGACCCCCACATCTGCACTTCACTCTATATAAGGAGTTCAAGGTTAGTATTATCCCTACTAATAAAAAACATGTATTGGTTCTAAACTATAATGCGAAATTATGATGGAGTCTTTTCAGTTGAGATAAACATTCCATTTATTCTCTGATCTTCTCAGATCTGTGTTTGCATAGGTTTCTCAGAATCTGATGTTTTTGAGAGTTTTGTCAGGGATAGCAGTGTTTTGGTATCTATTGCCCTGATGGATGAGTGCGTGCTATTGATGTCTGTGTGTTCGAATAATATCTCTGTGCCAGGAAGGCTTCTGTCTATTTAGCTATCAAAGAAGCTAGTCGGCTTTGCTGACCAAGATATTTAATAGGTGACTAGCAAGTTGCGTGAGACAGGATACAGAGAGCAAGCGAGGCTCTTAAGCATTGATGAAAGAGAGTGATAATTGGTGAACCACGCTATTTATAGTGCGTGGCTCGTTGGTCAAGGCTTGGTTAAACATCGCAACAAAATCATGTGGTGTATGAAACCACCACATGACAGTTGTACATTAAACCGACGTTCTTAATATATGCTAATATGGTGGTAGCCAGCACTTGTATTTGTTTTTTGCAGAATAGTACCCTTTTTCTGATTAATTGAGATTTATTTTGTGCGTTTGGATACTCCAACTATTCTCATTTGGCAGGGCACAATGGAAGCCATAGACATAATTTCAAAGTACTCTGGTATAAAACCCGGACAGTTCAACTACGCTGGCACAAAGGATAAACGAGCCAAGACGACCCAACGGATCAGCATTCACAAAGTCAATGCTGAGAAACTCGCTAATGTGAATTCTAAACTGCGAGGAATGAAGATGGGCAACTTCTCCTACAGCAAGGTTTGTGGTGGTGGGTATCTGCCGCCATTGGACCGGTCGGTCTATGTGGTATTGTCCAATGAATTTTAGATTGGACCCTGGATTGAATGTTGCCTAATATATTGGTATTTATAATCTGTCCGATTTAAAATTCGAGCATATATTTAGGCAGCTACAGGCGAATATCATTATCGTTGCTGGTGTGTTTTAGGTGTTTCAAGAGCCCTTTCTCTAGCCAGTCCGCGCTATCAGTTCACGTTATACACCCGCTATGGCCTAGGATAAATCTTCGATCTCTACTGTATAGCAGAGTGCGTGTTACCTGATGGAATTTCAGCTGAGCCTGACTGTTGTAGGAGCAAATAAGTCTCGGCTGTCTGAAGGGAAATCGATTCAAAGTGGTGCTACGTAATGTTAATACAACAGAAGAGAACTTATCAAAAGCGACAGACGCCTTATCTGAAACGGGCTTCATCAACTATTTTGGCATGCAAAGATTCGGTACTACTTCCATTGCCACCTACAGGTAAGAGGATAATCTTCATATGTTCTTACTTCTTCTCTGGAATATAATAGAAGGCAAGCCTATGATTCAGTTATTGCCATCTCCTTCAGCCAATCCCTAGATAAAGCCGTTTAGACTCCTCGTGATCAATTGAGAGTTATCGTAGAAGGGATAGAGAGATAGCTCATTGGTAGAGCGCTGGGCTTGCAACCATGAGGACCGGGGTTGGAATCCCGCTCATGGCAGGCTCCTGCTTTGAGCATAAACTCCTTGACTCAAAACAAGCACTCGTCTCACTATGAGGTGGAATGTTGATGCTGGCTGGCTTGTGACGCTTCATGCTAAGCTGTAACAGGTAAAAAAATATCTAACCATGCAGCTTTACCATAATAGTGAAGAATGAACACAAAAATCCTAGACATATATTTAGATTTTATATGCTCATGATTATCATTTCCTCACACAGGATTGGTAAGGAGTTCCTGAGAGAGAACCCATTAGGCGTTGTTGATCTCATCATGGCTCCCAGAGAAGATGAGTCAGATGGCCTGGTGCAAAAAGCTCGACAAACCTGGATTACCAGCCGAGATGCCCAGGAAACTCTCAGGTAAAGGGAAGAGCTGTATGGGTGCTTGATAACCTTCACGCAGCAAAATAGGCCAAGATAAAGGTTTTTTCCATGTAGTCAATGGCTGGGTGAGGAAGCGAACTTGTACCGGCCACTGTGTAACTGAGGTGGGGTGCCGCTCGTTTTCCTCACCACCTTCTTCAGCTCCGAAGGGAAACGGGTACCCATTCCTTGATCGCGTCTCAATGAGAGGAAATATTCTGTTATAGTAGTCAGTCATTTGGTGGATGAAAATGAAATTTTTTGAGTTTTTTTCTAGAACAAATTTGACGGCAATGGGCATCCGTTTCGTTTATTTCAACTCATTATTTTCTGTATGGAGTCAAAAAGTTCAGTTTCTCGTCTCGTCTTGGTCGAAGTTCAGGAGTGATTTGAGGTCAGATGCCCTTCTTTACACGACCACTGACATTTCTGGGATTCAAACCCATGGCTCCCCGTATACGAGTCAGTCGTGCATTCTAAACGGTAAGCCATGACTGCTGTTTGTGTGAAGGCTGAAAAACTTTGGATTGGTATCATGCCACAGACTGGAAATGTAAGCGGTGAAGCTATTGTTTGTGTATACAGTATTACGGTTTTACATGGAAATGATACATCATATGGTGAATCTTGGTTTCTAAAATAATACCAGTTACATGGACAATCGGGTGCACAGGCTCGTGGGTGACGACAAGGTTATAGAAAAACACAAGTTGAGTGACGAACGCGAAAAAGTGTAAATGTAAACTAAATGACTAACAGTATGTAACTGTAAAGCGTTTGACTCAGTTGACTCTCACCACACGCTGAATAGCCGGATTACCTGGCAAGTTAAGAGTTTCTTACAGAAATACAGATTCGCGCACACATTCGTTTTTACGCGCTTACAACAACAATTATAAAATATAGAGGTTGTCATTAGTAGACAAATACGGACTAGAAATAACAGGATAGCATCGTAAGCTTTCCTAAAAGTTGGGTTTCCAGGTAGTGATGGAACATCCAGCGAATCAGTGAGTACCAGGGTTTTGAGAAAACTGCCTCTTTGGCTTGTAGAGAAAACATTGTAACACTTTGTGCAGGTCCGTTACTGAATAAAGATTGTCTTCGACTTCCCGCTTTGCATGAGTCTCGCTTCCCGGATGAACCTTACTGGTTGGCATTTTCTTCCAGAAGCATATTGTTTCCCGCATGACTGATGATTGGTCGGTTGCAAACAAAAGCGAGTTTAGATGACTGACTGTCTTGTCTATCGCCCAGCTGCACTTGATCAACTATTTTAGGTTGCTGCCAGCGCGTTGCAGTATGGAGAAAAGGCTTATGCAAGGAATTGTCAAGTATGGACAGCGCCAACTATATTCAGCCCTGGACACAATTCCCAGGTAAAAAGCCTATAATCACCTATGGGCTGAGGTAACAGCCTAGACCATTACATTGAGCGATATCTATATGCTATATGATTCTCCAATGAAGTGAGGTAATAGCTTCTAGGCCATATTGCTAAAACTCTATGCTATAGATATGTAAGCAAATGACCTTATGTCTTTATTGGGCTACACAGGCTTCCTTGGTTTTCAATAATGACAGCAGGTAGACTTGATTAGACTACTCTATTTTTTCAATTCTTCTGTCAGTTTCAGAATTTTTTTAGGACAAACAGGCTGTTATATCTTCATAGCTATCAGAGTCTAGTCTGGAATACTGTGGTTTCTAAAAGAATCGAGAAATACGGCCTAAACCCTATCGTTGGCGATCTGGTCTTCACACGTGCAGGTGAGAGTAGTGTTGGGTTAGCGGGATAGCTCGTTGTCGAGAGGGCTAGATGCGGGGTTCGAGCCCCGGGATCAAGATCCTCACATAACTGCTACCCTTACTGCTTCAGAACTAGCCTCAGGTAAATACAAAATAGTACAGAACAATAAACAAAAAATTAAAGAAGTTACAGACCTTTAATTCAAAGGACAACAACGTTTTCTCTGTGTCATGAAGTGTCCCGGAATAAATCAACATTTTCTAACTGTTGCCAGGTGAGGAAGAAGCGACTGAAGGTGGAGGTAATGTTACTGCTCTCACAGCAGATACATTAGCTGACTACACCATATATGATGTCGTAGTGCCACTACCCGGATTCAACATCAAGCTGCCCAACAACGAGGTATATGCAATATTCCTTGAAAGAAAGGACTCATGAAATGCATGACAATCTGCTGGTTGCATCACCTGACTTGATTTATCCGTGGTCATTACTTAAACTTACTAGTCCTTTGTCAGCTGAAACCCTAAAACAAATACGTGACAAATGATGATACCAGCCCATCATTTTGATTCAACACTTTTCACTTAGTGCATCATTTATTCCTTTTAAACTTCCGGTGGTTGCTGGATATACATTTCACGTTCGAGAGATTCCCTTTGATTAGCTGTCGCCGAGTTGATCGTCATTTCTCTTGGCTTCGTAGCGCACCCCCACGCTCTTATCTCATACTATATTATACTGTTAATCAGACTGCTGACTGGATGAAGAAGATCTTAGCTGAAGACGAAATTACTCTGGAGACTTTCAGAACCAAACAGAAGGTGAGCGGATTAAACACTGTGTTGCCTTTCCTTCTTGTGTTTTGTAGTAAGTTCAAGGGTTTAATAACGAGTTGCATTCAGTCTGTATCAGAAGACTATGGCACCTGTTCAGGTGGAGCTACAGTGCAATAGGCAGGGCTGATACAGTGGAGGCCGACTCTGATCAATAGCTGTCTCCGGTCTAACTGGGTACCTGCAACCTGGGCCATGTTTTACGAGCCACCCGTTGAGAACTCGGCCAGGAAAAGGGAGAGGTGGATCTTTAACAGCCGTAGGACTGCTGGGACATCTATTGTTTTTACCACTGTGATCTGTAGTCATGTCAGCGAATTCAGAGTGAGACACCTGCAGAAGGCCTCTTCCAAGGAAACATCTTGAGTAAGAGTAGTTAATAACTTTTATATATTGTTCAGGAATACAGAGTGCCTGGTTCCTATAGACTGATGGTGATGAAGTCAGGTGCTATATCTTCCAAGCTCATCAGATATGATGATGTCACTCAGAGACTGGTAGATAGTGACGCTGATATTTCAGCAGAAGCTGATAATGACTCTGACACTAAACAGGACCCGGCGGTGACCATGGAGGACAAACTGGACGTTTCAACAGATACCTTAGTCAACACCGAAGATGATAAAAAGACACCAGGTGGAACATCAGAGACAAGCCAAGGGAAATATCAAGCTGCAGTACTCGAATTCGCTTTGCCAGCTTCTAGTTATGCCACTATGTTGCTGAGAGAAATCATGAGGATTGAGACATCAGCCAGACATCACACTAACCTCAATGTCTCATAGGAAAAATGTATCGTTGGGGGATACAGGGAGAGGGGCTCTGCTACTCTTCAGGTTTTGTCAGTAATGCAATGGAGGTAGCCTGATGCTGTACAATTTTTAGACCAATCCTAAGCTAAGCGTATATGACTTTTCTGAGGATAGAATGATTTAACAGAAAAATAAACTTTCTGTTTTGTTACTGAGCCCATCTCGCTGCACTGCTTATGGCTATTCTCAGGGTGGTCCAGTTCATTTGGCACTGCTAAACTAAGCTTGTTCGATCTTTGGAATACATTGTCTAAGCTAGTGAATCCAGTACATGGTGACATAGTATTGCCAGCATTTATTCCCGAGGTGGTTTTAAAACTTTCCTGCAGAATAGACAGGAATGGGTAAGACTTAAAACTTCTGCATTTCGTGTGTGTGTTTGTGTGTGTGTGCATATATGTGGACCTATACACAGCGACTAAAACTTGGGATGGCCTAGATGAATAATAGTGTACAGAGAATATTGCCGAGCGGCCTATTTGGAGAACTTCAGAAAATCCAGATATGACCATTAATTTGAATAAAATGTCCACTAGTGTGTGTCATGATGCTTTGGTCAGTGGTTCCTTTGAAGAGCATGCACTTTCTAAGTGCTGTCGGCGCTTGCTGAGGTCAGTAGAGAGAGTTGTCCTTGAGCCACTAATCACGGGACCGGGATCTCTTCTTCTTGTCTTTTCGCCTGTCAGATGAATGTCTGTCCGCGGAGCGCCGCCTCTCCCTTGATCGCCGTCTCTCTGGGGATCTGCAACAACGTAATAAACCGAGCCACCATCCTCCAGAGTGGATAGGAGTACCTAATAATTACCACTCCTCAACCAAGAGGTTTCAAGAGCTTTTTTATGACTACTGACCACCACTTCTAATTGTTTCAGCTATTAGGGTCAAGCATCCAATTATTAATTTTGACCGACTGTTGCCCGCCTATAATCCCCGCGCGAGTACCTGCTTCGTCGCTTTTGGTCACTCTTTTGTCTCTCCCGAGCTCTGTCCAACTCTCTATCAAAATCATCCCTCCTGTCCTTATCAGAGTACCGGTCACTGTAGCGGTCGCGATACCGGTCTTTCTCACGATAATCATCATATCTATCATCTTTCCTACAGAGACAGCACACAGTGATTATCCACCCCCACATAAGTGCATGAATATAAGGGCCTTGTACACTTCATGTGGATGGCTGAGATTCTCAGTTATTAGTTAGTTAGGTATTTGGTCTATCAGCAATACTCCTTGTAGCTGGATAATATAGACTACTAATATATAGTATAGAGTACAAGGAGAGCTGATCGAGATGGCATCAGATATTCATGAGGACTCTTGGAAGTAATAGATGCGTATCGAACTACTGAATGCTAGTAGGGTTGACAATGAGACCAGCTGTGTTTTACAGCTGAAATAAATATTACCTATAATCCCTTCGGTCCCTGTGGCGATCGTCTCTGCGGCTACCGCGTCTTTCATCACGTCTGTCATCCCGTCTTCCGTCACGCCTGTCATCTCGCCGGTCTCCTTTCTTACGTTTCTCACGCTCTGCCTCCATCTCTAACCTCTCCTTCTCCCTCTGCGCCCGCTCTGCCGCTTCTCTGCGAAAACAGGACCACGGGATCAACACCAACTAAAGCAGAGACCCCTACTGACTCTCATTGAGTGACCTGAACTATTGACACGTATTGCCAGAGACCTCTCAGTGTGTAAGGGATGCCACTCAAACAGCAAAGAATATTAGGTTATGTTACCACAATTCAGCGTTGGCATGGTTTTTGCGAAGCCTCATATACACCGGTCTTGCTTTACTACCTAAACAACGACACTCACTTTTCCTCCTCAGCCTTCAGTTGCTCATCCTGATAGCGAGCCTTTATAGTTGGCCCGAACTCCTTCATATTGGCCACCAGGATTTTCTGCACAGGTACAGGTATTCGCGGAAATAGGGCACCAAACCAGTCCAGCTTCAGCAAGAAGTCTCTAAGCATATCCCCCAGATACATCGGGCAACCTCCGCCAGCCTTCACATCAATTTCCTACAATTCACACAGGTGAGATAATAATAATAATGCAAGAGTGGAATAATAAATCCACGTGTTCCGTCTGTGACATGCACATCAACCAACAAACCTTTGGTTTAACATCATGGGGCCGTAAAATGATGCCTGCGCTAATCAAACAGCAATGCGCGGTAACTTTGTCACAATGGTTATTGTTAATATGAAGTTTCGATACCTGGCATGTCATGTTTTAATAAGTCTATTAACATGATTTCGGTCAGTCCCAATAAAGTTCAGTCACAATCACGCGAACACATGGTGGCAGTGAAAAAACCCAAGAGGTTTAAATCGCATCGGAGTTGTCCTCTCTCAACTTTAACATCGGTTTGAGCCGAACGATCATTTGCGATTCACTATCCCAATGTAGTAATTAAATCTCTTAGCGACAGCCTTGCCTGAACAACCACACTAGTGCCCATTTTCAGTTGCGAAATTCTGTTAGCGTGATTTCAGTCGCAACCTTCTGAAATACTTTTTGAAATCGCATTTTTCGGCCGCAATTTTGAGCAGCCGAAATTGCGACCCAAAACGGGTTCAGTCACAGAATACCAATCACGGGAATGCACACAATTTGTTGGAAGCGTTACTCACCCAGTTAACGTACCTCTTCATCATTGAGATAATCTTTGAACCAATCCCAGAGATCGGCGGGCGGGAATGTGTAACGCGCATACATGAACGCCAAGCCACGTATGTATGGCGAGTCTGGGTGATTCATCATGCCTGTTATCTGCTTCCGCGTTAACTTGAGTGTGAACAGCTTATACAGGAGACAGAATGCTGAGGAGACGATACCACCTGCAAGAAGAGAGGCACTGCCAGTTACCGGAATGCGAATGAACCTTTAGTCTGAGGACACTGGTCAGCATTTGGATACCTTTGCTCACGCACAGGAACTGTGTATAATATTGTGCATGCTTGGCTCGAGTGCTGTGGCCAGGGTTGCTTATGAGAGCCAATTCAGTAGAATTTATCTCAATAAGATGTATACTTATAAACCAGCATCTCATATAGCAAGCCAGTCTAGGGCCATAATGGTCAGTTGGACGACAGCAACGGAGGAAGGGCAGGAGGACACCTATTGAAATCGAAAGCTTGTGCAGAGAACGACTTCGAAATGAGTACGGTCACGGGATTTGGGTTGCCGTAATGGTTTAGCAACGGGAGTCGGGAGTTGTTTTATACAGTTTACCTTTAAGGGCTCTATATAAACATTCCGCTCATTGTATACATGAAGCAACCTTGCGATACGCTTGTATTTGACCAATATTATTGCTCGTACTAAGATGATCTAATGTCTTCTGTAAGTTTTCTAATTCTCCGCTACACTTTCGCAGTTTAATCTGCCATTGACTTATTACGATGTGGATTGAGAAACTCAACTCACACTCGGTATGACCAAGAAATCGTCGAAGTTTATACTACTTCTAGCTGTCCCGGGTTTTGGTTATGACTCAAGTAGGTTCATTTTGCTCCACAGACCCTAGTAGTTTTCACAAACTTGCCGGGCAAATGACGCCAGTACAGGGAAACCCTAAGCTTAGGAATCGATTGCCATTTGGCACCCTAGTAGACATAAACCCATCTCATAACTCGTATATTCGTAATTTTGCTGGGTGATGAAGTACAACAGTAACCATTTCAGGGTCCTAGTCATAGTCCTAGCAGAATAATAGATCTAAACTCTGGAGCCTTACATTGCCGTGCTTAATCGACTTAGTTACCTGAACCCTCTAGGACTTAGGTAAATTACATATTACCCCCGCTTGATCTCAGTTGCTGCAGCGGTGATTCAGAAATTCATGGATATGCAATCACCGACTTCTCCCTTGAGGAAAACTCCATGGATGCAATACTTGATCGCGTGATAAAAGTTAGAAATGTATAAGTTAGAAAAGTATAACTGTTTTTACTTACCACAGGCACGTACCTGCACCCACTCCTCTTACTCCACCGCACATGCCAGTCTGACCGCCCACTTTACGACTACCAGCTTCCCAAGGCTCCAGATGCTGAACCTGTTAAAAAAAATTGCCTTAATGCCAAACTCACTGCAACTTCCAGGCTTAGACAAACTTCCCCCAGGTAATCTATAGCCAAAATGAATATTATTCAGATTTTCTATGCAGTATGAGCCATGTCACAGGCACACCATGGCTACCATTTCTAAGAAGTTCATACAACAATAAAAAAACTAGTCGCCGGACATAATGTCGCTATATCCGTTTGACCAAAACTCACCTTATAATATATTTCATCAACCACTTCATGATACGTTTTTATAGCATAGAGATGCACTTTGAAGTACGGAGAGCCTTGAATGTTTGTGAGAATAAGAGAATTTAG
>Ga0224501_10003401_pt1 | contig 12515 bp, 8 predicted proteins | sample SF_Oct11_sed_USG_4_FD_169105 | JGI IMG/M metagenome (GOLD analysis project Ga0224501, IMG submission 169105) | Sediment microbial communities from San Francisco Bay, California, United States - SF_Oct11_sed_USGS_8_1 | ecosystem: Environmental > Aquatic > Marine > Sediment | place: USA... | reverse complement strand
TGTAGACTGTAGACTACACTGACTGTAGACATGATAGTATTAGTATAGTACTACTACTAGTACTAGTCCAGTACTGCTACTACGTCTAGACTACGTGACAACTGACATAGTCTAGACACACTCACAGTGACGTGAGTGTGTAGACTGTCTCTAGACATGATAGTATCAGGATCATGTATCAGTATCAGTATGTGACTATCACATTCACTATCACTCAGTTAGTTAGTATCACTATCACCAGTCACTGAGTCAGCCACAGTCACTGTTAGTGTTACACAGTCTGAATCTGTTCATGTTCTCTAATAACTCACTCTTGCAATTCGAGGATTCAAAATGCTCCTGATCATTATGAAGTGTGGCAAAATATAGGAGGATTCGCTCGGCCAGTTAGTAATATTATTATTACTATAGTATTAGTAATGAGACGGGAACGCTCTTCAGTTTATTGCATTGAATTGCATGTTGCAACGCGTTGCTTCAGCGTAACGCACCGATCTCTATGATCTGTCATAATCCTCTCGCATTTGGACAACTAACCTCTTTGAAATTTCGTTTTAACGGAAATAAAGCCGAATGTGAGTACTGACCCGCATTGTTGGCGACCCGTGGCACTTTTCGATAAATTACCACACTGTGCACGCTGAATAAATCTACTATAAATTATAATTTAATCTTGCGAGTAGAGTATTGTAGAACAATCTCGTCATTCCTGTTGAAAACCAACTAATCGAAATCTATCAAGGCGGTTAAAATAAATTCGCTTCCGGGGTTAGTTGGTTTCCAAAGGTTATCTTGGTTTGTTTTCAACTGTTGGTGTGGCCCAAATCTACACTCCCGATCAGTAAAATAACTGGGCGCGTATTGGTGAGCGCGAGGGCAATATGGCAATTGAATTGCCTGAATGTTGGAGCGATGATCTTAGAATGAGTGTACTCTTCTCACCTTTCAAGGATAGGAATATAAACCCACACAGCTATGATGGCAAGATGAAGTTTTGGAAAGATTTGATTTCCCAGTTCACTGTCAACAATCCTTCGACTCTCAGTGTGACACTGACTCAATTGATGACTGTTTTCACAAGAAAGGGGAAAACTCCTCAATGTCTTGGTCTGGTCTTAGAGTCACTTGTTAGAGATAAGACTCTTTCATTGGCTTCTGAATATGACCACTCTCTTCAGGTTCTCAACCAAAAGCGTAACAGTTGGGGTGCTTGGGGCTACCAGACCCTGTTTATATCCCCAGTTAAATGGGCTGTTAGCTCTGTTGCTGGGAAGATGTTAAACATGAAACCACAGATTGACTGTACCACAAAATTCATCATAACCAGTCATATGGATAAGCAGGCCTATAAGCTACTGGCTGTCATTCAAAGTTCTGAAGATCAAACCAAAAGTGCGCGTAACATTCTCTCCAGACAAGAAGTTCAAGAGCACTGCTGTAAAACATCGGTGTGTGATAGTAAAGACTTGGAGTTACTGATTGACCATATGGAAGCACATGGTATGCTACAAAAAATTATCTGTGATTTTGGGATTTATTACAAGTTTCTTCCGAGAGGTTCCAAGTCAACTCCGATAACAGATGTCGAACATGGAATAGTAAAACTCAAACACTCGAAGGAGTTGCTCGAAAGTCAGATGGAAGCCGCGCATAAAGAGGTTAATCAACTGCAAAGTCTAATCAAACAGGAACTTCGTTTGGGCCAGAAAGCAAAAGCTCTACGTTTACTACGAAAACGTAAAGGAATGGAAAAGCTGTTAGACAGTAGACTGAACAGCCTTACATCAATAGAGGAAATATTGGAGCAGATATACAGTGCGGAGAGCAATGCGTTGGTAGCAGAAGCATACAAGCATGGAGCGGCAGCTCTGAAAATGACCAATCAGCAAACACCGATCAGCCAGGTCAGTATAATCACACTGTTATATTGTTGATCCTTTGCCAGCCATGGTTTATCTATTAAATACATGCCAATAATAAAGTATTAGTCCCGAAAACCACACCTGTCTCATCCGGGACGGCACACCACAACTAGTCATTTAAAAGACCACCATAAGATTAAAAGAGTTTCGTCCTCTAGATTTAAACCCAGAACTATAACATGACGGAAGGGGCTATCCCTTCTTTTTATTTCCTATTGATTGAGTGCCTCTAATTTGAAGGTCAGTGTATGCACTACATCTCATGGGTAGACAACTCGGGTCTTGGGTATCCAACGCGAAATGATTAGCTTCTAGGAGGTTATACTTATGCATATAGTCCATATTTTAAAAGTTTTTCCAATGCAGTGATAGTGACAATGATATATGTCACTGTCAAATGATAATGTGGTAGACCCCTTAAATATACTCTAGGTTTGCTTTCCCTCTAGACTGAACGCTAGTACAGTCAATTGTTAGCAATTCATAGTCAAGCTGTGAATGAGATTATGGACAATTTTGTGTGGCTATTATTGAAGCTAATGCGATCACCTAATGCTAATCACCCCTCCCCTCAGCGAGTCACAGGATTTCGAGAGAAATGACAATCGGTGAATCTTTTCTGCAGGTTGACTCTATCAAGGATGAGCTTGCGGATGCTTTGAACATGAGTCAGGAGATCGGCGACGCGCTCACTACACCTACAGATAACTCTGAGCTGGAAGAGGAACTCAATGAACTGTTATTCGCTAAATCTACCTCACGAGTCAAACCACCGAGCAGTCCGATCGCTTCCAGTGAGCAAATAGATGACATTCTTCTGGCATTAGATGATATGACCATCAACTTACCATCAGTGCCTTCAGATGAAGTGGAAACGAACAGTCGTGTGGAACGGACTAAGCTTACCGTATGATTTGCTCATGCTGCTTCGGTAATTATAGGAAGGTTTATTAGGTGTTTGAAATCTCGTGCTGCTGCTTCTGCTGCACAGCTGGTGCTTTTTTATTATAAAAACTTCCTTCTTCAACTGGCTGATTGGAGTCGAACCGTGAACTGGTTCAGTTTTCAATGACATCAGACAATATACAACAGTGTGCATGAATATATACATCCCACAACGTCACATTTTCACTCATTTGAACCACTGGTTTATTCGGAGAACCTAAACATATACACAGCTTCAGTTCTAACACACAACATATGATGCAAGAGAAATTGTTTTGCTATGAAAACACTCTAGCAACTCTCGCACAACTAGAAATTGTTGCTGTTTTAGTGTTTACTATCCCCCCTCATTTGTTATGTCCACTAGATACAGATGGTGGAATGATTCCCAATCAGTACATCTACGGGCATGAGTTTCCATCTCAAATGAAATAGAACAATGAAACAACAGAAGGAACCTGTCGAGTTGAATTTTGACTAGCAAAATATCCGAACTTGTAAATTGTTATGAGGCATCTTGAGCACTCTATGACTATGGGTGCCACTTCTCCCTCTAACCACCAGCAAGGCACCATCGCCGGAACAATTCTTATGCCCGGGTTACCTTCTCCTTATTTGCAGCGAGTCCTATTGCTTAGGTTTTATTTTCTGACAGGAAGTCTACCGCTAATATTGCTGTTGCTCTGCAGTAAGGTTGGATGTAGCGGACAACTCACCTGACTTATCTTAGGTCGCGTCAGCGTAATGGCAGGTAGCCAGATGGTCGAAGAATTTGGTCAGCTGTTTTAGTGTTAAATTTGCGCCACCGCAGGCTTTACGATGATGTCTGGTATACGAAGTGACCAGGCATGTCTCTTTGAGGTTGGGGATGTCGTCGCAGAGCTCGCCACAGACCCAGAACATGGCCTGAATTCATCTGAGGTAAGACCATCCAGCTCCACCCAGTCAGTGACTGAGTCGAGTGAGTCACTGAGTGTGACTGTGACAACTTAACTCACTGACAGTGACAGTGACATATCATGAATTATCATCGTTGTTGTCACTCCCAGTCTCACTGATCCACCCAATAGGCAATGCCATTGATTAAGAGTGACTTGAATTCTTTTACTTTTAGTTTTTACGTTTACAATTAGTGAATCACAATTACAATCAAGCAAATCAGTGGATTTAATATTTTTATTTTAATAGGGCTCATATTTCCACTTTCAGTTGATATTCCCTTGTAGTTGTACCAAGTCAGGAGTATTCCTTCTTTCTTTTTTTATAGTTTTTGCTAATATAATATATGAGCTTGCGGTGGCAAGTTGATTGATTCAGTTCCCCATAGTAGAAGTTTTGATAGATTGATTAATTCAACTTCAAGGACTGAATGAGTGACTCTAGCCCTAGGTCCTACTCAGAAAAGTATGACCTTGACAAAGAAGACCCAGGGCCAGAGTGGCAAATTTCATTACTTGGTCATTAGTCATTAGGCCTACGTGTACTTATAGAAGTATATATTAATAATTTCGATCAGTGGGTTAGACTAGAAAATTTAACCAAATGATAATCAACATGAACGCTCAATTCAACAAATTTTATGAACGGAACATAACTGATATGCCACCCGATTGACATATTATGAGTACTATGACTGAATCAGTGAGTGACTCCGCGATCGAAGTTGGTAGTAGCTGTAAAACAAGAAGTTCTTTCAAGTCTCTAAATGATTCACTTTGCTGCAATTTCATGAACTGACTTCATCTACCCCTCAACTAGCTAAAATGGAAAGTTAATACAGAAGTGTTAACAACGCATAACTTCCTACTAATAATTAAAGTTTTCACTTATGTTGGTCGGTATGAATAATTAGGTTCAGGCAGTCCACTATAGTAATGTGGGCAATGATCTAGGCGCTAAATGCCCCAGTTGCACAAGAACTCTTATGTGCTGGCAGAGTTTGAGAATGAGCATATCATGTTGGTGATTCCCGTTTCAGGTGGAAGAAAGAAGAAGAAACCATGGCCATAATGAGTTTTCAGAAGAAGAGCAGGCCACTCTGATAGTGCGATATATGGAGCAATTTAAAGAGCCAATGATATTGCTGTTACTCGCCTCCGCAGCGGTATCTGTCTTCATGAAACAGTTTGACGACGCCCTGAGTATTACCATCGCCATCATTATAGTGGTTACTGTTGCCTTTATCCAGGAATACAGGTAAATAAATAACCTATGGTCGTTTCAAAAGCTTTCGGAGCAGTGTATGTGGATCTTTGAAAATTCCGTTTCCTAGAGCCAGTCATTGGAAGATCTCTCCTTTGCTCATGGAAAACGTAACTCTATGGGTGAGGCACCTTTACTTGATGCCGTGATCAGAAACCAATGAGAGTGAAAGGAAAGGTCTGAGTACTGCGGCTCAAACTACCCCCAACTGTGGCTCTAAACTTATCATGTCATTACCACTAGGTTAGCACCTCCTTATAAACCAGAGATAGGAATGTCACTAACATTCCTTTACACCTTTTTTAAATCAAACAGGCTACAACTGTGCAAGTCCCCTTGTACTGACAGCCGACTATCTTCTGCTGACAAAAAATATCATAACATCTCGGTTACTTGATGCGTTTGTTACCCTGAGGTGAAAGCCACACATTGGCGGAGCTTGCTTGCTTAGGTTGCTTAGTGGCGGAGGTCACAGTGCGTCCCACTCACACCGCACTCACTCTCTGGTCTAGGGCCTCCCATTTACATACACTATAGATCCGCCATTGTGGTCCCATTCTGAGATTTCAGACCAGCAGAAAAAGATCCAAAGCTTCTTGTTCAGCAATTCGGACTAGTTGTACCTTTTTCCTTCTTAAACCCATCCCTTTATCTAATTATAGATCGGAGCAGTCACTGAAGGAGCTAAAACGATTGGTGCCTCCAAAATGTCACTGTATTCGAGATGGACGCTTGGAAACCTTTCTTGCCAAAGACCTTGTTCCTGGGGATTTAGTCAAGATATCAGTTGGTGACAGAGTGCCTGCTGATATCCGGCTGGTTGAGGTCAGTTGCTGAGGTGCTTTAATCTGCCTTACCATCTGTGACTTGACTCAAGCGAAATTTGTAGTGTTTGTTCAAATAATAATCTGAGGTCGCGTCTTCTGGTGACCAAAGGGAAGTCAAACTTGAGGGGCAATCCTCTTCATCTGTCAACACCGATTGTAAGCCGACAGAAGCCATCAATACGACTGTAAGTCGTATTGATGGCTTCTGTAATAGGATTTTAGTAGGTTTTTGCAGATTAAACCTTTATTAATTGTGTGTCTTAGTGGATGGGAGAAGCTGCAGACTGTTGTCCGGGTTTCAAAGTTTGTTTAGGGGATTCTAGTAGATACGCATATAGTCTTATCTTCCAAAGCCATCTGTTGCTTGTATAAGGGGTGATACGAATGGTCAGGTTCCTATAATTATGCCGCTAGCTGTATTACGGGTTTTCTCATCCGTTTCTTAGTCAGTTATTATCTTACTATAATAAGATGGCTGCGCTGTCCTCTAACCATGCACTAAGACGCTAATGAAGCACACTGTGTGTTATAGTTATTTAATGACTCCATTGCAGGCGGTAGATTTGAGTATTGATGAATCGAGTTTCACCGGCGAACCTAAACCTGCTCGAAAAGCTATCACCACATGCAAATCAGGTTGGTATATTGTACCTGTATCCTTGAAGGGAACGATGTGATGGCGTATTGCACTGGGCATAGAATCAGAGGGTCCGTGGTTCGATTCCTGCTCAGGGCATCACTTCACTCTTGTCCAGTTCGACCATCCTGGAAACAAGTCGCTTGTTAAGCAATGCTTTCCATGTAAAAAAAGATGGATCCTATTTCTCTCTTTCTCGAAGTTTCTGTGCCATTAGCAGGCAGGCAATCAGGGGTTGTCCGCTTTTAGTAGAGGAAGCTGACTGTGCTTTGTCAATGTAAGGCCTTGTTGTAAGATTTTGTTAAACATTAATAAAATGCGCTATTTAGCCAACCGCCACAATCAAACTATTTTCATATTTTGAGTCACAGACCACCCTGGGAAGAATTAATTGAATATGTGCTGTATTGTAGCCAATCACATTGCGGACCGGCACAACATCGGCTACATGGGAACTCTGGTGCGATGCGGCAGCGGAAAAGGCATTGTCATCAGTATCGGAGAACGATCCGAGTTTGGTGAGATTTTCAAGGTAAGCAATGCGTTCACCGTGCTTTACTAGCGTGAACCAGCTGTTCTCGGGGTAACCCTTGGAGCTTATAATTCATAAAGCGAACCGTCTGGGACTGGTCTTATCGAAGCTTCGTTAATCAATGGTCGGTTACCGTATTGAATGCGCTATTGTTTGCCAATGTGTTTTTCGCATTGATTTATTTGTTAGCTAAAAGCGGTTACATACACACGTCAATCCAAATACAAACAAAATACTGCGTACCATACGCTGGTTAGTTACACTTCACTACACTTATCTTCTCTTGCCATGTGTCCAAACTCTTTTTAAAGTAAATGCGGGGATATGTTTTTGATCTACGTAGATCTCAGTTAGAGGGGCGAAATTTCACGTTCATACAGTACCTAAATAATGGTATTCCATCAGAGCGGTTGGTAATTCCCATTGGCAGAACATGCCTCAGGCTTAGTTAATTAGCTAAATAGGATGTCGCTGAGAACCATCAATGCAAACGGGAAGAAAATGATTTACTGTGTCGGGGAGTAGTGAATAGCGCATTCGACCTTGGAGTAGATGACTCAGGTTTGCTTCCATGTTTGTGCATTACTTTGTGCTTTCTCCCTCAATGGATTCGGATCACGGCATTAAACAAAGGATGCGCAATCACTCATAAGAGTACCAACAAAATGTGGAAAACCATGGACCATTCTGAAAACAGGCCATTGCCTTAGCGATGCCATCCGTGTAAAACAATATGATGTCACCCTATCTTGTAGATGATGCAAGCGGAAGACGCCCCTAAGACTCCTCTGCAAAATAACATGGATAGTCTCGGCAAACAGCTTTCCTTCTATTCGTTCTGTATTATCGGTCTGATCGTCATACTCGGCTGGCTGCAGGGCCGACCCATCATGGAAATGTTCACCATCGGTTCGTATTTTAATGCCTGATTTGACTTTCGCTGAACTCTGGACTTATAAACATGTCCATAGTAATAGCTATGTCTGATGGTTTCAAATCTATTTTGAATTCTAGTTGTTTTGGCTAAGTGACAACCATGTTTAGTCACAAACTAAACTGCTCTCCATCGGCTAAAATCTTAGGGATTTGAGCGAGAGTTGTCTGTCCTTGATGATTTTTTGTCAGGGGTGCATAACTCTCTGTGCAGTTGTCATGACCATTCCATAATTTTTATTGATTCACGAGATGTATTCATGGTGGATTTTTGTAGGGGTGAGCTTGGCTGTGGCGGCTATACCAGAAGGATTACCTATTGTTGTCACCGTTACCTTAGCCCTCGGTGTGATGCGAATGGCCAATAGGAAAACTATAGTGAAGAAATTACCGGCCGTGGAAACGCTAGGTGGGTAACCGAGTGGCTACTTCGGCACTGCCCAGTGACTGAGTCTGCCAAGATCCGGTGTGTTACTGGGCACACGCGGCCAGCTGGTCAGACTCTGTTGACCACTAAGCATACATTATCACCAAATGTAGCGTCTAAATTCGTGAAAACGTATTGGACTCGATGATCCTGTTTATTCGGACATTTATGTGGCTCGTAGTCATTTACCTAATAATTCCATGATTACAGCAAAATCTTACATCATCGCAATCAATCATGCAGCAACTCATGCTCAAGCCCCATTTATTATTGCCAGCTTCGGGCTCGTCACAGGTCCGTATGCTGGTGTGCCGGCTTGTGATGCAACCGAAATGGGACTTTGTACTGAGGGTGTGGGCTCCTACCTAATGTTGGCTATGTTACTGGTTGCTTGGATTCGTTTGATATCTGGTGCCATGTTATGCAATAATTGATGTACTTACACCAATAAGAATGTCTTATCGCTGTATAACTCAAATGGCTAGAATGAATAAAATTTGAGTTTACTAGTTTGTTCCGTTTCAGCTTCACTGAAAACTAAATTTAGCTTAATTTGGGCCATCCAATCTGCCAGGAACTGTTTAGATAACTACCAGATGTGAGCAAAAACCCTGTTGTCTCGGACAATGATATAGGCGTTATAATTTTTGTTCATTGTTTTGCAGGCTGTGTAAATGTCATCTGCTGTGACAAAACCGGCACGCTGACCAAAAATAAGATGACGGTGGTGGAGTTACGAACTTCTGACGGTGTTACAGCTGCGATAAATCCCCATTATCAATACGTTATGAATGGGCAGACTCTGAGCAAAGATGAGCCATACCCTGCGTCTCTGCAGAGACTATTGGAGGTGGCCGTACATAATAACAATGCCCAATACATAGAGTCTGGTATGGATGGAACCGCTACCGAATGCGCGCTTCTAACCTGCGCCAACAGCCTGGGAGTTCATCCTGAACTCACTCGCCTGCAGGAGTGGCCGTTCAGCTCAGAGACGAAGACAATGGTAGTGAAATGCGCCGATCACAACGGCAAGCTAATATATTTCCTAAAGGGAGCGATGGAACGAGTGCTTTCCAAATGTAATCACTATCATTATCACGGATCAGGGGTAACGCTCGACTCCGCTACATATGCTTATTTCCTGACACAGAGTGAAGAGCTTGGACGGCGCGGTCTGCGGGTACTCGCGCTGGCCTTTGGCACAGACGGACAGCACTACACATATATTGGGATGACGGCCATTACGGACCCACCACGGGTGGGTGTGGCCGAGGCGATTGGGTGTCTGAAGCAGTGTGGCGTGCGACTAAAAATGATCACTGGAGACGCCAAGGAGACGGCCACTGCTATCGCTCAGCAGCTCGGTATCTATTCACCATCCGACCTCGTTCTGTCCGGTTATGACATCGAGTCGATGGATTCGGGTCAACTGCGTGACATCATCGATCGAGTGTCCGTCTTCTATCGAACGAGTCCCAAACACAAAACAACTATAGTGAATGCCCTCAAGGATATCGGACTAATCACAGGTATGACGGGGGATGGTGTGAACGACGCAATCGCTCTCAAGGCGGCAAATATCGGTATCGCAATGGGCGCGACGGGTACAGATGTCAGTAAGGAAGCCGCTGACGTGATTCTTGTTGATGATCAGTTTACTTCACTGATCGCTGCCATTGAGGAGGGGCGTGGTATTTTCCATAATATCAGGAACTTTGTGAGTTTCCAGCTCAGTACGAGTATCGCCGCTCTAACATTGATCGCCATGTCCACGTTGTTTGGACTACCGAACCCGCTTAATGCTATGCAGATTCTGTGGATAAATATACTTATGGATGGCCCTCCCGCGCAGAGTCTGGGTGTGGAACCCGTCGATCACGACGTTATAAAGCAGCCGCCTCGTAAAGTCAAAGATCATATAATTACACCTAAAGTCATTATGAATGTTATCATATCTGCGGCTATTATAGTAGCAGGTACCCTATTTATATTCTGGTGGGAGATGTCTGACAATCAGATAACTCCTCGCGACACCACCATGACCTTTACTTGTTTTGTATTTTTTGACATGTTTAACGCTCTTGGTTGCAGATCAGCTACCAAAAGTATTATTGATGTAGGATTCTTTACAAACAGGGTCTTTCTCCTAGCGGTTGGTGGCTCTATTTTAGGTCAGATGTTAGTTATTTATTTTCCACCACTTCAGGCGGTCTTTCAGACTGAAGCTCTATTTGTTTCAGATATTGTGTTGCTGCTAAGCCTCACATCTAGCGTGTTTGTTGCATCGGAAATTAGGAAATTCTTATCTCGTAAAAATGCAAATGCCCTGATGCCATGCTCAGATGTTGTTTGAGTCAGTCGGTCGATGTACCGGTCTAGTTTTTGATATGCCGTTATAATTTATTTGCTGTCTCTATGATGTATCCGCCCAGTTGTCTGAATTGTCAATAAAGTCTTTAGGGTAATGGCGTTAATCGTACAGATTATTATGGTAATATTACGTTATCAATGACATATTCATATCATCGCTAGCATTAAAACAAAACTAGCATGTTTACAAACACGTGTTTTTTCCAAGAAACTATATGCTTTATTCCTCCATAAATTTGCTTTCACATGAGTTTTAACCTCGTTCCAATGTGAGTTCTGTCAGAAAAACCAATTCTGTGTTAATGCTTATTGCATACAAAAGTGTGCCAGAGTTTGCTAACACTGGTTTATTTTAATATTGGTCACTTTGAGCGATTCCGTTGAATAGATGAAGTTGGAGTCGTGATTTCCAGGTGTTTGACAGAAGTCATACTTGGAAAAAGCACAAGACTCTTTAGAGGATAGTGCCAATTACTCGTCCTGGGGATTTTGGCTCAAACACTAGAAATGACCGAGGTAGTCACATCAAAATTTCCAACAAATCATGCTGGCACTTAGACCCTATGGCATGCAGATATGGGCACATTGCCCCCATCCGATAGGGATAGCTACGGGCATAGTTTTCTTTTTATCCATTGAATGATTTGCTGCACAAGTGTGCTAATTGTATGAAGCAGGGTACACATAACTAATTGTCCTAACCGCTCCTGGGATACCTGCACTAAAATAACTCCGAGTAGACATACACCCAGTCAGGTGAAAAGCTAGGCTAACTTTTATAATAGCATTCTGATTGAGGTAATGTTCATATTGTACATTCCATGTCGGTGAGAGGGCACCCATCCCTCTTCCCATTACCCTCTCATTCGCTGCATACCGGCTATTGCGAATTGCCATTATTGAAAACGTGCAGAAGATTATTATACGTCATCTAAACCAGAATCTATATCTGGCTATATACTCCCTTGGTTGTCCGGTAGGCGGGCTTCTTTGATTGGATCTCGGCTCCCGAAATAAGTTTGGATGACGATAGCTTTATACGGTTATCAGCATGCGCTGGCTGGTGAGTAGCCATCACGCCCAGCCATCTGGTGCGTTTACACACTTCATTATTTACTCTCGTGTAGTGTGTACTGTCTTATCTACTCAATTAAGCCATTTAGGAAGTCCTTTCTTTCCACTTGCCAAAGCTAACAATCGGTGGAATCAACGATTGGCCGATGAATCATACCACAAGGATTCTGCTATCGAATCACTTTATGGTGTAATATAATTTTAATTTACAAAGCTTGGGTATGTCTAACCATTTCTTTTTAGACAGAGTAGGCGTTTGTTGATACAATGTATCAGTTGAGCACTGTTTCAACATTTTGATCCCAGAAGCTATAGTAATTTAGATTATAGTATTTCCCAGTCTTGTCTCCATATCTCTACCGGTAGCACTCATTAAATTAAACACTGAACTTTCCTGTCTCTTGAAGAATTTCATATAGACTTAATCTAAATCAATGCAGCATTAATTATGTTGATATTGAATGCACAATATTATCAATAACCTTTAAAGACGGGCAATAATGAAAAACACCACCCATGCGCCGTGTGTCCTTAATTTGTAGAAGCTTGTGTGGAACGATTGGCAGCTACAAACGACAATCAACTGTGAAAAACAGTCCTTGGAGATATCAATTCTGGTATTGCATATTGGTATCGATGGAAG
>Ga0224501_10003400_pt1 | contig 12518 bp, 11 predicted proteins | sample SF_Oct11_sed_USG_4_FD_169105 | JGI IMG/M metagenome (GOLD analysis project Ga0224501, IMG submission 169105) | Sediment microbial communities from San Francisco Bay, California, United States - SF_Oct11_sed_USGS_8_1 | ecosystem: Environmental > Aquatic > Marine > Sediment | place: USA... | reverse complement strand
AGTTGCCAATTGAGAAAAGCAAGCTTGACTTGGGAGAGGGTAATCAAATTATCATCAGTTACCGATTCAAAGTCGGGATTAATATCCTGTGAGAGTATCGAAGGCCAAAACTTTGCATCAACTAAAGTTTCGTTATGTAGTTGAGTTTCTGTTGATAGCAATTCCGATTCAAGTTTAGTCAAATCAAATAGTGATTCATTTTGAGCAACGTTTGCTTGTGCTAGATTAAGTTCATGACTATCTCCAGCACGCATGGACTGCGTAGCGCTTGTTACTAAGTCAGATAATAATTCACTTCGAGTTCGGCTCAATTGAACTTGATGTTGCAACAATTGATATCGAGCCAGTAGTTTTAGCGTATTTAATGCAATCGTCTGGCGCAAATAAACGATTGTTAATAGGGCACGTTCTTGTTCCAAATCAAATTGATGCGCATATGATATTTGTTTCCCACTCCAATCAATGGTTTGGCTCATTCCAAGGGTGCGAGTATTAACCTCAGAATGAGTATATTCTAGCGACAGCTCCGGGTTAAAACGAGGCCGTTTAAGCTGATTTACTTTTTGTAGTACAGCTGAGTATTCAAATTCTGCTTGTGCAAGCTGTGGGGCATGTTGCCATACGTTGTTGATAAATCCGGCCAAGCGGATCTTATCTTCTTTTTGATTGGCGAAAGTACTTTGTGGCATCATGCACAAACAGCAATATGCAAGCGCCAGAAATTCTAATCTGAAGTTCATGACATAAACCTTATAAAAACTTAATACACACCGCCTTTGTGCGGTGAACGATAAAGTATGTTAGGTTTATGCAGTAGGGGGGCGTAAAAACGGAGGAAGAAAAGGTAATGGCGTATTTGTTTTTACAAAACTTTGCCGTTGTTGTTGGATAACATTGTTTGATATTAGATAGTCATTGGGTATAGCAAGACTGTGAGCACTGCTGTGACAGCAATGGTCTTCATGATGCTCATTCTCCTGTGAATGGGAGTGATCCAGCATCAAGGTCTCAGCAATGTTCTCAAGTCCGTGCCCAAATAAAGCCTCTGGATGGTTGTCCCACGCCATAGCATTTGTTGAGCAAAGAAGAGTGGCTAATAATGTCAGTATGATTATTTTTTTCATTGGCTTTAAGTTAACGCGCAAACCCAGGTCTTGTCAAATCCAAACTTAAGGTAAACACTAAAACCTATTGTTATGCATATCACTTGATATGGCAAAACAATTCGTTAACCTGGTTTTAGCTGGAATCAATTTTTTACGAGTTTGAAAAGATTTGCGTTATGTTATAACCGCTTGAACTTTACTGGGCAAAAATTATCGTTATGCTAGAGTCACGCTTTGCCCATCTTTTTCCAATATGCAACTAATATTTGAATTAGAAATATCAATGCCTATCAATATTTCAAAATGCATAAATGGCTGCACCATTCGATAGATCGACGAGCCGAAACCATTCAGTTCAGGTCGGCTCTATTTTAGAAGTTTGAAGATATTATAAAGGTGTCCACAGAGCGAGAAGTTACATGCGCTCAATATAGGCATACGCTGAATGATTATGAATTGACTCAAAGTTTTCCGATTCCACGGTGTAGCCGGAAATACGGTCATCGTCATTCAATTTAGCAGCAATGTCTCGCACAATGTCTTCGACGAATTTTGGATTATCGTATGCACGCTCGGTGACGTGTTTTTCATCAGGACGTTTTAATAAACCATACAGTTCACATGAGGCTTGTTCTTCAACCAAATCAATTAATTCTTCGATCCAAACAAAGGCTTTGGTGCGAACACTGATGGTGACATGAGAACGTTGATTATGTGCACCGTACTCAGAAATCTTCTTCGAGCATGGACACAAGCTGGTGACGGGTACTACAACCTTGATAATTAAACAGGGTTTTTTATCCTTTATCTCACCACGAAATGTGACTTCATAGTCCATCAAGCTCTGTACTTTGGATACCGGTGCCACCTTATTAATGAAGTAGGGAAAGGTCATTTCGATATGGCCCGCTTCAGCTTCTAAGCGCTCAGTCATTTCCATCAACATTTCTTTGAAGGAATCCACTGTGATTTCACGCTCATGTTGATTTAAAATTTCAACAAAGCGCGACATGTGAGTGCCTTTGAAGTTATGTGGTAAATTGACATACATATTGAAGTTAGCGATAGTATGTTGTTCCGCGCCTGCACGTTCTCTGACGCGAACGGGATGGCGAATATCTTTAATTCCAACTTTATCAATCGGAATTTGGCGCTTATCTTCACTGTTTTGAACATCAGCAATTGTTTGCACGTCTGGGTTATTCATTTTACTCATCCTCGCTATAACGAACACAGGCGCGTTCGGTCTCCCACAGGGTTATAGCACTGATGCTGACCCGTTCGTTATTCAGTTTTTCTGATAGGCCCTTAAATATGTAAGCCGCAATATTTTCCGCAGTTGGATTTATCGTATCGAAAGGCGGAACATCATTCAGGTTATAATGGTCAAGATGATCTAAAAAGTCATTAGTGGCGCGGCGAATGGTCTTAAAATCGAGACCCATTCCAACCTCATCCAAGGTTCGAGCGCTGACTTCCACTTCAACTTTCCAGTTATGGCCATGAAGCCGCTCACAGCTGCCCTGATAATTTCTCAGAGAATGCGCTGCTGCAAAGTCGGTAACAACTTTTAATGTATAACGTGCTGCCATTATGTTGAGTATTTTACTTGGAATTGGCGCCTAAAGGTAGTGCTTCAGGCATAAAATCGCGTAAGGCTATCTCAATTTGATGACGAATACCAGTGGAATCGAGGTCACACTCAGCAAGCAGCTCTTCTCGGCTACCATGTTCGATAAATCGATCGGGAATGCCTAAGTTAATAATACGTGGTGGGTTTTTCATCCCGGCGAGTAATTCATTAATCGCCGATCCAGCGCCGCCCATGATGGCGTTTTCTTCTACTGTAACAATCAAGTCGTGACGGGTTGCCGCTTCTATAATGGTTTCACGGTCTAAGGGTTTGATAAATCTCATGTTAATCACAGAAGCATCAAAATCTTTGGCCGCTTCTAGTGCCGGAATTACCATACTGCCAAAGGCTAAAATAGCAATATCTTTGCCTCTGCGTAAAACTTCTGCTTTGCCTATGGCGAGAGCTGTCATTTCCTCTTGGATTTCTGCTCCCGGTCCACGACCGCGAGGATAACGGACTGCCGCCGGTCCATTGTGCTGAAATCCAGTGTATAACATTTGCCGGCATTCGTTTTCGTCTTTTGGTGCCATTAGTAACAGATTAGGAATACAGCGCAAAAAGCTGACATCAAATGAACCCGCGTGAGTAGGGCCATCAGGGCCAACTAAACCAGCACGGTCGATAGCAAACAAGACAGGTAGCTTTTGGATTGCGACATCGTGAATGAGTTGGTCATAAGCGCGCTGTAAAAAAGTGGAATAAATCGCTACTACTGGTTTAATGCCTTCACAAGCAAGGCCAGCCGCGAAGGTTACTGCATGTTGCTCAGCAATGCCAACGTCATGATAACGTTCAGAAAAATCCTGAGAAAACCGCACCATACCGGAGCCTTCGCGCATGGCAGGGGTGATGGCTTGCAAACGGCTATCCTGGGCTGCCATGTCACATAACCATTGGCCGAATACTTGAGTGTAAGTCGGAGTGGTTGCTACTTTGGCTTTTACCGATTCACCGGTTTCTTCATTTAATGCAGTGACCGCATGATATTCACAAGGATTGGCTTCGGAAGGCGCATGCCCTTTACCTTTTTTAGTAATAATGTGCAGAAATTGTGGACCCTTATGGTCACGTAAATTACGTAATGTAGGGATAAGCACATTTAAATCATGACCATCAATTGGGCCAATATAGTTAAATCCTAATTCTTCGAACAAAGTGCCAGGAATGACCATGCCTTTAACGTGCTCTTCGGCACGACGCGCAAGTTCTGACACAGTCGGCATATTTTTTAGTACTTTTTTGCCACTTTCGCGCACATTCGAGTAGATTTTTCCACTCATGATGCGAGCAAGATAATTTGAAAGACCACCGACTGGCGGTGAAATCGACATTTCATTGTCGTTGAGAATCACAAGCAAATTTGCATCTAAATCACCCGCGTGATTCAAGGCTTCAAATGCCATACCTGCGGTCATGGCGCCATCGCCAATAACGCTCACAATATGGCGGCCTGATGTTTGTTTTTGTGCCGCAATCGCCATTCCTAATGCCGCACTAATGGAAGTCGAGGAGTGACCCACGCCAAATGTGTCATATTCGCTTTCTTCACGTTTAGGAAATCCCGCTAAACCGCCTTTTTGGCGCAAACTTGGCATTTGGTCGCGTCGACCCGTGAGAATTTTATGGGGATAACTTTGATGACCCACGTCCCAAATTAAGCGATCAAATGGTGTGTTATAGATGAAATGCAGGGCAATGGTTAGTTCGACAGTGCCTAAACCAGCTGATAGATGGCCGCCAGTTTTGCCCACGGATTCTAATAAATAGTCACGTAATTGAACTGCAAGCGTAGGGAGTTGGTCTTCCGCCAAGTGGCGTAAGTCATCGGGAGAATCTATGGATTCTAATAGTGGATAACTGCTCTGTTCTTGCATGAGCGCTTCGTCTATTCCTTACTTTAACTTATCCCATGCAAACAAGGTGCTAGGATGTTGCACGTAGTGTGAATGTAGGCTTGCAAAGGCTCGCCTGTCAACTGCTTAATAACTTCGTTTTACTATATAAGCCGATAACTTACGTAGAAAATCGGCTCTTTGATCCAATAATTGTAAATGCTCTACAGCTTGCTGGTGTAAATCAAGAGCGACTTTTTTGGCTCCATCCAAGCCCAATAATGCAACATAAGTGGGTTTATCTAAAGCCATATCGGCCCCTTGCTGTTTACCCAAAGTTTCCGTGTCTGATTCCACATCAAGTATATCGTCACGTACCTGGAATGCGAGGCCAATGCATTGGCCATAGGCTTCGAGTGCTTTTAATATTGCTGGATTTTGCCCACCAGCGGTATAAGCGCCTAAAATAATGCTAGCTTTGATCAAAGCACCGGTCTTTTTTTCATGCATGGTTTTGAGTGATTGTAAATCCAGGTTTTTACCTACCGATTCCAGATCAATAGCTTGGCCACCGGCCATTCCCATGGAGCCAGAGGCGCGTGCGAGTGTATCTATCATTTTCACGCGGATGGAATCATTGGGAATTAAATTGGTTTGGTCGGCAAGTAAATCAAACGCTAATGCTTGCAAGGCATCACCGGCTAATATCGCGGTAGCTTCATCAAAGGCTATATGACAAGTCGCTTTTCCACGGCGTAAATCGTCATTGTCCATGGCGGGTAAATCATCATGAATAAGTGAATATACATGCACGATTTCAACTGCACATGCGGCCGCATCGAGCTGATCCAGTGATGCGCCACAGGCTTGGCCAGCGCCATAGACTAAAACCGGACGAACCCGTTTGCCACCACCCATGACGCTGTAACGCATGGCTTGGTGAAGTTTAGTTGGCGCAAGGTCGGCAGCAGGCAAGCAATTATTTAAGGCCGTTTCTACCCGTTCTTGGTAGAGCTCAAGCATTTGTTGAAAATCAGGGTTACTCATCTTGCTCTGGCTCATCAAACGGCTGTAACAATTGTTCACCATCTTTTTCCACTAGAATCTTTACTCGCTGTTCGGCTTGTTGTAGTAAGGATTGACATTGACGTGTAAGTGAAATGCCACGTTCAAAATCAGCCAAAGCCGTCTCCAGGGAACTATCACCTTTCTCCATACGATTGACGATCGCTTCCAGCTCCTGTAAAGATGACTCGAAATCGGGAGTTTTACTTGCCTTTTTGGCCACTTGAGATCCTCGCGCTAAAGGCGCATAACGTTACCTTAGGGGTTAATACGGGTCAAACTTTTTAGTAAAGTTTTTTAGGTTTAGAATACCTGATTGAAATAATAAGGCGTATAAGCTGTGAACCAAGATTTATTCAATAAAAATATACTCATGTTGGCAGATATGCAGCAGTTGGAATCACTTGCCGATATTCAGTCCTTCCTAAAAAAATGGCGGAGTGGAGCTGGATTGAATCTGGATCATGTTTACCAGCTTGCTTTAACATTAAATCAATATCCATTGACCACGGGTATTGCTCCACTTTGTGCGTTAGGTGAAGGTTTAGATAGCCGTAGTGGGTTTTGGCTACGAGCTGATCCTTGTCATATCCAAATTTCCTTGCAGGACATTTATTTTATGTCCGCCAAAGAAGCGGCGTTGGATGCGGAATGCGCACAAGCACTGGCAGAGGATTTAAATGAGCGTTTAAAATCGGAAGATATGAGGCTATATTGTCCACACCCTTGGCGTTGGTATATTCATAGTAACCAAGCCATGAAGACGCCAGCGTATTTGCCCATGCTTGACACAACTCGTTCGATTAGTATGAACCTGTTAAATGAAGAAACAGACCCGCAATGGCAATGGTTACAAAATGAAATTCAAATCCATTTATTCCAACATCCACTCAATCAACAGCGCCGCCAACAAGGGCAAGCAGATATTAATAGTTTGTGGTTATGGGGAGGGGCCGAGTTGCCAAGAGTCGTAAAATCACCATGGCAAACCATTGTCAGTGATTTGCCTTTACTGGTTGGTATTGCAAAACACCAGGGAGTAAACCTGGTTTCGCCCAATATCTCCGCTAAAAATTTAGGAGAATTTTTAAAAAATCTACCGGAACAAACGCTTATCTTTTTACAATCACAGGCAATTGATGGGAATTTAGACAATAACTATCAAGAAACCGGCTTGAACGATCGACAATGGTTAGAGTATTTGTTGACTCATGACCTGACAAAAATCAAGTTTGCAATATTAACCCGTCAACAATTGTACACAAGGAAAGCGGGTTTATTGACCCGCTGGTTTAAATAAACTTCATGATGTTAAAGCCCTTATGCTTGAAGATTTTGCTGCACTGGATTACGACGCTGTTTTGCGATTGCTTGAAAGCTATACCCAAACTGCGTATGGCACTGATTATGTGCGTAAATTGCGACCGGCAGCAAATATCATCATTGCACGCGAGCGCCAACGTGCAATTACAGCTGCGGCCGCCATGCAGGATGCACGTGAGTCACCGGATTTAAGTCGCTTACCAAATATTTTTTCAATCATTCGAAATTTAAAATTTGCTACAACCATTTTGAGTGTGAGCGAGCTTTCTGATGTATTACAAATCATAGCGCGCTTGGAAACATTAATGCCCGTATTGCGCAATTGGCCGCCATTGATCAAGCTTGATTTAAAAGATATAGAACTTGATCCTGTTGTAAAAGATCGTCTTGTGCGTTGCATTGATTTCCATCATCGAGAAATAATAGCACTTGCCAGTCCGGAGTTAGCAGTTGCTTGGGAGAGCTATCATCAACTACAAAAAGATGTACAAGCTCGAGCCCAAGCATGGATTGAAGAAAACGAACAACACGTACTAGCTGTGCTATCACATCAAGGTCATTGGCATGGGGAACGTCTAGTATTTGAAGTAAGAGAAGACGCTGCGGAAAAAGTGTCAGGTGTATATTTTGGTCGAGGCCCGAATTATGAGCAATTAATCGAACCTTTCGAAATGATTGAGTTAAATAATCAGCTTGAAGTAGCAGCGCAGCGTTTTTTAATCGAAGAACAAGTTGTTTTGCGGGAATTGAGCGCGCTTTTAAGCGACCATCTGCCACAACTAGACGCCATGTTACAACTTATTTCACAAATTGACTTTGCGTTCGCTGCTGTTAAATTGGCCCAGGAAAGTGGCAGTATCGCACCACGCCTCGAAGAAAAACCGGGGTTACAGTTAAAAGATGCGAGGCATCCTATTTTGAATTTACAGCAACGCTTGGGTGATTTGAATTACGTGATTCCTTATCAATTCAAACTCAGTTCGCGTCAACCACTCATTAGTATCAATGGCGAACCGATGAGTGGGAAAACTTTATGTGTAAAAACCATTGGTCTTCTCGTATTAATGGCAAAAAGTGGATTGTTTATTCCTGTTGCCCCAGGCTCAAGTGTCGGTTGGTATTCCCGGGTGTTTGTTTCCATCGGTGATAAACAAAGTTTGTATCATCAATTGTCAACCACCAGTGCAAAGCAAGACGAGTTACGTGCAGTCGTCATGCAAGCGAATCAACCGACCCTGGTTTTAATCGACGATTTACACTATCTTAAGCATCAGCCTGGAAGCCAAACTTTTCTCGCCGATTTTCTTTCGCATTTACTGCAACAAAAAGTCCATGTGGTTTTGGTCAATCTTTCGGAGTCTATTGCTAAGGCATTGGACTTGCCTATGGTACAGACTCCCATTGTTCTGACCCAGGCGAATATTCAACAAGCCTTAATTAGCGCTAACTTGACACAGCAACAAGCGATTTAATTTCTGATATTAAAACTCAAGAAAATACCCACTCAAAAAATACCTAATAATCTGCTTCAAGTTTTTGTTTGTCTCTGTTGTTATTATTGAGATTAAACTTTAAACTATGTAATGTATTTAGCATTATATTTAGTAATGAGTGTGCATGAGCCCAAATAAATAATAGAACCCAATTTGGATCTTAGTTACACTCGTAAAGGATTATAATGACTAAATAATGTTGCAATAGCCATTAACATTACTTGGTTATTGTTTGATGCTGGTTGAGGGGCCAGTCAAGCAACTTGTTACATCTTTTGAACTATGGACGCCACAGGTTGGCTTAGTTAAGCTCTTGATTGTTTCAGATAAGTTTGTGTAAAACAGAATGAGTTTGTGAAAACCTTGTTTTCATCGAAATTTTACAAGCTTGGAAAGGCCATTGTTGCCCAGGGATGATTGATTATAAGAAAGCATCATTATGGAACAGCCAAATAGCGCTGATTTGAGTACAGTCTTGAAATTAGCCGACAACGATCAGTTACGGTTAAAATTAAAATCTCCGAATGCAGAAATGCAAACGGCAGCTTGCTATGAGCTGGATATTCTGAACTCCCCCCCCGGTTTTTTTGTCGAACGACAAGGCAAAGACGCCACGACCCAGCCGATGGTTTTGCGTTTATTGGCGACGAACGATTCAATAGCATCAATAACACAAGTGAAAGCCAGCGGTTTGACTGGCTCGCCAGACAATCACGAAAACCAGGTGCTCGCACCGATTATGCTATGTGAGCAAACCGGAAAAAGTTTTCACTTGCCTTGCCCAAGTTGTGGCGCAGCACTCGAAGCCGATGAAGTTGATGCGCATCAAGCCTTGTCTTGCGGTCAATGTCTAACACACAATCGTAACCAAAATGTTTATCTATTCGACGACGAGTTGCTTGCCAGTGATGAGGATGTCGATGTTAGACGTTGGTCAGAATTGTTTCGGCAATTGCCTAGTATTTGGCAAGATCCAATTAAAACTGAACAGTATTTTGCCTGTAGCAATTGTAAGCAGCGAAAGAATTGTTTTGCTGAAACATTACCGGTGATGCAGCACATCAAAGTTTTAACGTCTATTCAAACCCAACCCGAGTTATTGGTTTATACACCCATGAATTTAGTTGAGTACAATAATTTAATTTCTGGAAAACCCTGGAGCTTTAATAGCACTAGCGACGCCATTCGTGAAACAAATCGCATGGAGTTAATGCACGATGATAAAGTGTTACAACAACGCATATCATTGATTACGGCTGCACAGCCGTATGCAGTGTCTTCTTTGCTAGCAGCAAAACTATCCTTGATGCTGCAGATTACACTCGCTCTGAAAGCCTATTTCGGAGCAACGCAGAAAGCATCAATGAATTATTTAGATGCGCGTCAAATCGGTATCAATTTGAATGCGGAACTTGATAAAGCCGATCAATCATGGCGTGCTGAAGTGATTCTTAATCTTGATAATAGCGACGCAAAACAAACGCAAACAACAGGCGTAGATACATCTACAGTTTCTCCTTCAAAAGTGCATACGGTTTCAATAAAAATTGTCTCTGAAGAAAATGGATTTATAACTTTCAGCATGGATGAATTGGCAATTGAGGACGGCAAGATTTCACAAGGCGATAAATTGGTTTTTGATTTTAGCGCGGTCGAAGGTTTAAGCCTATCCAAACAATTGAGCGTTTTTTGCATTGGTCAGGAAAAAGGACAGTATTTATTTCGCAGTGCAGTTGCCGAGCCTAATGAAAACGAGTTACAACAAATAAAAATGCTCAAACATCTCCCCGATGTAAACGTCAATGTGTCACGGAGTGGGACTGTAGGCACCGCAAAAACAACGGGTTTTGACTCGGCATTCATTGGTGAGTTGATGCTGCGGATTTTACTAAGTCATCAAGGTTTGCGTGTAACAGAAGAGCGACAAAAACTGGCAAAAATTCTCGATCAAATTCGCGGGCGTGCGACTGCAATTGCAGATCTTGCTGCATTGAAACAGTTTTTAAAGCCGTTTTGTGCCACCGGTGAACCATTTAATGTTTCAAATCTATTTTATGAAACAAGTGAAGAGCAAGCGTTAGATTTTGACGAGGCCCAATGGTTAGATATCTTGGGATTGATTTTCTCGATTTATGTTAGCCAGGCGAAATTTAGTGTGCAAGCGCACAGCTCCGGCGCAATTGATTGTTGTCAGAAAATCAGTCAGGCTCTACAAGCACAGCTTGCGGTGTTAACTACTCAAGCATCCACCGTCGTCGTAGAAGAGCCTCAATCAAAGTTGGCTGATTTAGCAGATGTTAAATCGATTTTGATGTCGATTTTCGATGATGAAAACTGGGTGTCTCAAAGTTTGGCTTTTGTGAATGGTGAGTCTCCTAAACGAGTGCCTTCTGCAAAACCTGCTGTTAGCACGCCTACAAACGAACATTTACCAGATCAAAGTTTCATTCAGAACTTAAAAAATAATGCACAAACAGCTGTGTCAACATCAACCCCAGATTTAGACGCAACTGTCATACTCGACGCTTCCATGCGGGAACAATTAAGTAGTCCTGAGGCAAACCGCTCATCACCTGCCGCTGCGGTAAATGAACTGGAAGAGACGGTTATTCTCAGCAAAGAGGATATGCAGAACACTGTCAGTCGTTTGCGCAATGCGGTTCCTACACAGTCCAGCAAACCTCATTCACCTGCATTGGATGAGACAATGATTATTTCTCCGGATATGTTACCGAAGGAAAAAATCTAATGAATGCAATTGCTCAAGCCGTTCAAGTCAACAAAACAATCGAGCAAATGCGCTTGGGTTTAGCGGCCGCTACTCATTTATCAACCGAGGAAAAAAAGAAAATTGTTCAGGTATGCTTGCTTAATGCAATGAAGGAAAGAAATCAGCAAGAGGCTGGGGAGTTTTTTGAACAATTAATGATGAGTTTGGATGCATCAACCCAAGAGGTTTTGACAGTCGCCAAGTGTTTTTTGGGGCCGGCATCCAATGCGTCAACACTAGATGAAAATGCAATGGCTCGTTTGCAACAAGTCGTTGTCAAACTGGCGGGTGGTGTTGGTGCCGATGATGACAATCAATTGTTGCTGCAATTAGAAAATGCAGTATCCCAGTTAAGCAAGAGTTTGCATCAAGCAGCGAATAAGCATGAAACGATTCCACTACCATTAATTGATTTAGCGGATCTTATTCGTAAACGTAATCGTGATCATGATTTGGCAATTGAATCTGCGGCACAAGAGTCGTTTGATCGAATTCTTAATTCTGTCAATCCAGAAGCAGCAAAAAATTATATGGATCCAACCAGCGTCAAAGTTGGCCCATTTTATAAAGCAAGCTTATACGAAGCGGTGGTTGAAAAGTATCAGCAGTTAGCGGCTTATCATGAAAAAGGTCGGCTGGCTCGGGATTTTCGCGCCATGTACAAAAGTCATTTAAAGAAACGCTCAACCCAATAGGATAGGTGTTATGAACAAAAATCAGTTTCCACAACTACGTTTTATATTAGTTAATTTTTTGGGTTTATTATTATGTGCAGTATACGTGAATGGCTCAGCAAATGAAATCGAGTATAAAAAACAGGGTGTGCGAATTGATTGGGAGGCAGGTGAGAATCTGAATACCTTTAATCGTCGTCCACACACCTTGGTTTTGACTGCATATCAACTTTCAGATCCGAATGTATTTAATCAACTTCTTGAGGACCCCGAAGGTATTTCAAAATTATTGGAGGGCGATTCCTTTGATTCTAGCGTACTATCTAGACGCAAAGTCGTCGTCAAACCAAATGAACAGCAAAAACTTTATTTAGACCGTGCCGCTGGAGCGCAATATATTGGTTTGGTTACCGGCTATTTTACTCAAGACGTACGTGCCATGAGTCGTTTGGTGCCGGTCACACTTCGCGAGCGTAATCGTTTTTTCTGGCGTAAAAAAGACAAAGATCCTGCGGATACTATTGTTCAATTGACATTAGGTAGTTCGAAAATTAATGAGTTAAAAATTGTTGGCGTTGACGAGATAGAGGATGGTCGATGAAAAACAATCGTCCCATAT
>Ga0224501_10003399_pt1 | contig 12521 bp, 11 predicted proteins | sample SF_Oct11_sed_USG_4_FD_169105 | JGI IMG/M metagenome (GOLD analysis project Ga0224501, IMG submission 169105) | Sediment microbial communities from San Francisco Bay, California, United States - SF_Oct11_sed_USGS_8_1 | ecosystem: Environmental > Aquatic > Marine > Sediment | place: USA... | reverse complement strand
ACACCGCCATGTCACACTGAGCCGTGAGCGACTGACAGTGACACTCAGTCACGTCAGTCCTCACCACAGACCACACACTCCACACTCCAGTCACACTGACACTCAGTCAGTCTTGCAGTCAATAGTATAGAGTTTTTTAGATTATAACCCAGTCAGTCACTCACAGTCACACTGAAACTAGTGAAAGTGAAGATCAAGATGACTTTCACTTTATTGTGGTTAGTTACTTTACTACTTTAGTTACCAGTTACTGAGTTAGTGTTAATTACTGAGTTACTCAGTTAGTGATAGTGGCTTAGCAGTTAGTGTCTAACTAAAAATAATAGACTAGAGTTTAGAGTTAGACTCTGTCACAGTCTGTCTGTGTCTGGTTGGACTAGCGAGTTACACTCAGTTACAGAGTTCACTGTCATTGGTGAGTTACACTTCTACGTAGTAGTTTCATGGTGGTATCGAAGTTTGATCTTACCAACAGACAACAGGACATAATCAGTAACACCAACAGTAAGCAAGAATAATGGTACTGAAACTGATAGTGAGTGAAACTTTACCCCACTGACCAAAACCTTCATATTTAGTCCAGATAATCATCTGCTATCGCCTTGATTATACAGACCGCACGGGTTTCTATAGACAGCTATGGTACATTTAAAAAGTAACCCTAAAAATGTTATGCCTTGATGGGAGACCTCGTCCAACTGTAACTTTGCTTTTCTAATGAAATCAGAAGTCCTACCTTTGCAGTGGCGGGTGGGCAGGCTGATCTCTTTAGACCGCGATGTTTTTCACTAAAGTGGTATTTCACCAGCTGGTTCTTCTACTCTGCTTGTAGTTGGCATGCTGCGTAGGTACCTCAGCCTGCAGCCTATGCTGTAAATGCTGTCCCTCATGTAAAAACTCTACGAGCTCACGGATTGTCTACTCCCTCTTCTTACTGTTTGGAGTGGTTGTGTCCTGTATCCTTCTCATACCAGGAGTCTCACACGGCCTCGCTAAGGTACGTACCAGCTCCTTATTTTCTCACTTATTCTGTATTTTTTCACCAATCAGGCTATATGTAGCCCGAGTTTACAGCTCAGTCAGTACAATGTCAAAATACATTGGGCTAATTACGTACTGTCTATCTGGTTACAACTGCGGCAGCCACTTTATACATGCTCAGTGGCGATAGAGTGGCACTGTTGGAACTTTTATATTGTGAGGATAGGTCATGTTGCTAACACTCAATAGTAGTCCAAAAGCTGATTGGTTGAGGCCCTTGAGACAAAAAGTTCCTGATACCGGGTCATGCTCAACCTCCATGAAGTCAAACATGATGTCATTTTCAGTGCCAATCGCTCAGCTGCGGCCGGCGGCGTAGCCTCAACTTTTCTGACAACTAACTCTCATGCATACCAACCAGTACTATGCAAATTTGCCTTCTACGAACTTGGATATACTCTTACTGTACTGGTTATAATCATCTCATTGTAGTTCCCTGTGTTGTGTAAAGGTCTGGATGATAAGATTCCTTTTGATATCATCAATAAAAAAGGTATCAGCAGTGGACTCATTAACTGCGATCTGCTGGTGGGAAATCGAGCTGTTTACTCCATCTGTTTTGGAATGGCGTGTTTCTTTGGCACGATGGCTGCTCTCATGATCTGTGTCAAATCATCCAACGATCCCAGAGCTGCTGTGCAGAATGGGTAAGGCAACATACAGTCTAAATCATCCTTTATCCCCGGGTGCTCCATTTTAGAGCAGCTCGAACCCACTCGCCTACTTCTATAGCGTAATTTCGCATTGAGTCACTTTGGGAACAAAACCATGGGTGTCGAGTTTTCTTCAAGTTGAGGACTCACTACAATTTTTTCCCCTTGTCGGAGTACATTTTTATAACACAACTTGAATACCACTGGGGACTGTTAAATTCGCCATTGGTTACACAAATTTGAATGTTTGTATTTTAGATTCTGGCTGTTCAAATTCCTGGCCTTTATTGGTCCTATGATTGGTGGCTTCTTCCTGCCCTGGCAGAACATGGCAGAACCATGGATGGTGATTGGCATGATCGCCGCCTTTGTCTTCATCCTCGTCCAGCTAGTACTAATAGTGGACTTTGCTCATGCTTTCAATGAAAAGTTTTTGGAAAAAGCTGAGGCTAATGAAAACCATAAAGGATGGTATATTGGTGAGTGCAGTGAACTCCTCAGCCTCGGGCATTATTCCTAGATCTCAAACATTGCTTGCCTACAACATGCACAGAATGATTTCACACAGACTGTATTTTGGTTTTAGCTCTACTTGTCTTCACCATCATCTTCTACTGCATAACTATAGTGGCTGTTGGATTGATGTTTCACTTCTATGCAGTCCCGGTATGTAAATGACATGGTTTGGAAACTGAAAACAATTTACTATCAGGTGTCGATGTGGTTTCATTAATCTTAATTGGAGCAGATTTCTTTGGACTTTTTTGTCCCAAGTTTACCCTGTCAAAACTGCTGGCATCTGGTTGTGGTAAGAATATTGGGTAACACAGAAAACACCAAAAGAAACTGCACGATGTTCAGATTCCACTTGAGCATATGTTTAGGTAGTAGAATGCCCGATAGTGATAGGTCTGTGTGGTGTATGGCGCTGCTACAGTTTATTGGAGTATAGCAAATAATGATCCTGAAAATATATTATCTACTATAGGCTACTGAGGCTGATATCCCTGGCTGTAACAGACATAAAGCATTCCTCAGTGTCAATCTAGTTCTCATCATCATCGTCTCAATCATTGCTGTTCTTCCTAAAGTCCAGGAAGGTAAGCACGAACATCCACCAACCAAGTATGTGCTGTCAGATGTAGCAGTCTGACAAGTAACAGGGATGAAGGCTGGGCCATATTCCACTGTGTATTTGTTGGATAGTTGGCATAGATGATAGGAGTTCTAGTGATTCTGTATTATTTTATGCGGTTGTTTACAGCGAATCCTCAGTCTGGTATCCTGCAGCCCTCCATCATCTCTCTCTATGTGATCTATCTGACATGGTCTGCTATCACCAATGACACCCGTGAGTATGCAGTGTGCGAGTACGCATGACGCGGCAGAGTGTGATCAGTCAGGAAAAAACCCCTTGAAATCCTCGACCACGGCTGGGAATTGAACCCGGGCCACAGGAAGGACAGACAGTGAGATTTTTCCTTTTCCCAATATTGTGACTGATTCATGTTAACATACAGTAATTCAGTGATAAAGCTACGTAATCCGTATTCATTCGTTCATTGCTGAGCCCTCTTGTCCTTTGAAGTGTGTAATCCATCCTTGACGGAGATTCTGATAGAGATTGAGGGTAAAAACTCTACTGGGAATGGCACCGTAACTCACAGCGCCGGCACATGGGGGCAACCGATTGATGGAATCAGTATCGTCACACTTATTATCTGGTTCATTGCCATAACATACGCCAGGTAGGCATGCTCCAATACCGCCGGCCTATACAAAAATGACGTTGACTACCACTGCAGATGAACTTTGACTACAAACTCAACAGATGCACTTGCTGGAAACAAACAGTTTATGACTCAATCGTTGGAGAGCTTTTCTACTGCTTTCATTACATCATTTTTTCTTGAAAACATTTTTCGGTCTTCATCACCTGTATGCATAATCTTTGTGATGGTCACTGTTGTAGCATTCGCAACAGTTCACACAGTAATGTTGGCAAGCTAACGATGGCTCAGGATGAGCAGGTGATAATCGGTGAGGATGAGCTGAAGGATAAGGATGATGATGAGGAGTCAGCCGGTCAGCGAGTTTATGATAATGAAAAGGAATGCGTGGCATATAATTACTCATGGCTGCACTTCATGTTCTTCCTGGCCTCCTTCTATATTATGATGACATTAACCAACTGGTACAAGTGAGTATGGATGCCATTTAGTCTGGTCACCCCTATGCATTCTGGGTGGTCCGTCAGTCCGTGAAACTTACTTCCGGTCCCTTCTGGGATGCTGCTGAGCTCAGACTAGATAGGGAGAGACATTAGGGAATAACTTTGGTATCTCTTGGTCAAATCTAGTGGATAGAAATCTGACCACACCTGTCAGGAATGTTGCTTACTATTGTTTCAGACCATCACTGGACAGTAAAGGGATAATGGCACTGGAGTCAAGCATCCCAGCCATGTGGGTGAAGATATCATCCAGTTGGGTTTGCATCGCCATATATCTATGGACCCTCATCGCTCCCGTTATCTTGAGGAACAGAGACTTTAGCTAGATACATGGTTCACAGTCACCTACCAGAACTGATGTTTGGTGAATTTCATTTGAGATTGCTATCTTATCTATCTATTATCATTTTGACTAAAGTTTATTTTTCTATTACCTCTCCCGATGAAGTGTGTTTCAAATAAAATTTACAATCAGAATACACAACATTTCGGTATGGTTAAAATTACACCATATTCATGGCAATCCAGTGCTAAGATTGGTCAACTGGGTTACGACGACAGTCAGTGGTGACTCGCCCCTATTTCACGGTCGAACCACCAACACTATTGCAGACCTGATAAGACAGGGGCGACCATGCAGCTGATGATCACAGTGAATTTTACGCTGCGATGGTCAATCTCCGTAAAATTGAACTCTGTGTACGAGGATTGCTAGTTGGAATTAAATATCACAGCGTATCCTTTATGATAGACGTCCTTTCTTTCTTCTGGCAGAAGACAAAGCACATTACCATACATGATACAATCAAAATAAGAAATGTCAAACTGTTGAAAATTGTCTTATTGTAACAGAACTAGGAAGTAGAACTTTCCATTCAATGAATTTAATTGATTAAATTTCAATAGCATACCCATCCTATCAAGTCCAAGACAGAGAACCAGTGACTAGTGACGTGAGTGAACTGAACTTCTGAAGTGAATGACATCCCACTGGAAGCAGAAATGGGAAACATCTCCAGTAACTCCATCAGTCCATGGGCATGACTGAGTGACTAGTGACTACATTGTAAGCCTGTAAGTGAGTAACAGTGTAGCCATAGGTCAACTCGGTGATCGCGTGACTGTGACTCAGTCAGTGTGAGTGAGTCAGTGACTCAGTCAGTGTGAGTGAGTCAGTGACTCAGTCCAACTCCGAGTCCGAGTCTCACGTCACTGGTCCAGTTTTAGTCACTCAGTCATACTCATAGTCACTCTCACTGGACTGGGTCACCTCAGTTAATCCATTCGACTCATTTCCAAGTTATCAATTCGATTATCCATTTCCATTTTTCATGTATCAACCATCATTTTCACTAAAGTACATAGTATGTCGCTGATTTGAACGACAGCGCTGGTTGCCGACTAAAAAGCCGGCTTTTGCAGAGGACGGAACAGACAGACAGTGGGGGGACTCAATCAGGACCTCTAATATCTAGTCTTCAGACTAAGAGGCCTATTAAGAACGATTTTGCATGCTTCTCCGCTCAAGCGATAACCTCTGTGTCCGTGTCGACGTGACTTGCAGAAAAAGGTGCAGAATAAGGTGATGTACCCAAGAACATAGCCAGTGCCATAAAAATAGTTTACTCTGACTGTGTATACTGAAGTCGTGTGTATTCCAAGGTTACCGGCTTGTGGTAGCCGATTGGCCCTGCGTACCAACTGTTCTTGCAACTTGCTCGAGTTGGAAATTTCCCTCAGCCGATTTTGGCCGTTTACAAGGTAGTTACTGCTATCCATTGATGGGAGCACAATTGGACGCAATTTTTAGTTGAGCTGTTCATAATTTTATCTGAATCGCAGTTCATTGGCTCATTATCATTTGAGTCGGCTCACTTGAAGTTGAAGAGTTGATAATCATTATCATGATATCGAATCGATCATTCATTGACTGAGTGATTGACTCGAGTTGACTCATGGCTGAGTTGACCGATTGACGGTAGTTAAATCATGAATGGGCACCATGGACCAGACTAGACTAGGCAATAAAATGTCCTAGTTGAGTCGTTTCAGCGGCTTTCTGAGTATGACATATTACTATTAGGCCAGCTACTCAATTATCGATCGAGTAACTAATAGTAATAAACTAATAACTTACACGTGACTTACACTTACAGTTACCGAGTAAAACTAAGCAGTTTATCACTTTAGTTTATGACTTTATCACGATCATTATTTATTATTAATATAATAACTGATTCGACTCGATCACTGGCTCCGTCACTGATCGAGAGACTCGCTCATCTAGATCAATCGACTCGAAGTCAGACTCACAGTCACAGTCCGTCAAGCGTCGCGATCACTGTCAGTGAGTGAGTCACCGAACTGATATCTGGCGGTGAGGGTGATATATGTATATAGCAGTTGGTTTTTTCCAAAAGCCAAGGCAATGTCACCTCAACCTTAACAGCAACACTCTAACAGTACCAGCTAACGAGTTAATAAAGAATCAGAATTTATTTAAATGTTTGATTCATTAATTGATTGACTAGTGTCTAGTCTACTACTAGTACTACTGAGTGACTGTGTATGTCAATGTGTGACTCTGAACCTCAGTCTAAATCTCAGTCTGAATCCAAGTGTCAATTCAATTTCAATCAGTGAATCACGTCACTCCTATTATTTGTTCTTCATGGCTCATTCATGGTCCAAAACTGAATCAAGGTCAGCGATTATCTTCGTAATGTTCAGTAGCAAAGGTTTATAGCATAGCATGAATGTGACTCTAAGCCAGACACTGATAGTTCTATTGGTAATAATTTGCACCCTCGGATACCAAAGTGTGTAAATTTAGTGCGGCAACAACAAAACTCAACAGTGTCCGGACCTAATTTGGAACTAAGAATATATTACAGTATGTAAATTATTACTCTTTCTGTGAGAGATACCTAAGAAAATAATTGTTTCTCTTCAGTTGATTGTCAATTTTCATTGAACTGCATTGTTTCATTGATTGATCTGGTGCAGCAGCTGGTAGAACACCTATCCTTTTAGATGTACCCGTTCATCAATTTCGCTGAATTTTATGGTTACCGGAAGTTCTGTCATTTTACAGAAATCGCCAAAATGTCGAGGGCATGGAGTGCCGTCAAAAAGCTTACCGGCACGGCGGCAGTAGCTTCCGGTGTTGGAGCGGGGGCGTTAGTTTATAATTTTGAGAAGCAGCCACTCATGGCTGGTGAACTTCTTTTACATCCTCCTAAACAGAACTGGTTCCACAAAAGAATGCTTGGATCATACGACACTGAAAGGTGAGCTCGATTCTCTGGACTTGTAACTTGTGTACAAGCAACTGTCCCCATGCCCCATTTTTTGGCATTTCGGTATTCAGTATAGTTTTCTGTAAGCTCAATTTCCCTTTTCTTCTTGCCAGTTTGAGGCGCGGTTACCTTGTGTATAAGAATGTCTGCAAGGCGTGTCACAGTCTTAAGTATCTAGCTTTCCGTGAGATGGTCGGCGTTTTCATGACGGAGGATGAGGCTAAAGCCGAGGCTGCAGAGGTTAGTAACGCCATTTACCCAGCACAACGGTTCACACCGAGTAATCAAACACTCTGGTAGAGTGTGGGTCCGCAGAGTGTGGGTCCGCAGAGGGTGGGTCCGCATTGGGATAAGCCAACTTCGCCTGCAAGTTGCACTTATCGCTGGTTGTCCTCAGTTTTCCCCGTACCTGAGACCTCTGAAGATCCCGGTCAAACTAGATTGATATTCTGTCCTAGCACATCGTGCTAACGCAAATGCATCACTGCAGTGTTGACGTATTTATAGTGCACCATGATGGATGGCCCGGGAGAGGATGGAGAGATGTATGAGAGAGAAGGAAAGCTTTCTGATAAGCTCCCATCACCATATCGAAATGAGGAGGAGGCTCGATTTGCCAATAACAAGGCTCTGCCCCCAGACCTCAGCTACATCACTCTGGCCAGGCATGGCAACGAGGTATAATGCTCATTATAAACAACCCATCTTCTGCTCCCTCTCATCCTGGCCTGTCCCAAGTCGTTCTGCTCTGTCACTTATGGTGCTTTTTCAGTGCAGTTTCCTTCCGGTCTGCCTCGAGTCAAACACAGTCTAATCTGATCTCGGGCCTCAGACCCAAGGACTTGATTTCAATCTGATCCCGGATTACGTAGCAACCAACTTACTGTATGTTTTCTGAGAAGTGTAACAATGTCTGTTCACTGCTACGCCCTGCTAGTTGATTCTTTATTACTGGTTGCCCCTTCCCCGTACATTTATGTATTGTCCTTTGAGTGAATGGGGGTTTGAAAAGAAAAAAAATGCTTCTGACGGTCCTAGTACGGCGTGATGCTGAGATCGGACTGACGGTCCTAGTACGGCGTGATGCTGAGATCGAAAACTTTTTGAGTGTTGCCAATAAGCCATGGAAGATCAATTTCATTGGTTAGTGGGTCGGGTGTTCAAGTCGTATCCAATCAGTTTTATCTTAGTGCAATAAAGACGCATCCTATCGGAGTCAATATGATTTTTCAGTCCAGTCTGCGTCTGATCTGACTCGAGTTGGACGTTCGGCTCTCTAAAAATAGCATAAACCTACCTGTCTCAGGCAACTGTGTCAAATCGACATATACGTCTGGCACCAATTGGCCAGATCCGACTACGATCTTCGACCGGTCGACCAATGAAATTGATCTTCCCCAGATTGTGCAAGAGAAAAGCATTCAGTGGCAGTGAAAGAAGTGGCTGTTTGATTTTCATGTGAAATTATGAACAGGGAGGATTACTGGTTTACTGCTTCTAGGAAGCACAAATTCGACCCCGTTGATCGGCTCTCAAATATTTTGCAATTCGGCAGACCCATTTGAACAGAAACTAGGTTGTCAGATTGAATTTGAATGCCAAATCAGATTCGTTCGGTGTCTGATCTGAACTGGATGTAAAGTTAACTGAAAAAGCGCCTTCAACTCCTGAGAGGGATCAGATTTTTAGAAGGTCGGCCTCCCGATCTTAGTCAGGCCAAATACAAAGTGAAATGAAAAAACACATTTGTTGTTTTCAATGGCACCAATTTTAAGCTCACTGCTCAAAACCAATAGAATGATCCTCGTGTAATGGAATTCGTTGGAGGAGCGAGATAGTTTGCGCTTTGACTGTTGAACTTATATCATCTCTGAGTAGAAGGACTAGTTTTTCTCCTTGGATTGGGAGCTTGATAATGTTGATCTCCCTTTGTCTTACGGTTATGTCCAGTGATGGCACGTCCGTCATCATGTTGTAGGATTACATCTTCTCTTTGCTTACGGGTTACTGCGATCCACCAGCCGGCTTTGACCTCAAGGATGGTCTGCACTATAACCCCTACTTTGCTGGTGGAGCTATCGGTATGGCTCAGGCACTCTATCCTGGTGTCTACGAGTATCCGGACGGCACAGACTCTTCGGTCTCCCAACTCGCCAAAGACGTTACTGAGTTCTTGGCCTGGGTCGCCGAGCCTGAGATGAACACCAGAAAGGAGATGGGAATTAAGGTAAGTTAATCCCTGTGTCAATGTAGTGCAACTGAGGTTTTCTATAAGCTCTTGGAAGTCAGAACTCATGCATATCTTATACGTCGCGTTCTGCAGAGCACTTCAATTGCTTATCAGTGCCCGTCATTGTGTTGGTGTTGTCCTCCCCTACACATTTATTTACAAAAGACGACAACTCCTAGTAATGATGTCATTCTTTTGCAGTTCCTCATGTTTATGGCCATAGTTATACCCGCCTCATATTGGTGGAAGCGCCACAAATGGGCTCCAATTAAGAACATGAAGATTATCTATCAGCCGCCTAAGCCTGCAAACAGGCAGCAAGCACCCGTCGGCACTTTGAGATTCAGGAAGGGCATCCCCAAGTGATGACTGTGTTGGCAGTAGCTCACACCGGCACTGATCCTCGGTGCCCCTCTAGGAATATTTAATATCTACATGGCCAAATTTTGTTGTGCGAGATGGAGACATGATGCGAGCTCGGTTTCTCATTTAGGCATTGGTGTGCTTTTGCTCCATTGGGGCGACATTTTCTTCTATCACGGAGTATGTGGCTTGCAAATGTTTGAATAAAATCCATTCGTATATAACACTGTCCAATTTACTACCCTGGTTATTTATATATTCAAGTCCTAGTAGTAACTATGTAGTTACCAATCTTGCTGAAACTCATTAAAATTTTGCCCCGGAGTATTGCGAGTTTTTAACTTTAATACCTCTTAAGGAAATTGGTTGTATTGGATTCAAGTGGTGCTGAAGGTGCAAACTTTCCCAACCACTTGCCCAGATAATATGAACAGGTCAGTCTGTCTACCCCTAATCTGATGGATTTAGCAACACCACGTTTCTCCTTGGATCATCTCGGATTAACATCTCCAGTTCACATGACCAGTACTTAGATACATCAGAAAATCTCTCCACGAATCTCCAGCAGCTAAATAACCGGATTGTACGGTTGGTCTGAAATCAATTGGCAAGCCCGTCTGATTGGGTATCCAAGGATTAGTACTTCATAGCTTAGAACATGCTTCTTTTGTCTAAGACAATGAAATGTTTGTATGCGTTAAATGCCAATACTGCACATTAGTTAATACGTCGTATTAGGATGCGGGCTCTGAATTGGTAATCAGTGAGGCTGACCTCTCCCATTCTATTCACTTACCACGCTCTGATATGGAATAATCTTTCACAGCTTCTTACTCATACTAATATATAGGTAACATGGAACGCCAAAATGCTACGGATAACGCCAGGACAATGATCAACAGCAAGGTAGCCAAGGTAGGTAAATACTTCCATGCTGACTGGGCGGTTTACACTATCCACCTATAATTATATTATATGGTTTTATGTCCATGGTTGCTTTAGTATTTTTCTTGTATGATATTTTCACTGTTTTTTTTTGCTTAGCCGTCAGGTTAAATAGTTGTTTTTTCACCAGTTACGGCTTAGCATGGAGCATCCTGAGCGGGTCAGTATCAACCTTCCGCCTCATAGTTAGGCTTGTTTTTGTTTTGAGCTAGGACTAGGATGCGAGGATCCCGCCATGACCAGGATAAGAACTCAGATTCTCAAGGTTGTGAGGCCAGCGCTCTACCTCTGAGCTATTCCGCTCTCCCACAATGCTCTACCTTTGAGCTATCCCGCTATCCCACAATGCTCTACCTCTGAGCTATCCCGCTATCCCACAATGCTCTACCTCTGAGCTATCCCGCGATCCCATAATGCTCTACCTCTGAGCTATCCCGATATCCCACAATGCTCTACCTTTGAGCTATCCCGATATCCCACAATGCTCTACCTTTGAGCTAATCCGCTATCCCATAATGCTCTACCTCTGAGCTATCCCGCTATCCCACAATGCTCTACCTCTGAGCTATCCCGCGATCCCACAATGCTTTACCTCTGAGCTATCCCGCTATCCCACAATGCTCTACCTTTGAGCTATCCCGCTATCCCACAATGCTCTACCTCTGAGCTATCCCGCTATCTCACAATGCTCTACCTCTGAGATATCCCGATATCCCACAATGCTCTACCTTTGAGCTATCCCGATATCCCACAATGCTCTACCTTTGAGCTATCCTGCTATCCCACAATGCTCTACCTCTGAGCTATCCCGATATCCCACTATGTAGTGGTGATTTTGACAAATGCACTTTTAGGTGTTGTTGGATGAAAACAAGTTTCCCGACCGGACTCTGCAGATCCAGTTAAGCAAACTTAACAGTGATCTTAAACGACAGCAGGTTCTTCTTGATAATGACCAGCGGTATGTATCTCCATGATATCTCGCTCAGCAATACTATGCATCCACACTACCAAGTAACTAGGTTACCAAGTAACTAGGTAATCGAGTTGGTGAGTTTTCAAGCATGCTTAACTTGTTTTCTTGATGCAGCAACATTAAAGAACATTAGTTACGTTATTAACTGTCACAGATCTGCCATTCACCCTAACACCACCAGTGTGTGTAGATTGAAAGACATTAGTCAATACCAGCGAATATCAACTGTGCTATACATTCAGCCATTTACCAGGAATCACCAATGGATAGTTATAGTTCTCACTTCCTTTTTTCTTAAAATTTGTGCGATAATGTGAAAAATCGCTCAATATAAGGCCAATACTTTCTTATCTGAATTCCAATATTGCTTCATCTCATGGAAGAAAGGCTAAATAAGATGAGATCACCTTGTTTTACATGGGTGGCATCACTAGCCAATTGCTCGTCCTCAGGATAGGCCACGATTATCCCCATAGGGTTATTACTAGGATTGTTGCCGCTCCTTTATTTAACATCGCGATCTCAATCAAGCCGTGATTATTAAAAGGACCAATGGGCACTGGGAGTCGAACCATAACTTAATCTCCACCGAGATTTTTTGGGAAAGATTATTGATTGGTCTTGCTTAATCGATTCCGCTGTATGTAATGTTTCCTTTGTCAATAGACCTGTACCAGGCTCATACTCACCTAAATATTCTGTACCAGGCTCATACTCACCTAAATATTCTGTTACAGGCTCATACTCACCTAAATATTCTGTTACAGGCTCATACTCACCT
>Ga0224501_10003398_pt1 | contig 12525 bp, 13 predicted proteins | sample SF_Oct11_sed_USG_4_FD_169105 | JGI IMG/M metagenome (GOLD analysis project Ga0224501, IMG submission 169105) | Sediment microbial communities from San Francisco Bay, California, United States - SF_Oct11_sed_USGS_8_1 | ecosystem: Environmental > Aquatic > Marine > Sediment | place: USA... | reverse complement strand
TGAACTTTGTGCTGCTTGCAGAATTTACCCATGGATTTTTACAATGAGATTCCGGATTTTTTCATATCCGGCCCATTCCGTGTATGAAAAATTATGGTTGATTGATGAAAATTTTGCTTTTTTGATTCCATCATAAATTCTAATGAAGGTGAATTATGCTGACTGAAAATCAAACTGCCCCGGATTTTAAATCCGTCAATCAGGATGAGAAATTCATCCAGCTTTCCGATTATAAAGGAAAACAAAATGTAATCCTATATTTTTATCCAAAAGATGATACGCCAGGATGCACCATTGAAGCCAATGATTTTACAGCCAGGATATCAGAATTTGCTTCAAATGATACTGAAGTCATTGGCGTGAGTCAGGATTCCTGCGAAAGCCACAGAAATTTTATCGAAAAATTCAGCCTGAAAATTCAGCTCCTTGCTGATGTTTCCGGAGAAGTATGCGAAGCCTATAAGGTTATTCAGGAAAAAGAAAAGAACGGTGTGAAAAAAATGGGGATTGTACGTTCTACCTTTATAATAGATAAAGACGGAATGATCCTGGAAGCAATGTACGGCGTTAAAGCAGAGGGTCACGCAGAAGAAATTCTTGCGAAAGTAAAAAATCTGTAAGCACAATCATGGGGTTGTGTGCCGGGGAGCCAGAGATTTAACTTGACATATCTTTTTTGGTGTTAACACTGTATGGATGATCTTCTTTTCACGATTCCAATTTAAAAATCCCGGCAAATTTGTCGCTTTTTTTTCTCTCTTTTCCTGTCTGTCTTTTGCCAGTCTGTCACTGTATGCTGAAAAACATCCGATGTACAGTTTTCTTGAAACGGATCATCAGCCGCTTGATACAGAACGCCTCTATCCCGCCGCTTCAGGCGGAGATCCTTTTGTGATGTATCTTTTGAGCCGCTATTCACCGGAGGGCAACTATATTATTCACAAGTTAAAGACGATGGAAAATCTTCCCTATATGAAAAACGGTAAAATTCCCGATTACTGGTTTTCTAGAGGGAAAACCAGGGAAGGTTCCCTGCGTTCTCTGCAGGTAATCGGGCATGAAGGCAATCACGTTATTACGTCTCATACAGCGGTCTATGATAAAGATACAAAAAAGATTGATACTTCTATCGAATCCCGCAGTAACGTGTACTGGATGGCATATTATATGGGAGAGAGGAAAAGAATTTTTGTGAAGAAGACGAAAACCTTTCCTTCCAGAGAAATTCGAAAAGAACTTCCGTCCTTTATAACAAAAAACAGTGATTCAAAAAAGGTCGTCGGCCCCGGCAAGAATTACTACGAAATTTATATCTATCCTTCGAATATAAATCCTTCAACTCAGTCTTCGGGGATTTACGGTCTTGTTGACGAATTCAATTCCTACTATCACGGGAAGCGTGTGGTTCTGGATATGTATAGGTACTGCCTCAAAGAGAGGCCGTTTCCTGCTGCTGAAAAAGTTTGGGGGGTGTTCCTTCAGGAAAATCACAGCAATTATCTTGCCTATTTTGAATTCAAACTCTATATTTAACCTACTTCCTGTATGCGAAAGAGAATCATCCCGGGGTCTACAAAGAATTAATTCAAAACAAACCTTTGATCGCCGCATTTTTAATGGCAGACCGGAATCATAAAAATTTAATAAAAGAGTTCGCCGATCTGGAAAAAAGGGTGAAAGAAGATGTCGCCTCAATGGGGATTAAAGTTGAGGAAAAAGGTGATAATATGCTGGCTCTTGGAGGTGAATACGTGGTGCATGATCTTCATGCAATAAAAAATTATAATCAGGTTCTGGGAAGCCCTGCATACAAAAATATGGAAAAATTTCTGCGTAAGGATCTCTGGAAAGACTGAAATATTTTTACTTTTAATTGTTTATCTGCTGCCTGCGCCGCGAATGGATATAAAAATTGGAAAGTTTTGCAAGACAAGTGTCTTTCGGTTACTTTTTTTTATGAGGCAACATGTCACTTCCGATAATGTATATTATGTCAAATAATGGGTAGGACGTTTTTCTGCTATTCAATACATCCTTTATACGGGGAACTTTCCTGGATCTACATAAGTGATGGAGCTTACTCCGAACATGGTCCTTTAATTTCACAAACCTCTGTGTCACTCAGGCCGCAGGAAGAGTGTAAGGCAATCTCTTTGTTTCATCTGGTTCGTAATAGGGACTCTCCGGTCTTCTTTGCTCAAGGCAAACATCTGCCATCACTAAAAAAAACTTAACAGAAATCAATTTTAAGGGATATTTCTGCAGGAAATAGTTGTTTTCACTTCCGATAATGGAAGATAAAAAAATATTGTAAAATTTCAGAAGTAAAAATAAGTGTCTTTAAAATTTGAGGTGATTTTATGATTAAAAGAATGTTTTTAATAAAGGTTTTTGTACTTTTTTTAGCATCTTTTTTTATAACAGGCTGTCCTGAGACAGAATCTAAAGCAGAAGAGTTAATGCTAATTTTAGGAGTTCTCGGCAGTGCCCAATCACCTGTTCCCTCTGTTTCTCCTGATCCATCTGTTGTAACCTGGACCGATCTTCAAACAAAAATTGCTGTGTCCGGCGCACCATCCTGCAGTACCTGTCATAATGGAACCGGGCCTGCATCTGTAAATTTAACTAACTTTACAGCTGCCGGCGTAAATGCATATCTGGGTGTTTGCCCATCAACAAGTCCTACCGCCAATAAGTTAATCAATAATTTAAGCCCTGGTGGGAAAATGTATAATGTAAATTCTTCGGCTGCACTATCACGCAATGCAATTGCAGGCTGGATACAAAATGGATGTCAAAATTAATAATGCTTCTGAACTTATCGGAAGATTTTTCTGAAAATTCTACGCATTTTTGAATTGGAGCAGCTCCTGCGTTCTGTTTTGCCTCCTGGTAGAAGCGAAATGATATCCAACTATAAAAATCGCTTCTCGCGCGCAAACTCAGGATCATATGCGTCCATGATTTCGTTGAGTTTCGCAAGGAAAAAATCCAGAGTACCGTCGGCATCTCTGCGAATCAGAAAAGAAAAAAGCGATTCATCCAGCTGATACCTTCCCGGGATTAAAGGAAAAAGTCCTCCTGTAAATAAGCTGTAAGATAAAGTTTGATAGGGTCTCTCAGTGGGAAATGCAGTGTTTTCGTCGGTGTAAGGTGAATCAGCGCCATGCTTTTCAAGTTTGATACGGTATTTATCGAATTGATTTCGGACTGTCAGCATTTGATGGATATCAATTACCTTGCTTCGAAAAATATCTTTGAGAATCGTATCATAAATTGTCTGGAATCTGACGCCGTGGACTTTGAGATCCTGATCAATACGGAACGAATTTGAAAATCTTCTGACATTTTCCATATTGTAAGAAACGACTGCCCATTTTTCTCTGCTGCCGTCAGAATAATTGTACGTAACATCATGTACAGAATCAATGATTTCGTAACCAAGGGCATCTGAAGCGCAGCGTTTGACCTGATTGTAATATTTCGCAGTGGTGGTTTGAAAAAAATTGAAATGTTTTAAAAGAACTCCTGGTTTCCACGCCATAATGCAGAAAGCTTCATGGCTCAGGATCGAAAGGGCCGAAAATGGCATATATTCTTTCGGTTTGATCTTCAGTCCCAGAGGGGGATTTTCAATTCCAGAAACCTTTTCTACATCCCAGTTACCGTATTTCTGAAATGCTGCGGCTATCGCATAAATGAATTTAGGAGGGATTACAGTTTGATCGTACTTTTCTTTTGTTTTCAGATGGGCATTAAAAACCCAGCCTGTTTTTCCCCCGGCCGTTATCTCCACCCAGGCGCCGGGTCTGCCGGCAATGGTTTCTGATCTGCCTTTTTCTCCTGTCAGAAGCACCATGGATCCCTGTCTCAGAACCTGGATTTTTTCTCCATTTTTTCCGGCTTCTGCCCGGAGAACCAGTCCGGATGGAGCGCTGATATATCTTTCCTGATTTTCTGGCGGTTCTGGTTTGCAGTTCATGAATATTGCAGGAATCATAAATAAGAGTAAAAATATTTTTGAATGCATATTGCCCTTCTGTCTGATATTCAGTATCTTTCAATAAAAATTGATGTGAATTCAGAGCATTCGGAAATTATTTCCTGTTCTATGCAACAGAATATTCGTCTGATTGTTTACAGCAGACCTGGAATTAAATGTATCTGTATCATCGGTACCTGGAAAAAGGATACAGTGTCAGACTGATTCCCGGAAACTGAAGATTTATTATAACCAGATTTGATTCAATCAGGAAAAAATCTTTTACCGTTATATAAACTTTAGAATAAAAAAAATGAAATTTGTTGAAGAAAAAAAAGAACTGTACTTTGAAAATGAAAAACGCTCCAGTTTTCTTTATGAAGGTATAATTATTGTTTCATGGAAAAGGGGCGTCGATATTACCGAAGAAGACGCAAAGGATACCATGCTTTATGCAGTAGATCACTATATGCCGGGCGGAAAACTGATGCCGACAATGGTGGATCTGACTCTTATCAACTCAATGACGCGCGAATCCAGGGAATATTTTCAAAATACAAATACTTCAACATCCACAGCTCTTGCCCTTGTTGTTTCCTCCACCCTGAGCCGCGTGATTGGAAATATTTTTCTTTCAATGAACCAAAGCGGTATCCCTCTTAAATTATTTAATACAAGGGATCAGGCCCTGGAATGGCTCCGCAACTACCCTTAGAGAATTACTGAATTTCTGCTTGAAACCGGCTTGTCATTGACCGGCTTTATGATTAAATTGCCTGGAATCTGAAAATCTGGAAATGACTCAAAGAATCTGAGAAAGATTTCCAGAGATTAAATTTAAGCAGGAAATTATTTCTATAATGGGAAAGACTGAAAAAGCATCTTTTGATTCATCGGAGGCCCAGAATATAAAAAAAAAGCAGCTGCTCGGTGAATTAAGAAAAATCCTTCCCGTTCAGAGAATTCTTTACAGCGAATCTGAGATGCGGCCCTATGAATGCGACGGCCTTTCCGTATATACAAATTTACCCCTTGCTGTAGCGATCCCGGATACACTAAAAGAACTGAAGAGTATTCTGGCAGTGTGTAGAAAGTATGATGTTCCTGTTGTCTGCCGGGGCGCAGGAACCGGTCTTTCAGGCGGAGCTCTGCCTCTTTCAAACGGCCTTCTGATTTCAATGGCACGTTTCAATCAAATTCTTGAAATTGATCCGGAAAATCGCACCGCAAGATTACAGCCCGGCGTCAGGAATCTTACTGTCTCGCAGGCCGCCGCCCAATATAATCTTTACTATGCTCCTGATCCTTCATCACAGATTGCCTGTACGATTGGCGGAAATATCGCAGAGAATGCAGGAGGGGTGCATTGTTTGAAATACGGTCTGACGGTGAACAATCTTCTCCAGGTAAAAGTTCTTACAATGGAAGGCGAAATCATAACAGCCGGAGGTACAGGTTTCGACAGCCCGGGCTATGACCTGAGAGCTCTGTTTACAGGTTCTGAAGGGATGCTGGGAATCATCGTTGAGGCTCTGGTAAAGCTTCTGCCTGTCCCGGAATCAGCGCGAGTGCTTCTTGCTTCCTTTGACGATATAAAACAGGCAGGCGATGCCGTTGCTGAAATCATAGCATCGGGGATCCTGCCTGCAGGACTAGAAATGATGGATGAACTTGCCGTTCAGGCAGCCGAAGAATTTGCCCATCCGAATTATCCTTCCGATGCAAAAGCAGTGATCCTCTGCGAGGTGGATGGATGCGAAGAGGAGACGGCATCGGATATTGAAAAAGCAAAGCAGATCTTTCTTCGCTCAGGAGCAAAAAACGTCCGTCTTGCTGCAGATGAAGAGGAAAGAACACGGATGTGGGCGGGCAGAAAAGGAGCGTTCCCTGCTGTCGGAAGAATTTCCCCTGACTATTACTGTATGGACGGGACCATCCCCAGAAAAAAACTCGGTTCCATGCTTGAATCCATTTCTGAGATGTCAGGTCGGTACGGTCTTCGCGTTGCAAATGTATTTCATGCAGGTGACGGGAATCTGCATCCTCTGATCCTTTATGATTCAAACAGCCCTGACGAATTGAAAAAAGCAGAGCGATTCGGCGCAGACATTCTGGAACTCAGCGTTGCTCTGGGAGGCAGCGTTTCTGGAGAACACGGTGTCGGTATGGAGAAGCTTGATCAGATGTGCTACCAGTTTGCCAATCCTGAACTGGAAACATTTCATGAAATCAAAAAAGCTCTGGATCCTCCCGGTCTACTCAACCCGGGCAAGGCAGTCCCTCTCCTCTCCCGCTGTTCGGAACTGGGAGGGATGCATGTGCATGAAGGGAATCTTCCCCATCCGGATCTGGAGAGATTCTGATGGAATACCAAGATCTTTCTGAAATCATAAAGCAATCCTATAAAAACGGAACCCCTCTTCGCATCACAGGGTCGCAAACAAAAAATTTTTACGGCGCAGCGCTGCATGGAGAAAAGCTTTCTGTACTGGATTATTCAGGAATTGTGGATTATGAGCCTTCAGAGCTGGTTCTTACTGTTAAAGCAGGGACTCCTCTCCGGGAAATTGAAGAACTTCTTCGTTCCAGAGGGCAGATGCTTGCATTTGAACCGCCGCATTACGGTGAGAATGCTACACTGGGTGGATCTCTTGCCTGTGGATTTTCAGGCCCGCGCAGGCCTTTTGCTGATTCTGCAGGATCTTATACACTGGGTGTTAAAATCTGCGACGGAAGAGGCCGAATTCTTTCCTACGGCGGAAGGGTTATGAAAAATGTTGCAGGATACGATGTTTCGCGTATCATGACCGGATCCATGGGCACTCTGGGTGTTCTCCTTGAAATTTCCCTGAAGGTTCTTCCCCTTCCGGATTGTGAACTGACTTTGAAAAAACAGATGGGTTTATCAGAAACAGCCGAATTTTTCAGCGCCATCGCGCGAAAGCCCTTTCCACTCAGCGGAGCCGCATGGGTAGATGGCGCAGTATACGTGAGACTTTCCGGAAATGAAAGGGCTGTAGCAAAAGCATCCCGGACAATTGGATATGATGAAAAGAACATTCACGGCCATGCTCCTGCCGATAGAATGTCTGATTTCTGGTATCATTTAAAAGAACATACCCTTCCTTTCTTCAGCAGCGATGAAAATCTATGGAGGCTGTCTCTCTCTCAGACCTGGCCATTTTCTTCTGATCGAGTTTCAGAATCTGATATCATTCTGGACTGGATGGGAGCTCTCCGATGGATCAGAGATCCTGTAGATCCTGAAAAAATATTCAGCGAAGCAGAAAACGCGGGGGGACATGCCGTGCTATTTCGCCGGAGACCGGAGATGATGAACAGTTCCGATTACTTCATGAAACTCGGCCCTGAAGCCTTAAAAATACACAGACGTATAAAAAAGATTTTTGATCCCGGCGGAATTTTAAATCCGGGACGGATGCACAGGGAGTTTTAATTGAAAACATCGGCGGAAATACCTGTCCCCTCCCTCCATGGCAGCCAGGCGTTAAGGGCAATTCAAACCTGCGTCCATTGCGGTTTCTGCAATGCCGTTTGTCCCACTTACAGGGTTTTCGGCGATGAACTGGAAGGACCCAGGGGAAGAATTTATCTGATCAAAGACCTGCTGGAGTCAAGAGCGAAGCCAGAAAAAATCAGAAAGCATCTGGACCGCTGCCTTCTTTGCAGAGCATGCGAAACGGCCTGCCCTTCAGGTGTGAAGTATCATGAACTTTTTGAATTCGGACGCGTCATTACCGATGAAACCCGTCCTGCCGCAGGAAGGTTCATCCGCTGGATTCTCAGGAAATTTTTACTTTCAAAACGCCTCACTTCAGCAGCATTTTTTCTTGGAAGGATTATGAAGCCTTTTCTTCCTCATTTCGCAAAATCTGCAATGTCAAATTCCGGGAAACGTTCAGATCCTGTAATGCCGATTTTCCCAAAAAGAAAGATGCTGATCTTAAAAGGCTGTGTACAGCCGGGGCTGGATCCAGAAATTGACAGAAAAACCATTCAGGTTTTCTCTGATGCAGGAATCAGACTGGATACTACCGAAGGTTCCGGCTGCTGCGGAGCCCTGAGCGCTCATATGGGAGCTGAGAATGAAGCGAAAGAACTAATCCGCAGAAATATCGATGAATGGTTTGAAAAGCTTCAAAGCGAATATGAAGCCCTGCTGGTTACGGCAACAGGATGCGGTTCTGTAATCCGCGAATACTCTCAGATTCTTGCTGATGATGAAGCCTACAGAGAACGTGCTGATTACGTTGGGAAACGCACTTTTGATCCCTCCGTGGTTCTTCTAAAAGAAAAAGGCCTTGAATATCAAAAATCCCCATCTGCAGAAAATATCCGGAATATTGCCGTGCAGAATCCCTGTACTCTTCAACATTCGCAAAATAGTTCCGGAATTCTGGAACAGATACTGCAACAGGCCGGCTTCAATCTTGTTCCGGAATTTGAACCAACACTCTGCTGCGGTTCTGCAGGTTCCTATTCCATACTCAATAAAAAAATTTCCCTTGAAGTTCGCACGCATAAAATCAAATCTCTTATGCACAGCAGCCCTGAAGCTGTTGTCAGCTCCAATATAGGCTGTCTGATTCATTTAAGAGCGGGAATGGGAATTCCCGTATTTCACTGGATTGAACTGATTGAAATTAAAAGATAAATATTTTCTTGATTGCAGAGCTTCCTTTTTTTTTATACCGAAAAACTGTCTTGAAAAGATCTGCATGAATGATTTTTAGTTTTTCACTGCGGGGAATAAAAACTGCAGATCATGTTTCCTGTAATTTATTTAATAAAGGATTTTTAATTTATGAATGTTAAAGATATACAGCCCTTTGTACCGCCTCTCAGGACGCTTCTCGGTCCCGGTCCGAGTGATGTGCATCCACGAGTTCTTGAAGCAATGTCCCGGCCTACAATCGGCCATCTTGATCCTTCTTTTGTTGCCTTGATGGACGAAATTAAAGCTCTGCTGCAGTATGCATTTCAGACAGAGAATCAGCTTACCATACCGGTTTCCGCTCCGGGTTCTGCAGGTATGGAAAGCTGTTTTGTCAATCTCGTCGAACCGGGAGATAAGGTAATTGTATGTATTAACGGCGTTTTCGGAATTCGAATGAAAGAAAATGTTGAAAGAGCGGGCGGAATTGCAGTGACCCTGGAAGAACCCTGGGGACGCGCTGTGAATCCTGAAAACCTGGAGCGTCTTCTTGAACAGAATCGTGATGCAAAAATTGTCGCTTTCGTGCATGCAGAAACTTCCACCGGTGTGCTTTCCGATGCGGAAAAAATCTGCAGTACAGCAAAAAAATTCGGCTGTCTTACAATAATGGATACCGTAACCTCCCTCGGAGGTATGCCCGTGAAGGTCGATGCCTGGGGAGCCGACGCTGTTTATTCAGGAACTCAGAAATGCCTTTCCTGCACACCGGGGCTTTCTCCTGTCACAATAAGTGCCAAAGCTGTTGATAAAATTAAAAACCGAAAATCAAAAGTTCAGAGCTGGTTTCTTGATTTCAATCTGGTCATGGGATACTGGGGCGAAAATGCAAAGAGATCCTATCACCATACTGCCCCGATCAATCCTCTGTACGGACTGCATGAATCGCTTCTCATCTTAAAAGAAGAAGGACTGGAAAATTCCTGGGAGCGGCATAAAAAGAACCATCTTCTTTTAAAAGAAGGATTGGAATCTCTGGGACTGAAATTAATTGTTCCGGAAGAAGAAAGGATCTGGCAACTGAATGCTGTATCGGTTCCTGAAGGCGTTGACGAAGCTCTTGTAAGAAAAAAGCTTCTTGAAGATTATAATCTTGAAATTGGCGCGGGTCTCGGCGATCTGGCAGGAAAAATCTGGCGAATCGGCCTGATGGGGCACTCCAGCAATGAAAAAAATGTAACGTACTGTCTTGCAGCCCTGGGCAATGTCCTTCGCGAAATGGGAGCAGCTTAAGTTCACCTGTTTGTCAGCCGGATTCTTCTTCTTTAGAATAAAAAAGTTAAGGAATTTTCTCTGAAGTATATGAAAGAGATGCTGATTTTAAGCTGTATTGATTCCGGGATATATGATTTGCAATCTTCACGATATTTTTTCCTGAACGTTTTGCATCATATAAAGCCTGGTCAGCCCGTAAAATAATATCCTCAACACAGGGATCACTTTTTTCCATCGTTGATATTCCCATGCTGACTGTGGATTTAATTGTGTTATGGTTAAAAAGTATTGACCGGGATTCAAATATTTTACGGATCCTCTCAGAAATATCAAAGGCATCGCTGAATGAAGTTTCCGGCAGAAGAAATAAAAATTCTTCTCCGCCGTATCTGCATATTACGTCGGAATCACGCAGCTGTTCTAAACATATGTTTGAAAACAGCTGCAGGGTCTTGTCTCCGGCGTAATGTCCGTATGTATCATTGATTGTTTTGAAATTATCAAGATCGGCCATGATGAAGCAAAGCAGATTGTTGTTCCTGCTGTGGCGTTTAAATTCATGCTCTGCCATTTCCATAAAACGCCAGCGGTTATAGGTTCCGGTCAGCATGTCCCTGGTTGCCATTTTTCTTAATTTTTCTTCCAGCATCATTCTTTGCGAAAGATCTTTTAATAAATCCTGTTTCAAGAGAAATGCAGAACGCGAAAAACGCTGCATAATATTTTTACTGATGAGAGCGACGGCATTGGTGCTGAGAAGAAAAACAATATTGGAGATAATGTGTGTTGTATTATTGATTTGAGTAATTCCTTCAAAATAAATTGAAGTGAAGATATAGGACCCAATCAGCGCCAGGCCCGTTGATACTGCGTAAACTGAATTCAGATAGGTTGTTGTGTAGAGAGCGAAAGTAATGAGAATCAATGAGGGGTGGTAGTTCTGCCAGGACATATGATCCGGCGGAGAAGAAATAGCAATCCCCTGGACACCTAGGCCGAAGATGAAATATTCGAATATAATAATCGTATTGTATTGCCGAAGAAAAAAACTGCTTTTTCGAATGGTCACGTATATGACAGAAAGGGTCATGAAAAGTACAGTAAGCCGGATGATCCATGCTGGGATATTCAACGATGGCGCAAACATAAGATCAACAATTCCAAAAATAGAATAAATTACCGCTGCAGCTATGGATACATCTCTTGCCGCTTTTATTTTTTCTTCCCCAAGATCATTTTGGAAATCTTTTTCCAGATCTTTTGTAAATTTTTCTTTCATAAGTGAATCTCGAAACTAACTATATTTTTGATCGAAATATTCTACCATAGTTCATATAAATGTCGTCCTGAATTTAAACCCAGGACATTTTTTTTATAGAAATGGGATTTTTACCCGTAACAACCAATAAAATTAATGCAATAGGACTAGAAATTTTCAGGCATTGAGAGGGTGTCATTTTATGATAATAAAAATAACTGCGGGAATTATGAAAAAAAAATTTTTTAATATCTTCAATACAAATATATTTTTGCACTCACATCAGGTGGATAATCGATATCAGGGCAGGATGGATTTCAAAGAACTTAATTTCAATTTTTTTCCTGTTGTTGTCCATGATTTCTGAAGATTCCATTTTAAAAAATCCAGACTCAACCAGATATTCAAGTTCACGCTTCATTCGCTTTAATGACGGAGGACTGAATTTTACTGTCATCTGGGGTTTTTCTTCTTTAACACGAAGGAGTTCCTGCCAGAAAAATGTCGGTGTGCTGTCAGTATAAAACCCTCTGATTTTTGTCAGGGCGTCAAACTGCATGCGTGAAATCTGAATATTGTTTTTAAATAAAACAGCGTTTCCTTTATGCTCAAAATTAATTTCAAATTTTTGTACCATAGATGGAAAATTGTCCTTCCCATTAAAAAAGAAAAAGATTTGGCTTTTGCCCATGATTTATTTTCCAGAAATTGGAAAATATTGTATATTAAACCTGATACGGACAAGGTTCTTTATTAAAAAAGAAGGGCGGTTATGGAAATATCAGAATTCATTGCAAGGACAATCTCCATTATCTATCTTTCAGCAGGGATTGCTGGTGCAGTTTTTCCTGGATTGATTCCGGCGATTTCATTTCCTTTTTTAAAGTCCCGTTTCTGGAGTATCCCAATGATCCTTTTCGGCCTGGTATTTTTTTATTTTGGTATTATCATCAGTTAGCATGCGAAAGATATTTATTCGTAAATAAAATTTTGATCTTCCTGAATTTCATCCCCTCTTATGGGACCTGTCCGGGAATTTATTTTTGAGCGCTCTGGAATGTCCTCTGAATTTTTAAATGGTACAGAATGGCTCTGTCAAAGGGAGCCCAGAGAGCTGCTCGTACGCCGATTTTTTTCAGAGCTTCATTCGTCCAGGAATTGCACGTATAAAAAAGATGATACGAACCTTCTGCTTCATAAAAATTATCATTGAGTCCATCGTAAGTACAGCAGGGAATTCGGATAAATTTTCCGTTCCTGTCTTTTTGGAATGAGGATTGAATATATTGAACCAGAATTCGGTACTGTTCCAGGCTGATTGATATTTTATATTTA
>Ga0224501_10003397_pt1 | contig 12525 bp, 11 predicted proteins | sample SF_Oct11_sed_USG_4_FD_169105 | JGI IMG/M metagenome (GOLD analysis project Ga0224501, IMG submission 169105) | Sediment microbial communities from San Francisco Bay, California, United States - SF_Oct11_sed_USGS_8_1 | ecosystem: Environmental > Aquatic > Marine > Sediment | place: USA... | reverse complement strand
AATGAAATCATATGTAGAAGAAATTAAAAAAGAGGGCGACTCTGCAGGCGGCGTCGTCGAGCTTATCGCCGAGAACGTTCCGGCGGGGTTGGGCGACCCTGTTTTTGACAGAATTGACGCTCTTTTAGCGCAGGCCATGACGGCTATACCCGCCGTAAAAGCGGTTGAAATAGGAAGCGGATTTCGGGCCGCTTCGATGAAAGGCTCTGAGCACAACGATATATTTTTTAACGATAATGGTAAAATTCGAACCCGCACAAACTTTTCGGGAGGCATTCAGGGCGGCATAACAAACGGCGAGCCTCTTTTTTTAAGGGTCGCTTTTAAGCCCGTCGCGACCATCCGCAAAGAAATGCCCACGGTAAACGAAAAAGGCGAAGAAGTTATCTTAAAAGCAAAGGGCCGTCACGACCCCTGCGTGCTGCCGAGGGCCGTTCCCATTGTTGAGGCCTTTGCCGCTTTAGTTCTTGTCGATCAGTTTTTAATCTCAAAAACGGCAGATTACAATAAAATTTAGAGTTTAGTTATGAAAGTAAAAATACAGTTAACAAAAGAATATTTTCAAGAGACATTTGACGAAATTATGATGCGGGCCAAAAAATGGATTATCATTCGTTACATAGTTTCTGTCGTTCTTATTTTCGGCGGCGTTTCTATGGCGTTATATTCCGAGAAATTTTTCATATCGGCGTCTTTGCTTGTCTCGCTGGGCCTTTTAGAAATGTTCAGTCTGCAGATTAAAAAAATAATATGGCTGAAAAAACAAATGAAAAGCCCGTTGTTTAACGAAACTCTTGAAGTGAGCATAGGCGAAAAATCTATAAACTTTAAGGGGCAAGACTCAAACAGCGGCGTAAATTGGGACGCCTTTTACAAATTTTATTTTTCAAAAAACGGAATTGTCTTATGGCCCGTAAAAAGGCTTATCATTTATCTGCCCCATAAAGTACTGGGCCCAAAAGGCGAAAAATTAATCAAAGAAAAATTATCGAAAAATTACAACAAAAAATAAATTGCGCGAAAAAAATAAAACTAAAGAGCGAAACCTATGAAACAATATAAAACATATAAATCAAAATTTATTTTAGCGGCCAAGGGCCTTGCCATGGGGGCGGCCGACATCATACCGGGGGTCTCAGGCGGCACTGTAGCGCTTATTAGCGGCATTTACGAACATTTGATTTCGGCCATAAGCAGAATTCATCATTCTCATTTAAAAAGCCTTTTTCTGGTTATTTTTTCTAAGGGCAAAGAAAAAAGAGAAAAAAATATAAGTCATATAAAAACGGTTCCGTTTAATTTCTTTTTGCCATTGCTGACGGGCGTCTTAACCGGCATGGTTTTAATGGCGGGCCTTATAAAGAAAATTCTCAAAGATTACCCGTTTGAAACCTACGCTTATTTTTTCGGGCTTATCTTTTTTTCGCTGACGATACCTTATAAAAAAATGCATCATCACGCCAAAGAAATTGTCGTTCTTCTTGTTTTTGCCGTGTTGCTCTTTTTTTTAACCGGCCATGACGCTACGCTAGAAACGGCCCATCATCCGGCTTATTTGTTCTTTTGCGGAGCCGTGGCCATCTGCGCCATGATACTGCCCGGCATATCGGGGGCCTTTATACTGCTTCTTTTAGGAGAATATGATTACATGCTAAGCGCGTTAAAATCGGCGGATGTCATGGTCGTTTTGCCGTTTATCTTAGGAATTTTAACCGGCATTTTTTCTTTTGTGCGGGTGTTAAAATACTTTTTATCGAGACATCATTCGTTAACCATGGCCGCCCTTACGGGGATCATGGCGGGTAGTTTAAGAAAACTGTGGCCCTTTTCTCACACGACCCAAAGCGTAAGCGATACGTGGCTTTGGGCTCTTTTGTTTTTTTTAGCGGGAGTTTTTACGTTGGCCATGCTTGAGAAAATTTCGGTTTGGCTCGACGATCCAGAGCCTCCCGTGTAGAAAAATTAGGAAGGTTAGCCACAGAGGGCACAGAGAAGAAAAATAGAGTGGTTGGTTTCAAGATAGGGCAATATGGAGGCTAGCACGGGTTTTGAAGACAGGCTACAGAGGGCGCAGAGGGCGCAGAGAAGAAAAATAGAGTGGTTGGTTTCAAGATAGGGCAATGAGAGGCGAGTATGGTTTTAAAGATGAGGCACAGAGAAAAAGAAGATAGGTTTGTTTCAAGATAGATTCTCAAAACAAGTAATTTTATTAAGAAAACCGCAGTAAACACAGAACAATCAAATAAAACTACTCTGTGAACTCTGTGCCCTCTGTGGCATTTGCACATCGCCTCTTAAATTGATTAATAAATAAAGGCAAAGAAAATGGCAATTCAATTGATATTAACCGGCAAAGTGCAGGGCGTTTTTTGCAGAGATTTCTGCCAGAAAAACGCGCAGGCGTTAAACATAAAAGGTTCGGCTTCAAATTTAGCCGACGGCAGCGTAAGCGTTCTTTTAAATACGAATGATGAAAAGCTAATAAGCGAATACATCCGCAATTTGAAAGAAAACCCGAAAGGCTTTCGGTTTTTCGGCGAAATTATAGATATAGAGAAAAAAGAATATAACGGCTCTTTTGGGGGCGATTATAATTTTTAGAGATTAAAAATATAACCTGCCCCAAAACTTATGTTCTGGTTAAGATGAGCAAAATAACCCTGAACGCCCATATTCAGGCCGCCCTTCCACGCGCTGTAATTAGGCTCAGCGGCAGGACCCGATATATTAGGAGACATTAAAAAACCATAGCTTAGGTAAGGAATAACCTCTATCTTTTGAGCCGAAGCCGGTTTTATACTGAAAAAGAGAAAGGCTAAAATGGCAATGGTCAAATATCTTTTCATAATATACATATTATGAATTTTCAGGCGTTCGTGTAAACTTTTTTTCGTTTTATTATTTATACAAAAAGCCGTTATGGTCGGTTAATAATCAGAGATATCTTTAAAAAAAAGTCATGGGCCGGGGCCCATGACTTTTTTGCCGTAACTCTTATTGTTTTTAATTCGCTTATGAAAAAACGAATTAAAAATAATGTCTTAGTTAAACATTATTATTCGGCAGCCGGTTCTGCTGGGGCGGCTTTAGCGGGCGCGCCTCCTAAAAAATATTGAACCGAAACGCCGGCGTTGGTAAATATCGGGTTTGAGCCGTCGGTCGCCGTGCTTATTGCGGCGTTAACGTTTAAGTTATCGGCGGCGCGGTACTGAAAACCTGTGGTAGCAATTCCGCTTATGCCTGTGCCGGTTTCGCTGTCGGCGCTGTTATCTTCGGTTGTAGTTGTGTTGCCCGCTGCGTCGGTGATTACAGTTTTTCTGGTATGCGACGCGAAAGTATAGCCGATATTGCCGCCTACAATCCAGTCGAAATTTTTACTCACTTCGGTTTTCAAGATAAGCGGTAAAGAAAGAGTAACGGCCATAGCGTCATCTGTAATCTCTGTAGTCGGCAAACCCGCATTGAGAGTTGCCGTAGGAACCAGACCGCCTGCGATTGTGCCGTCAAATTCAATTGTATTTTTTACCGTATAACCATCCATTACAACTGTGACATCTGGGCTAATTGCCAGAGAACCGCCGGCAAATTCTTTGATGATTGTATAGTAAAGATTTGCCATGATATGTCCCAAACCGCTTATTTCATTGGTAGAAGTAACCGTATAATCGTCTACGGCGCCGTTTTTTACCATTACCTCAATAGGGTCGTTCGCCAGCATTGTCGAGGCGCGATAGTTGACAATCCATCCGAAAGTGCTGCCGCCTACTGGCAACCAACCGAAAGTCTGCACTTCAAGACCGTTATAGTGATTAGCTGCCTTTTCAGGAAGATAAACAGGAGCTTCATTCATATTCGTAATACCAAGCGCGTATGCCGACATAGCATAAGGCGCTGCCGATAGAATATCATTAATGCCTAGAAGCAGATTGTTCTCAATTCCAGCCCCGAAATCAACACCATTGCTGGCATGCGACCAGTCGCTTCCATTAATCACTTCAATGCTCTGCGTGCCGTCTGCCGATGTTGACTTAAAGTTACTGCCGGGGGCCATAAGATAGGCAGCGCCTAAGGCGACAACTGTGCCAGAATCTGAATAGCCCAAATTAACGCCAAACTTATCGGGGGCAGAGGGATCAGAAAATTCCCATTCGGCGCTTTTTTCGGTTGCGCCTAAAGCCAAGTTATTGGTAAAAGTTCCGCTTTGCCCGGTGTTTTTAAGGCTGGCAAAAAAGCCAATGCCTAAACTGCCGAAAGCCGAACCAATCTGCACGTTATATTCGTTATCGTTTGCTTCGTTAAAATTTTCTTTGTTTACCGTATTGGCAGAATTGGTGTCTACTGTGTCGGTAATGACGGGCGCGTTTTGTCTTACCTGAACCGCTAAATACAGAGGCAACCCGATTTCTGATCTAAGACCAATGCCCAGATTGTTGTTGCCGTAATAGCCCAGCGAAAAGGCGTCTCGCGACAGCTCAGGGTAAAGAGCGGGCGTGTTAATATAATCCCATGTGTCTAATTGCGCGTCATAACCCGCGGCGCCGGCCTGGTTTACCACAGAAGGGCTGAACAGACGCAGATTGGCAAAAGACATTGTCGTAAACATTGACATTGCCGCGCCAATGATTAAAACTTTAATTGTTTTTTTCATATTTTTGTCTCCTATAAACGGCGATTTTTTTCGCGCGTTTTTTCTTTTTTTAGATCTTTAATTTTGTTAAAAAATAAACCGGCCAATTTACTCATGCATCATGAAAATATTTTATTTCATTTTACAGTCTTATTTTCAGTAGTTCGTTTTTCTGTTTTTGATTCAATAAGATTTTCGTATGACCCTGTTTGTTTTTCATAAATATAAATTAAAGTTTTGAATACGTCAATATTTTTTGTATAATACAGACGCTTAAAGAGCGTTCTAAAAATAACGCAAAAAATAAAAAAGGCCGCTAAAAGCGGCCTTTTTTATTCGAATGAACCTGTTTAAGTCAATTCATTACGGAGAAGCGGGCGCGCCGCCTTTATTACCGTCAAACTTATAAGTAACGGCAAAGTTAGTGGCCAACCAGCCGCCTGCGCCTGATATAAAGTAAGGGCCCCTTAAAAAGAATTGTTGGTTTACCACCCAGTCTACAGATACCTGTTCTATATCATAACTCAAGCCAAAACTAATTGTAGAGCCTGCGTCTGCATGCGTACTATTTGTTGTAGTTTGGGTTACGGTTGTAGGGGTTGCGCTAGTGCCGGGAGTGATTTCTGTTGATGAACTTGGCGTATTGTTCAGTATATTGCTTCTTAGCCCAAGTCTTCCCTGAACATTATCTGTAACTTTGGCTTCCATCCCCAAAAAGATAGGCATCAATAACGCAGTGTTTACGGTTTCTGTATTTGCATTTGGCGTGTTTGCAACATCGTCGCTTGACTGCGTTGTAGGTATACCTAATACAGGTTCAGTAATTGACCAGCTACGAAGACCCGTATTAGTGTTAGCTGGAGTACGGTTATAAATAAAATCAAAACCGACAAAAGCCATTACCGATTTTGAAAAATTAAATTCTTCTGAAAGACCAAACCTGATATTCATCTCGCTGCTTTCTATTGTATCTTCATATTCGCCAATATCGCCGTCTACGCCGCCTGCTGAATTTGTAGAATATGCGGCTTCTACGGTATTATCAATGAACTCAAGACCTAAACGGGCATGAAGCATATTGTTACCGCTTAATTTTTTACTTATTCTTGCATTGACATAAATATCGCCTAAAAAGTTTGAAGTATAAGTGGCCTCGTCTTCTCTTGCTAAAGGGGTTAAAGACGATGCATTTGCTTCTCTTGTGTAATTATAAGAGTTATCAATGCCGCCTCTTCGAATTTCAGCGGCAATGCCTGCTTTCATACCGCCAAGATCTAAGATGGTACCTAAGGCAATTCTTAATTCAGAGTGCCAAAGAGAAACGGACTCTTCATAATTATTAAACCCTAATGTAGCGTCTGAGTTTTGATAACTATCATCAGAATATTCAGAAGCCCAGGCGTAAGAAATTCCCAAACCTATAGGCATTTTACCAAGATCATACTTAAAAATAAGCGATAAATTTCTTGTGGCAGGATTACCGAGAGCGGCGCCAGTATATACACTCGCAGGATTAATTGCTAAGCCGCCTTCAATGCCGCCAAATACGTTACTACCGCTATTATTAAAACCTCCGGTCATTGCCCCAGTTGCCGGTGCAACCGTACCCTGTGACGCAGTAATGCCGCCCGCATAAACAGGCGTTCTAGCTGTGGGCGTTCCCACGAAGACGCCAAGCGTTAACGCCGGCATAGCTTCAAACATAATGCCGCCCATTGCAGCGCCTAGAGTATTGATTTCAGAATAGATCTGCTTATTGAATTCTGATATATACGCTGGGTTTGTATACATATAAGGCAGTTGCCCGTCTACGGCCCATGTGTAATCATCAGCAAATGAATTGGGGTTTATCAGCCCCATACCCGCTGATTTTGTCGCTGTCGCGCTGACGGCTGTCGCGCTTAGCATGAAAATGCCGGCTATTAACGCCGCGTAAAACTTAAATTTTCTCATATGTTCTCCTTTTTTCATAAACATTTTTGAGTTTTCTTAAAAGGCATATTTTAGCAGATAATCTGTTTTCTTATTTACCAAGTACGCCTTTTAAAGTCATTTTATTGACTTTATATAGTACAATATGTTATTAATCTCATAAAGTCAATAAAAAAATCAATATCAAAATCTGATTTTATAACCCGATTTTATATCCCGCGCCGATGCTCAATGTGGCAAAAGCGTCGCCTTCTGTGGTGATATGATTGTATCTCATAAACGCTGAAATATTTTTGGCGACTTCATATTCGGCGCCCATAAAAAGGCCTATTTCTGTTTCAGATACCTCTGTTGTTGTCGTTCCAAAAAGCGGGATTGTAATACTTAACTCTCCCATCGTGTAATAAACGCCCAAACCCGCCTGAAAGCTTAATGGTATCTTTAGAGAATACTTAAAAAGCCCTAAAATCGGAATCGCCGAAATGCTTGATGACGCATAAACATCTTCATAATCATATATGCTTAAGTATCCTAATTCGGCGCCAACGCTCATGTTCTTATTGATTGAATAGTGAAAATCGGCCCCTATATTGACGCCCCCGCCCGACGATTTATCGTTATCGGGAATATCGGGCGACGTTAATATTCCCCAGCTTAAAAATGGCGTAACCGACATCTGAGCGGCTTCGCCCGGTCTTACTAATGTTAACATTAAAAGACCGACCAATGCAAATTTAATTGTATTTTTCATCAAACTCTCCTTTTTTACAATTTTGATGTATTCTTCAAAGGCATATAAAATCATTTTATGCGCCTTTGTAAGTTATTTTGCTCACTTTCAATTCACAATATTTATCAAATTCAAAAAGTCAATAAAAAATTTATGATTTCGCGGCTTGGGTAGAAGTTTAAAAAGCAGGGAAAATAAATAACTTTTCAAACGGCGACCCGCTTGGGTTCTATAAAAATATAATTTTTTCTTATTGACAACATAGAGCCTAATGTATTTGATAATAAAAAAAACGAAGCTCATTAATGCGTGCGGAGGGTTGCGTTACCTTGTCTAATAAACCGATGAAATCTAATCTATTTATTGTTATGGGCTGAAATAACCTGCGGTTTGGTTTATTAATAAACCGGTTTGCGCGAAATTTAAAATGAACGCTGAAACCACTGTCTTTGAAAAAATTACCAAAGAAGCCGTTGAAGAAACGGTGAAAAAGGCGAAGTCAAAATTTGCCAAAGGCGGGGTCGTTATTCTTCTGCCTGAAGGCGAAAAACACCGGATTAAATTATTTCAGAAAATATTTTCTGAACAAAATTTGGGGTTTGTGGGTTTTATTTTCCCGCAAATTATTATAAAAAATAAGTTTTTTTCAACCGGGTTTGTTTTGATTAATTTCTCTGAAATGCCCTTTTATCATATAGAAGAAAATCTTTCTACCGACGAAATTGAATATACGTTTCAAATGAAAGAGACCCACAACCAATTGAAAGAGAAGATAATCGCGAAGAAAGATTATAATTTATTCATTGTTTTTGACGCTTTGTTTTCTAAAATAGGGTCTATGACCTCTGAGCTTTTTATTTTAATGGGCGACAGAACGACATATTCGGGGGTTTGCTGCGGCAGCGAAACTTTCAGGCCCATAGACTGCATTTTCACAAACGAGAGAGCCTATAAAAATGCGGCCGTCTTTTTTCTGTTAGAAAAGAAAAAAGAAAGCGCGCTTGTTCACGATTATCAGGTTCCCGATAAAATAATTACGGCCACCTCGGCGGCCGGCAATAAAATTATAAGCATCGACTGGAGGCCCGCTTTTGACGTTTATTCTCAACTGGCCGAAAGCCAGTACAAAGTAAAAATAAATTCAAAAAACTTTTATGAACACGCGGTTCACTTTCCTTTTGGCATCGTTAAAGGAGATAACACGACGATTGTAAGAATACCGGTGGCGCTTCTTGAAGACAGGGCCATAGCCTGCGTCGGCGAGATCAGAGAAAACACTTTTTTGACCCTGCTTAAGGCTCCCGATATTCAAAAGCTGGGGGCCGCCAAACAAATATCTAAAACCATAGGGCCAAACGATAATATTCTGCTTTTTTACTGCGCCGGCAGACGAATGCATTTTAAAGAAAAGGCCGTTTTAGAGCTTGAAAAAATAACCTCGCTTTCAAAGAATAATAATATTACGGGGGCCCTTTCTTTAGGAGAAATCGGCAGTTTTGAAAAAAATTCTTTTCCCGAATTTCATAACGGGGCTCTTTTGTCTTTGAATCTCTGAAATAGATATTATGAATTTAATTATTAAAGAGCATATTCTTTCAATGCTGTATGAGATGGCTTTGACGATTGGTTCGCACGACAGGCTGCAGCCGTTGTTGAAAAACGCGTTAAAATCTTTTTTATATTATACAGAAGCCGGGTGCGGCCTTATCTTTTCAAACGAAAAAATTTTGTTTGACCCGAACAAAATCGATGCTTCTAAAGAAATAGAGTTTACGCTGAATATTGCCATAGGCGATCATCGAATCATTTCTTTGGCGGGTATGCCGTTTAAGCTTCCCGCGCGCGTTATGAAAAAGCAATGCGCAAAAAAAGATCTTGATCTCATTGAAAAAAAACTGCGTATTACAGATAAAAAATACAAAGATATCATAAATCTTGAAATTCCGGGGATGGGGGTTCTTATTTTGCTTTTTCGCGAAAAAATAAACTCTGCAGAAAAATTGCATGAAATATTCAGGCCCGTTATGGCAAACCTGGCCAAATCAATGCAGCTTTGTATCAATAACGAGTCGTTTTTAAACAGGCTGATTTCAGAAAGAGAAGAAGCGCAAACGGCTCTTTTTCATGAAAAAGAAAGAGCGGTAACGGCCCTGGGCTCTATTTCAGACGGGGTTATCACAACCGATACACGCAATATTGTTACGTATATTAATCCGGTCGCTCAAGCTCTTTGCTTGACAGAAACTCCCATAAAAATTTACTATACGTTAATTTCAGAAATATTCAGGCCCATTCAGGGCAAAACGGGCAAAAAGATATTGCCCGTGGCCGAAGCATGCGTAAAAGAAGGGCGGCAGTTAGAATTTACCGAAAACATTTACCTGAAAAATAATAAAAAGAGAATACCTATTGAGTGTTTCGCTTCGCCAATGCACGATAAAGACAAGAAGATAATAGGGGCGGTTATCGTCATACGAGACGTGAGCAAAGCAAGAAGTTTAATGAGAGAGCTTTCGTGGATGGCGTCTCATGATTTTTTAACGGGTCTTGTCAATAGAAAAGAGTTTGAAAAAAGGCTCGAAGATTTGCTGAATTACGCCAAAAAAACAAATACTTCGCACGGTTTATTGTATCTTGACCTTGATCAGTTTAAACTGGTAAACGACTCTCTCGGCCATAGCGCGGGAGACGATTTGTTGAAAAAATTGACCTCGATTCTCTATAACGGGTTAGATCGAGTGCACACAATCGCCCGTTTAGGCGGCGACGAATTCGGCATTTTATTGGTAGATAAAAATCTGAACGAATTACAAGAAATGGCCCTTCATCTAACGCAGCTTGTAAAAAAATTCAGGTTTCAGTGGAACAATAAAACCTTTGAAATAGGGGTCAGCATAGGCATTGTTGAAATAAATAAAGAAAGCCCCGAACTTTCTATGCTTTTGGGAATTGCCGATATGGCCTGCTATGCGGCGAAATCAGGCGGAAGAAACGGGTATCACGTATCGAGTAAAAAAGATAAGATATCAGAAGAAAGTCTAAAAGAATTTGAAATTGTATCAAAAGTAAAAAGGGCCATTGAAAATAATGAGTTTCGTCTTTTCTGTCAACCAATCGTGCCGGTAAATATCGAAAACAACGGCTCTAAACATTATGAAATTCTTCTGCGAATGAAAAATGAAGATATTGGGGCGGTAGAGATTGTTTCTGCGGCAGAAAAACACGGTTTAATGCCAGAAATAGACAAATGGGTTATTCAAAATACTTTTAAGGAATACTCAAAGATGGGCCGCGGCGCAAAATTTTCTATCAACATATCGGGTAGTACGCTTAATCATGAAAACCTTGCCGGTTTTATTCGAAACTCGGTTAAAGAATTTAACGTGAATCCCGAAGACTTCTGTTTTGAAATAACAGAGACAAACGCGGTGCAAAATTTGTCGCGTACCAGATATCTTATAAACGAATTAAAGCTTCTTGGCTTTGAATTCTCGCTTGACGATTTCGGCAGCGGAATTTCGTCTTTTACGTATTTAAAAAATCTTCCCGTCGATTATTTAAAAATTGACGGCAGTTTTGTGGTTGAAATGCTTCATAATCCGATTGATTATGCCGTGGTAAAAGCGGTAAAAAGCATAGGCGAAGCGTTAGGAATAAAGGTTATCGCCGAATATGCCCAGTCAAAAAAAATCATCGATAAACTGCGCGAAATAGGGGTAGACTATATTCAAGGCAACGCGATATCTGAGCCGTTTTCGATTGAGAGTATATTATGATTTACCGCAAAGATTAGAGATCTCTGCGAAATATTTAAAAATCAAATTTCAAGATACGCGCGCCATGATAAACGGCTAAAACTTGAATATAATTATCTCTTATTCTATAAATGATTCTATAGCTTTTATAAATAATTTCGCGTATTTCTTTTCTATTATATTCAGGAACGACTCTGCCTCTTTCGGGAAATTTAGCAATATCTTCTACAATTTCATATATGCTTCTTGCTATTATTATGGCGTATTTTTCTGAATCTTTAGCGATGTAAGAGCAAATTTCTTCGAGATCATCGACGGCTGTCGAAAGCCATTTTATTTTAAAAGCCATTTAGAAAGTTTTTTACCGGCTTCTTGATGAGAGATTCCGTCTGATCTTTCAGATTCATCTAATCGCTTGTCTATTTTTATCTTGAAATACAATTCTTCTAAAATATCTTCTATCGAGACGTCTTCAGGAAGGCTTTTAATCATATCAATAACTTCGTTTTTAACTTTTATTTCAGACATATTGTTACAATATATGAGCAGGGCATTGACGCGGCAAATATTTATGAAAAGACTGTTCTAAAAATTTCGTCAAGCTCTTTTTTGTGGTAAACCATTAGGCCGGCGGCGGGCGAGGGCGAAGCCTTTCTTGCGGCTAAATTTAATTCTACCCCGTCTTTTAAGAGATTCTTTAGTCTGTTTTGCATAAAATGCCAGGCCCCCATGTTTTCAGGCTCTTCTTGAACCCATATAAGTTTCTTAAGAGAAGCATATTGAGAAACGATTTTTTTCAGTTTTTCTTCGGGAAAAGGAAATAGCTGTTCAATTCGTATGCAGGCGGTATCTGTAATTTTATCTTTATTTTCTTTAAAATAATTTGAGAGGTCATAATAAACCTTGCCCGAACATAAGAGAAGTTTTGTTATTTTTTTCGCGTCTTTTTGCCATTTGTCTTCTATGATTTCGGCAAAATTTGAATCGGTAAATTTTTCAAGGGGCGATAAAGCTTCAGGAAGTCTTAAAAGAGATTTTGGAGTAAATATCACAAGCGGTTTTTTGTTTTTAAACAGCGTCTGTCTTCTTAACGCGTGAAATAATTGCGCCGATTCGGTAAGGTTGTATACGCGCATGTTGTTTTCGGCGCAAAGCTCTAAAAAACGCTCTATTCGCGCCGATGAATGTTCGGGACCCTGCCCCTCATATCCGTGGGGTAAATATAAAACAAGACCGCTTAAACGGTACCATTTATATTCGGCGCTCGATATAAACTGATCGATGATAATCTGCGCCCCGTTTATAAAGTCTCCGAATTGGGCCTCCCAGATTACAAGCGATTCGGGATACGATAAAGAGTACCCGTATTCAAAACCTAAAACGGCGTACTCTGAAAGAGGAGAATTAATAATTTCGATTTGGGCCTGTTCAGAAGAAATATGGTTTAACGGATTATATCTTAAACCCGTATTTATGTCATT
>Ga0224501_10003396_pt1 | contig 12527 bp, 3 predicted proteins | sample SF_Oct11_sed_USG_4_FD_169105 | JGI IMG/M metagenome (GOLD analysis project Ga0224501, IMG submission 169105) | Sediment microbial communities from San Francisco Bay, California, United States - SF_Oct11_sed_USGS_8_1 | ecosystem: Environmental > Aquatic > Marine > Sediment | place: USA... | reverse complement strand
CATATAGCGCTCTACCTGCTGATTTACCCCCACTCACCTGGTAGTCAGAATGATACAGACAGGGGCCTCTATCTTATTCTTCTCATCAGTTCCTCCTTATATGCCTGTAAGGAGCAGAATTCCCTTACAATGTGACAATTCAAAGGGCAGTGCGGTGGGCGAAGGCTTCACCGTGAGGCCCCACCCCCATAGCCTGACAGTACTGTGAGTGTCCCCCTCCGTAGCCTGGCAGTACTGTTGGGGGACCTCGGATATTCTAGCAATACTGTGAGGGCACCTCAGGTAGTTAGGTATGGTACTGTGAAGGGGCTTGGATAGTCTGGCAGTACTGTGAGGGAGGCTTCAATTAATCAGACATACTACTGTAAGGGGGACCTCGGGAGTCTGGTAGCACTGTTGTGAGAGGGTTTGTCAACAGAAATGATCGGTCGGCGATGAGTCACAGCAAGGCGGTCAGTCGGACATAACGCTACCAAGTCTCCAGACCAGAATTAGCATAAACACTCTCCCACTGTCAGCTCTTATGCAAATCGGCCTCAAATATTAAAAGATTACCCTTCAAATCAATCATTCAGGAAGTGCACCCTAGTTGGCGTCCGTTCAAAATACTCCAATCGAGAACTCCTCGGTCAAAAAACTACAGTCAATAGAATAGTCTACATGGGCTGCTCAACTCTACGGGTCATTCTATGACTGTGAGCTAAACCGCAAGTCTCACAACTAAGTATTGACCAGCTACAGTTGGTAGAATAGCCTAAGGAAATACTTAAACCGTAAGCTGAATTGAAAGTTTCGAAAACGGAACAGCTCATCGCCTAGAATGCTTGGCTCAAGACCTACAAAGCCCCGAGTTCAACTCCTAGTCATGCTTAGCACCCACTATGAGAATGAGTTCCTCACATAATTCCCAGCTTCTACAGACGCCATGCCCCAGGCTTAGGAGATCCACTGAGTGCCGAAGCAGGAAAATAACAATACTTTTTGAACACTCAAAGCTCCATTTCTTTTTGAGGAATCATTGATCAATACCGAAGACTGACTGAATTTAGAGAATGTTTACCAGGTTATCTAAAATTGTTATAGTTCCTTTGAATTGAGTTGTGATTGGTTTTTAGTAGATGGCGTCCTGCGATCAGATCGATGTAACTATTATCTACTGTCACTTACACCTAGTTACAATTCAGGAGATTACACCAGAGTAAACACTGCTAGATAAGCAGTGGTCTGTCTATGCAAACAAACTCCTACTTAACGCGTTACCAAAGTTACGACTGGCTATCGATGGTAACTTTACAGAGACAAGAAAACGGGAGAAACTAAATTATCATGTATGACTAGCAATTAGACCAGTTCATTTGTCTCACCAGTCATCATGCATGGTGACCCACCCATACGTTAAGTCTGGAGGTAAAAACCTTCTGAGGGGATTGACCAAGACGAACTGAGATCCTGAATTGTCAGAAATTTTCCAAAGATTTGATGACTTCACAAGGTGATTTGGGGTGAAAAGATAGCTTAGTTGAAAGCATTCTGGGCTTTGGACCCCAAAATCATTGGTTCGATTCCAAGTTTCAGCACAAACTTTGTCTTCCTCGTCCGTTTCGGATCTCAATGTTAACCAAAACGAGCTCTCCTATAGAGTAACGTTTTCTATGGGGCACGCGGGCGCAAACAGAAAGTCTCCTTATGAGGCATCCTGGGAAACTCTGAGTTAAATACTTTCAGTAGGCCAATTTCTGCGCCACTCCTCAGACCTGTTCTGACATGGAAACAAGGAGAAGAGCATGGTAATTAAACTTTAGAATACTGAATGCAGTTTGAACACAGAGCTCTTCAGAGGAGAAGTTGAAACAATTCACCGGAACTAAATGCCAACACGTTATTAGCCCAGGGGATAATTTCTGCGGGACACCATGACATCCCATTCATAGATAAGACAGGACCACAAACCCCCATGCTGACCGAAGGCCAGGCTAATTAACAGCTGGTCAACCAAACACAATTTACAACGAATGTGGAGTAGTAAGCAAAGATGCAAGAGCGACGTTATCATTAGGGCTAAACCTTTCATTACACCACTCAAAAATCAGTGCAGAATGGAAAGTACACACAGGCACACACCCATGGTCACCCCTTCGAAGGAAACAACGTAGTTAGTTTTTGAGAAGGAGACTGATTCAAGAGGGGTGCTATGTTAGTATGACTAAAGGGTCCAACATAAGATACGACCGAAGAGAACACATATCTGGAAAGAGTGACAAGGACTGCCAACCTGTTACCATTACTGAGTTTGATTGTCTGGTTTTGGCAAATTCAGGAACCAAACACCAGATTTGGCTTGAGAAGCAACCTAATGTATGACTGTGGTGGAGCAACACAAATGACTGACCATCTGATGAACTGCCTGCTACTGGTAGTTGTTGGTGAGGAAGACCTCTTTAGTGTGACCGGGCCGGAGAACCTTCCAGAAGTTTGATGTCAAATGAAAGGAACTACTACTGTACTGACGAATTCACTTTCTGGTGGTAGTTACTAGTTAGGTTCCACTAGGTTACTAGTTAGGCCCTACCAGGTTGCTAGTAGTTCTAATAAGCTCTGTCTGTAGAGGACAATCATGGGATTCCAACATAATTTAGTAATTTGTTCATTTCTCTCTAGTTCCACCAGGAAATGATTCTCAAATTGCAAGCCCAAGCCAGCGTGAATCGGGTTGCTGGAAAGTCTTTTGATTCACTCATCGAGTCTGTATCAGTCTCAACACTCTACCTCATAGAGGGGCTTTTGTTTTTGAGCTAGGATAGATGTGAGGAGCTCATACTCGCAATGGGAGCCCACCATGGCCAGGATTCCCGGGTTGCAAGCCCATCGCACCACCACTGAGCTATCCCACTATTCCACATACTGGAGAGACTAGACCAAACATGTAGCGGATGAAGCTACCGATTTAACATGACATTGTAATCACATTGGCCCACTGATGGCTTAATCACTAGGAATTATGTATACATTGTGATTGCTCATGGATTTCGATTCCGTGATTACACTTGCTAAAGAAGGAAAATATTTTCTCTCCTAAAGGCGAATTGAGCGTTTAGCGCATTCGAGGGATACAGTCAGTACGTTGACTGATTGGATAGTCTTCGATAACATGGGATTGGCGTATTAGATAACTATCGAGTCTATGTAAACGGATCCCAATCAAAAGACTCTGCAGCATCGCAAACAGTGACAGCGCAGTGAGAAGAAAGGCAATAGTTCAACATCTGTGTTTCCCCAACACAAAAACAACATACATCTAGATTTCCCGCAGTCTCAAACATTATGGTCCTGAAGCAATTCACAGTGAGGTGCTGTAGGTATGAATTGAGTAATCTGCAGCGAAGACTAATAACACCTACCAAAAGCAGACTCCATGTACATGCATAAACAGGCGTTATAGTCATGAAGGTAACACAGTGCTAGGGTAGGGGGCCAAATTGATGGATGGTAGTTTAATATGACCGATCCGCCGTATGGCTTTTGTTAGATACATTTGACCTAGACTTGTTGCAAAGGTCAATTCCTCACATAGTCAGATAATGCGGACCATTTGTCACCTACACTCCGAATCAGGGACGTCCCATACAACCTCAAATATTTATAGAACACTTGAACAGATCTGCCAAAAAAAGAAACCGATGAGAATTTACCTGCATTAAGCAGCCCAGAGAAGGTTATAAGCAGCACTGCTTATTGGTGAAGGTGATGGTAGATTACAAACACCCGGTTGTGATGCAGAAGGAACATCCTCCATTTATCAATGCTTCTTACTGGTGAGGAAAACGCAGCAATTTTAGCAGCGCTGCTTCCAGTCGGGGAAAAATTCCTCGGACCAACTCAGTGATGAGGAAATACTAATGAGCCCAGCTGCTAATTGATGAGATTATGCTGTGTAAGCGCAGTTGCTTATCGGCGAAGAAAGGTTGTTCAGCTGCTTGTTCACGAGTTATTAATGTATAAGCACCGCAGCTTATTAGTGAGGCGCTTACTGGCCTCTCGGTAGAGATAACATCATCCAATGATGATTCAGTAGCATGGCTCCCCGTAATTAGTTGAATATTGTCCCGATGACAAGCGTTACTTAAATTCTGATAACCGTGTCACACGCTGAGTGCTCATTGATCCTCGTCTTCCAACCAATAATCCATATACCCCAACTAAGTAACTAAATAACAACCGTCGTATACAGAGAGCCACCGGACTTATCAGAATACAGATCTGCAGGCACTACTAAGTACCAACAACCATTGACTTATAGAGGGTAACTCTATGCCCAGAACAGACCCAACATTCCTGTTGTCATCTCTAAGTTTTCATACTTATGCTAAAGCGCGCAAGAAGTTTGGTTTGTCAAAAATGGTCTTTGACTCTATGTCTTTCCGACCCGCCAAATGGGATGTGATACCTCTATACTCTACACTTAGGGTAGACAAAAGCCTGTCGGTATAGTCTTCTTTGCTTGTACCTTGTATGATATGACATATCGAACTTGGCCTATATTGACTTGGTATTGCCAGGGTGCGCTATCGCTATCGATAGAAATTCTGCTTGCATTAGGGTGCCCATAGAGAAGGTAATTCCATGAGGCGTGATGGTCAGATGATGGAAAGCTTGGACGAGGCAACGTTTTGTCTGAAACACAAACTTTAGTACGCTATCCAATAGCCAACATCTGGCACTGGCAGGTCCTTTTTCCTACGCTGTCATTCCGAGTAAAACCCCTCTCTAAATATCAGGATATATCGAACCGAGGTTCCATCTAACATTTTATGCAGCTAGGTGAAATGTACAAGAGTCTCACAGAAAATTCTCAGCCCACAGATATTACCGTTCGGCGAGATTCAGTGATGTTTCTGCCCTAAGACGCCCTCAGTCCCATAATGATTATGGGACTGAGAGCATAATGATAATCTGCTTTAGGATGAGGGTGGCACTGTCATCGCTATTTACTCTGTCATCGGCCAGTTAAAATGATCAACATCAAGACTCAAGTAACCAAAATTACTAAGTACTATTAGTATTACTATCTTGAACCTACCAGTGAGTTGAGTGCAGGACATGCGAGGATAAACTACAGTCTTGCCAACATTGTGGAATAAGAATACATACGTTATTCTTGTCACATTAGCAGTAACCAGACAGACAGAAGTGACTGAGACTGATAGTGGATGTCACCTGACCAGTGTCCACTCAGTGACTCACTGCCATTCGATTTGAGTTACGAATTGTAGTAACTTAGTTATGTAGCAGGTCCACCCAGCGGAGTCACTCCAACTCCAAGGCATCTGCTAAACTACTAGGAAAAATTATTATCTAACTTCCACAGGCACAGGCAGCAGTGAGCAGTGTCACACCCACCCACTAGTGACACTCACACTGACTGACAGTCAGACTCAGAGTGGGCCATTCCGGAGTCACGTCACTGCGTCAGTCATTCACTCATAGTCAACCATATTCAATGGGCAATGGTATGACTATGACTTATTGACTATGACTATGAGTATGACATTGATGATTGAGTGACTCAATCAATGTCATACTCATAGTCACTCATAGTCATACCATTGCCCATCGAATATGGTCGTGCGAAAATACGCACCCCCAAAGAAAAGAACAGTGTTATGAATATGTGGATAATATGCTTACCACAGACGTTGCTCTTTCGATATAATCCAATGGTAATACAACAACAGATACAATTTCAAACCCCTCTAAGTCTAACACCTTGCCACACTTGCTGGCTTCTGTCCGAATTGAAAGACGAATGGGAAACTAGGTCGGTCACGTGATTGTCTGTGCGGTCATGGTCGTTGCCAATGTATACAAATGGCGGTCAACGGAGTAGCACGAAGTCCTTTAGCTATACAGAGATTTCACGATATTTCAGTACAAAACATATACGGAGAGTGTTTTAAACTCAGTAGATATGAGGGAAAAGTTGTGGTTATTGTAAATATCGCCGTATTTGGAAATGACTCGTCCAGGGCGCTACAGCAAATGAATGAACTGCAGACGAAATACGGCGATCAGATAGCCGTGTTAGGATTTCCATGCAATCAATTTAACAGCGCGGTGAGTATGACTCGAATCACACCTCGTTGATCAGGTATAAGCATCAGTTCCTATCAATTGTCTGTATCGGCTCCTTTAAGTGTGAAATGAATTTTCAGCGTGGTGCGAGTCAAAGTGTCAATGGAGACGTGGTAATAACGAGTTTATACTAGAGGGGCGCGACAGCGGTGAGCGGGCAAAAGCGTACAGACAGTGGGCGTGGCGTCACTGGGGTGGTTACATGAGTGATCTGCTGTCTGTGCCACTCAAATGGGTGACAATTTCTGCCAATCCAGTGGTACTGTGAGCCACGCTGCATGCACTATTTTTTCAAGCGGCACAGGAGCGATAAAGAGTCAGAGCATCGATCGCTTTGACCTTCGAAAGGTTTCCGCTTCCAGTGTATAGGTGAAGGACGAAATCGATAGAGCAGTAAATTTAAACCCGCATGATCATTGGTTGCCACTCGCCTACCGCTGAAAAAAATAAAGCGTGCAGGATCGGCTCTCTGTCACTGGTTCACCGGAAACTGACGCCGATTTGTTTTAACTCGGCATCACTCCTGCTTCAGGAGCTTCTGAAAAGATAATGTTCCTGCCACCCTTGTTGAGTTGATCATCAGATCACAATTAGACATGTATTGTCATCATCACACAAAGATGTCAACATCATCTGTTTATTACACCTGCAGGAGACTGTCACTGGGGAGGAGATTCTTGCTACTATGAAGTACGTGCGACCTGGGAATGACTTCCATCCTCAGTTCCAGCTGCTAGATGCTGTAAGTTTGAGCTGCCCCCGAAACCAACCCCCCTGCCCCCTGCCTCTTACCAGAAATTAATGAGAAAGGCTCACACACAGGGTTACCTTCACTACATTATAATATTAATATACTAATAAAATAAATAAAGTATTAATATACCAGTTTATACCAAATAAAATTATAGATTGCAGGTTCGAGCCTTGATCACTGCTGATAGGGAATTTTTTGGTATGGGCCTCAGCCCATTGCTAATGTGGCTTTGGATCACCATGAGTTCCAGCGAGTTCCACGAGCTCCGCGGTTGTTAAAAATCCACTTCTCTCTTCTCGTTAAGAGTAGTCGAATTCTCGGCGGGTAACGTGTCTTAGGTTGACTCATCCCCCCCAAAGTCATGAAGATCATGAGAAACCTTGCCTCATTTACATTACGTAATATCGCAAGTTCTCCGATACATTTTCATAACCACTGCATGCCCTCACAACCTACTCACCCTTCCCATACAGACACAGGAATGAGTAATAGAGTAAGTACTCCATATATATACACATCTCAATGATTCGCTTTCCCTATTGTAGTCTGCGCTAATATATAAATATATGGTGAATCCAGCTGCCATGTGTTGTTTAATAACTGGATTAGTTCGGTGACCACCCGAAGTAAAGATCATTCTAGGTGTTTTAAAGTTTCTGGTAATGTACTTTAACAAGAAGCTTCAACTTCAAAGAACGGAATATTTTCAGTTCATATGGTTTCCCTTATATAGAAAGTCATTCATTAAATCGAAGGAGGTTCTCTAAATCGGGCGGTCACTGTATTACAAGCTTTCCATATAGCAATCAGATTATTTTCCCAGACAGCGCACCCTGCTGACTATACATTTCTGTAAGCTTGAAGCACTTGAATGTGTCCAGTGAAACCTGGTGTAGCCGTTGTATCGCGATGAATGACTCCATTGGCACGTGATTTTAGTTCCCTAACAACAGCCGTGATAATCCCTTAATAGAAACTACACGAGACTTATTTCCTTTGATATTTTGGATTCACATGTATACATGCGAAACAATTGGCGTTTTCGGACAAGCTAACATTCATTGCCGGTCGTTGCTAATCCAATGCGCTGTACTGTCCAAACACATGCATTGGAGCTTTTTGCTCGATCGGACAAGTCACCCGAAAGCGTTAGGACGAGGCGACTCAGGGCTAATTTTGCAATAGCGAGAAAGATATGTTGATTCGCTGTCATGGTCGTACAGACAGACTAGCGAGTTGGACTTTCGTTTTTTATTAAGTTACCAACGCAGATTTTTGCATAGTTGATTTCAGTCTATTTGGCTAGCGCGCAAGCAGGTCACCCGAATTAAAATAGAGATAGAGCCTTCTTTTACCCAGCGCAGCAGGGCTATGTTAGCTTGTCCGAAAATACCTAATGACCCGCACTATCTCATAACAATATTTGGAGGCTTATGATGGCCTTATAAATGGAGTAGGTCTAAAACTGGTATTTTGAGTAGCAAAAAACACAAAACCAATTTAAAGTGCAAATTTTAAAAATAAATTTAATAAAATTTAGCTGATAAATGCGGAACTAACTCCGAAAGTGGCGCATCATGTTTTATCTATCAGATTTCAATTTCGTGCATCAGCGGTACTATTTGGAGGCCATGCAGGATAGCTCAGTTGGTAAAAAAGCTCATAGGTTTGCGATCTATAGATTGCAAGTTTGAGCTTCGCTGCCGGCGGAGTGTTTTTTCTCTGGATTGGCCTTCAGCAAGCCCGTCACTCTAAATTGTTAACGTGGGTTCGGATCACCCCCGTGAAAAACTGTGGATGATGCGTAAACTGATTTAGGTAGACTGGCCCCAATCTTGAGTATTGATACTGACCCGCACGTGGTGCTCCATGCTAAGCCATAACTGGTGAAAAACAAGTATCTAACCCGGCAGCACTGCCATACGCGAGAAAAAAAATAAAACATAACTAAAATGTGATGGTCTAAGAGTCAGTTTCATTTCATATCATCTGATTAAATTTATTTGAAGACCATTTAATTTTTTAAAAATTATGCTCTGAATTGGTTTTGCGTTTTCTTCTACTTAGAACACCACCTTTAGATAGTTTGGATCGAAGGTCTTTGGAACACCTATATTAGAGTTACCAAGTCACATGACCTGGTTATCATGCACCCCTCTAAATTGAGCCCTTATTTCCTTTGATATAGCTAGCACTTATTGAGTAGAAGCAGATTACTTGAGTTTTTAGAGTAGTGAATCCTTTTCACCCATAGACGTCCATATGCCTAAAATATATAAATTATTTTTTATTGTTTCAATATTTTGATCGTTATTTATTTATTTTTATTACTGTCTATTTGACACAATTTGCGAAACTTAGTCACTACTTCCACCGATCAGTCGTATAACAGGTTTTGGTGTAATTTCATTTCATAAGAGGAGCAGAAATCAAAAATTAAGCAGTTTAATCAGTTCTCATCGTTTGAGGAAGGAAATTTCAAATTCATCAGTTTCCATCAATGGGCACCAATACCACCCCCTCCCCCCGCTGTCTAAAGTTATCCCCGCCTTCTCTGCGGGTGGAGAGGGGAATCACTTTATAGCATAGAGCCCATGAGCAATGCAGCCTCCTTTAACAAACCAGGTACTGGAAAAGTCAACAGTTGAGGAGCAGATACAAGAGATGGTGCATGATAGGATTGTTTTGAGTCAAGGCATTTACAACTTGACGCGGGTTAACTGTGATAAAGTTAAATAATAGGTTATTGAGTTCAGGATGGACTTTGATTGGATCAGAGTTGTCCTCTCCCAACTTTAACTCATCGTTAGAGCCGAACTTCGCGATTCGTTATCTCGACATAGTAATCAAACCTCTTTGCGGTAACCTTGACATTTGCCTAAATTACTACTTTCGGTCGCAGAATTCTGTTCGCGTGCTTTGGGTCGCAGATTGCAACCGAAAGTGAAATATGCGCTGGATCGCGCTTTTCGGTCGCACTCTTGCGCAATTTAGCAGATTACGCGACCGAAATCCTTTTCGGTTGTGAAAAACCCGGGCACGTGAATGCATCTAATTATTAATGCGAGCCGTGTCATATTGAATTGTGGTACGCCAGCCAGTAGAAGAAGGGGTTCTAGCTAAATAGAGTCTCGCATGTCCTGGTGTCTGAGTAATAAACTCTTGTATATCTTACACAATAAAATCTCGTGAATTTGGATTTACTCTACAATCACGGTGCTAACTTGGTAGAGCGGCATATTCGAATCTGTGTTGTCATTGGCTGCCGCTTACCTGACCCTGAGGAAATCGCGCATGCGAGATCGGCATTCTGCAGCTGGATAACCAGAAGCTGACGCCCAGTTGACAGTCACTTTGAGTGATTTTTAAGCGGCGACAGGGCGGTTGCCGCTCGTGTAAACTCCACTTTGATCTGTGCTACGTGATATATTATTTAATATATTCATTTCTTCATCAGGTTTTTGTGATATTAAGAATGTGATAATTTAAATAATTTATACATTGATTTCATCAAATCTCCATCAACAGAAATATAATATAGTCATTTATTTGTTGAATATATTTATTTTGTTTAGTAGATCACTGTAAATGAAAGCATAATAAGCCTATTCGCTCGGTGCTAGACGTTCGATATTCCCACTAATGAGGTGTCTGAGTATAATAAAAGCAGGCGAACAGCACACAGTCAAGACGTCTCACATTGTAATAATCAGCCGACCAAAAAGTACCCACTCACTGGTGAAAGTTGTAGTACTGGTGGTGTTCATCTCCGAGCTAACTAATGCGGTACTAACCGGATGTCAGTTCTGATTGGCTGAAAAGTAGTTGGCTGTCTCCGCTCGCTTGGTCAGGCGTCTGCTACACTTATATTTCCCAGACGCACAAAAAAAATCCAAACAGCTCCCCAGCGTGACCAACTTTTTACTGGTCATCTGACCGGAAAATCATTAAAAACTAATAAATAAATTCCTAGTAATGAGACGTCTAGCACCAGGCGAATAGGCTTAATATAACACTTTATTTATTTAATATATTTGTTTATTTTTCAGATTTCTGTGAATGGAAGCGAGGCTCATCCTCTTTATCAGATGCTCCGGCAGACATTACCGCTTCCCTCAGACGACCTTCACACTTTCGCCGAATCAGCCATCAATATAAAATGGTCGCCGGTCTGTCGTAATGATATCGCGGATAATTTTGAGAAATTTATCGTCGCTTGAACGGTAAACCGTATCGTCGGTACAGCCCTAACATCCAGGTAACAAATCTCCAGAATGACATTAGAACTCTGATCGAGTTATTTAATAAACAGGCGTAGAAGCATGATTACCTGAGAGACCAGGGGAGGTAACTCTATGTATGCCAGACCTGGCTGCACATGTACTCCATGACAGTATGTTTTATCATTTGACAAATGCAATGATGGGTTGTTGGCATAATATGTCGGACGTTTGCACGAAGTAATGTTGTTATTGAAGAGTTATGATTCTAAAGTTTAGTTTCCCATGTTGGAGGTATGAAGTGGCTTCTCCCTAACATTTGATCACGAACAGTTTTATAATACTGAATGGCAGCTCCAATTCATGACCTCACAGCCCGTGATACACAGTCATTCCATCTCTGTTCATATATGTGTACATCAAATGAGATCATGCGGGCTTAAGTATATGCGCGTCAGAGAGTAGTATAACAACCTCGCGGGTTAGAGCCCCATCATGGCTGGTTAGAGCCATGCTCTATGATGATGAATTCACTTCCCTTCCTGTCACCTTCTATGTAATGTGTTCTACAGCCATGTATATATATAAATAAATGTGATTACTGTTGTGCCATCTATGTACTCGCTCTCGTATGGCAAAGCTGCCGGGTTAGATACTTGTTTTCCACCAGCTACGGCATAGCATGGAGCACCACATGCAGCTCAGTATTATCGCTCCAGTTTGAAGGTCAGTCTACCTAGGTCAGTTTGAACATCACCCGCCCGTAAGCCAGATAACACATCACCCTTCGAAACTCGGCTTCTCTTCTCGAGAGGGAGAGGTGGATCTTTCACAACCATGGAATGACCTTGACCCTTATTCACTGGTTGGCTCCTCCATTTTCTTACCGTGGTTTATCCGAAACTACGCTAGCAATTTGGAGTGAGCAGGAGTTTACTGAAGGCCCGTACCAAAAAACATCCCGCCAGCAGTGAGGCTTGAACCTGCGATATTTAAGTTGTAAAGCCGGGGTCCCTATCAACTTCATTCCTTATCTGATCTCTTCACCATTACTGGGAAGGTACTCGGGCACTTGGATTTCACTGGTTACAGCCTCGGTTACAAATCGAGCTTTGGCGTCTGAAACCTGGCTTACGACATATTCTATGCAGTCTCAATGCTCGAAGGTGTGCCCAAAAAGGCCAGCGTTTGTGGTCGCTTGCGTGATGGCTCGTGTCGGGTTAGCAGTCGGCTCTGTCTTGCCCGCATGGGCAGGTGGTGACACAGTCTTTTAGATGGGCAGCCCCCACTCTAGCCTTTTACTGGCTATCAACTTGCCCTTTTGCCTTTCTATGAACCTGATTTGTTGTTATTTTTCTACTTCTATGCTTTTGTGCAATGGAGAAGAAAAAAAAACTTAGCATGAAGTATGAAAAGCAGCCGGT
>Ga0224501_10003395_pt1 | contig 12528 bp, 12 predicted proteins | sample SF_Oct11_sed_USG_4_FD_169105 | JGI IMG/M metagenome (GOLD analysis project Ga0224501, IMG submission 169105) | Sediment microbial communities from San Francisco Bay, California, United States - SF_Oct11_sed_USGS_8_1 | ecosystem: Environmental > Aquatic > Marine > Sediment | place: USA... | reverse complement strand
AGTTCGGAGACGGAAGATCGACGGGAAGGGCGTGATCTACCCGCATGCCAGAAGCTCGCTTCTTGAGATAGATGGGTGGAACTTGGCGAAGGAGAGAGAATTCTTAGAAGAGGCGTTGATCAGCTTCTAGAGAGAAGTATAGGCAAGATGAAGAAGATAGTCATCTTTGGTGCCGGAAACATCGGCAGATCCTTCATAGGGCAGCTCTTCTCCCGTTCGGGCTACGAGGTTGTCTTCGTTGATATTGACGATGTGATCGTTAACGCGTTGAATGAGAAGAGGAAATATCGAGTAGAGATAAGGGATATCCGACCTGAAACCATCTGGGTTGAGAATGCTCGGGCTGTCCATGGAAGAGACACAGAAAAGGTTTCTGAAGAGATTGCTACGGCTGATGTCATGGCTACCGCTGTCGGGCCGAGCAACCTCCCACATATATATGGAAACATCGCCAAGGGATTGCTCAGAAGGCTCGAGCTAGGTACAGGTCCAATAGACATCATCATCTGCGAGAACGTTCGTGCCGCTTCAAGAATCTTCAAGCAGGGATTGTCAAGAAACCTGCCATCAGATTACCCGCTGGACTCGATGGTCGGGCCAGTTGAGACAAGCATAGGCAAGATGGTCCCAATAATGTCGGAGAAGGAGAGAAGAAGAGACCCACTCTTGGTATACGCCGAGGCCTACAATACTCTGATCGTGGACAAGAAGGGCTTCAGGAAGGATGTTCCCGAAGTCGAGGGCTTGGAGCCAAAGGAAAATATGGCTTCATATGTCGACCGCAAGCTCTTCATACACAACCTAGGCCACGCCATTACTGCTTATCTAGGATATATCTCAGATCCCGAAATGAAGTACATCTGGGAGGCTATAGACGAGAAAGACATCCGAAAGGCTGTTGAAAGTGCTATGTGGGAGTCCGGACGAGCCCTAATCTCGGAGTATCCCCAGGAATTCAGGGAAGAGAGCTTGGGCGATCACATAGAAGATCTGATCCGTAGATTTGGGAATAGGGCCCTCGGAGATACGATATATCGGGTTGGAAGGGACATTCCGAGGAAACTCTCGAGAAATGATAGGTTGATAGGCGCCCTATTGTTGGATGCGAAGCATAGTATCCCAGCGCCTTGTACCACCCTAGGAGTGGCGGCTGCAACCCTCTTCCGTGCAAGAGACGAAAACGGAGAACTCTACAAGAAAGATCGAGTCTTTGTTGAGGAAACTTATCCTCGCGGAATCGACTGCGTCCTTCGACAGATATGTGGCCTTCACTTTGTCAAGGAGAAAACACTAGTCGAAAGCATCAAAGAAGCTTACGAGTCCCTAGTCAGAGACCCAAAGAATTGGCGTCTCTGGCTCAACCGTTAGATCCTAGCTTGGGGAGATGCCCGTGGAAACTTGGAGGCTGGTAGACTCCGAGGGTACTCTTGATATCGCTATGAACCTGGCCATGGATGAGGCTATTCTGGAAGCCAGGGTGAAGAGGACGATTCCGCCAACTTTTAGGTTCTGGAGAAACAAAAGGACGGTCGTGATCGGATACTCCCAAAAAGTGGATGCTGAGGTCGACCTCAAGCTGTGCGAGGAGGACAGGATTCAGGTGGCTAGGAGGATCACCGGCGGCGGAGCAGTATACCACGACCTAGGAAACCTGAACTACACCGTGGTATTGGATGCTGACCACCATCTCCTAAGAAGATTGGACATTGTGGAGTCCTACAGGATCTTATGCTCTGGGCTCATCGAAGGATTGGGAACGCTCGGGTTATGCGCGGATTTCATGCCCTTGAGCGATGTCTTCATCGGTGGCAGAAAGATCTCAGGCTCGGCCCAATCGAGAAGGAGAGGCGTTGTACTGCATCACGGTACGCTTTTGGTTGATGCAGATCTTGGCATGCTAACGAGAGTTCTTGCTGCACATCAAGAAGGAATAAGGGGAAAAAGCACAAGCAGATGGAAGCCGGTAACCAATCTTAGAAGAGAGCTGGGCCGTGAGATAGACTTGAAAGACCTTAAGAATGCGCTTATTCAGGGGTTTGAGGGTTTGCTCGGTATCAGGTTAGGAGCGGATAAGTTCACATCCACTGAGGAGGAGACCGCTCGGGAGCTCCATCGCACCAAGTACTCGCGAAAGGAATGGAACTTCTGGAAATAGGACCTTGTCCTGTTGCCGTTGACTATGGCTTTTACAGAAGGCTAATCGAGCTTGAACTTCTTCGTGTATTCTTCAACGATCTCGAATAGAGCGTCCCTGACCTTTCTCACCTCATCCCATTCAAGTCCGTACACGGAGAGCTTTGCATATTTGCTTATACCTCTGTGAAGCCCAACTATGCCCTTCTTGATCATGTCCTCAGCTAGGAAGAAGCCTCTCCTCTTGTGATGCTTCGAGATTTCCCAGAAGATCGGAGTCTCAAAGTGCAATAGGTGATGCTTGTGAGGCTTCTCACCGACCAGAATAATGTTGTCTAGCTTCTCCATCTCGCGGATAAACCATCGAGTCTTTTCGAGATCTTCTTCCCACTTCCCGACCCGATTAGACACGTATGGAAAAGAGTACATGGCAGAGATCAGAGGGATACCGCCGATACTACAGCCGAATATGTTTGGGATCTTGTTTCCGAAGGCTCTGCCGCTCCAGTCTGTCTTGATCTTTGATGTTCGAAAGGCTCTCTCAGCCCATTCACGGTTTGCCACCAGAAAGCCTAATGGACCCAAGGAAGCCATGGACTTATGCGCTGATACAGTCAGAAAGTCAGCGTGATACTCCTTCATATTCACGGGAATAACTCCTGCAGTGTAAGCTGCATTGACCATGTAAGGTACTTCATGTTCTTCAGCTATCTTGCCAGTTTCTTCGACTGGATTAGTATTCCCATGGTAAGGCTCCACATGCGTGACAACTATAAGGCCGGGCAATCTCCCTGTATGCCTCTTTATCTCGTCTATCTTCTGCCGGAAGCTTTCTGCTTCAACCTTGAACTCTGGGTATCCATTGTGTGGCGCCTCAACTATGCGTAGACCTGCTGCTTCGGCTGCAATGGCGGTTGTGTAATGGCACAAGGAATCGGCTAGAACTATTTTCGCATAATCTTCTGAACCGTCTCGATCTACGAAGTCGCTTATGGTCTTCATAGCCGCGAATTGAGCTGCTCTACATCCGAATGTGTGTTCAGCTCTATCTCCACCAAAAAATTCGGCGACGTCTCCGAGGAACTCAGCCACAGGAGGTCTTGAGATCAGTCCTGATCTGCCCTGAAGACAGTCAAAGCATATGGAATAGCCGATCTTAGTCCAGCCTTCTTCGAAGAGCTTCTTCTGAACCCCTTCAGGCACCAAGCCTCCTATCATGATTGGGTTGACGATTATGGCTTCCCTATATCGATTCTTGATTCGGTTGTACCTTTCCAAACCCTCAATCTTCACCATATAGACCGATCCTCACCACTTGCGTAATGACACGGCATCTCAGTTAGTCTACGCATGATCTGGGTTTTTCACACATTTGGGCTTACCGGATATTGTTTCTGCATTGACCGAGTATCTCAAGAGCGCCGCAATAAACTAGTAGAAAAGGAACTGATTTATAAGTTATAAGCATGTTATAGATCTTGGATGATGGATTTGGACTTCCGATGCGAGGCTGTTGCAAGATACATTCTACCCGTTTTCAGATCTATGGTTGCACAGAGGCTCATTGAAGAATACGATTTTACACAGGTTGAGGCAGCTGAAAAACTGGGTACAACCCAGGCTGCCATAAGCCAGTACATCCACTCGAAAAGAGGAAGTAAGCGCGCTGCGGAATTGGAGGAGATCTTACCCGCGATCCAGTCAGCCGCTGGCGAGATCGCGAAGGGAATAGCCACCGGAGAAATGAACACTGACGAGGTCGTACTGAGCTTCTGCAAACTATGCAAGATGTTACAGAAAGAAGAATCTTAACATGAGCACAGAAGTATCAAGCATATATCCAACAAACAGTGGTTTCATTAAGAAGATTCACCTTGTGCCCTTCAACTTCATACTCTGAGATTTTCCACTTCTTCATCCTTTGCGGCTTTCGTTTCTATGACCTTTTCCCCGAGGTTGCTGTACGTGACCCCGACCGGGATCTCTTTAGGAGCATCTGAGTATCGCACGGTAATAGCTGCCGCCTTTTCTATCAGATCAGTTCTCTCTTCTCCTTTGTAGAGAGTGATTGGCCCTTTATAGCTAATCACGTTCAGGTAGGGTACTTCGCGACTCTTAGCAATCTCCAGTAGCTTCTCGTTTTCCTTTTTATTTCTCCCCACGATAACCTTTGCGGAATTGACTCTGAAGTGGCGCCCGAGCCTCAGAAGTGCAGCATCGTCCATTGTTAGCTTGCCCTCATGTTCCAAATGTTCCCTGAGCCTCTTGGCGAATTGAGGATCGGTTAACAGGCAGCCGCCTGAGGGGGTCGGGTAATCTCCTATGCCCAGCTTTCTCGCCAATTCAATCTGGGGCTGCCTTCTCCGCCCTTTGATTGCCAGAAGCCTCTCTCTGTCTACCCATCCCTTCTTCTCGGCTTCGCTTTCGGGCATCAGCTTAGCAGATAACGGTCTAAGAATCTTCCCTTCCAGACCGGCCTTCCTTTCTATCAGGAGCATAGTTTCCTTCCTCTGGGAGAAGGGCCTCTCGTCCAGAACTTCTCCAGTGACAAGGAAATCAGCTCCGATCCGTTCAGCTAACTCCTTAGCCTTTCTGAACGTGTGTATCCTGCAGTCTATGCACGGGTTCATCATACTTCCGTAGCGGTGAGGAGGGTCAGCCACGATATCGAGAAGGTCTTGGCCCAAGAAGACTCTATGAACTTTGATCCCTAGCTCTTCGTCGAGCTTCTTGACGAACTGCTCATCAGAAATACAGAAAGGGGTTACGAAATTGACAGCCTCGACTTGAACGTTTTGCTCCAAGATTATCTTAGCTGCCAACATACTGTCCAAGCCACCAGAGAGCAGAACCAAGGCCTTGGGCTTTCTCTTCTTGCCCCCCGAGGTATACTTGCATTTGGCAGTCAAGGCGAGTTCGCTCTTCAATCCCATATTTATCGGACGTTCTCAATATATACGGCAATCTCAAACAAGATGAGCCGTGATGGCGCCGGGGAAGGGATTCGAACCCTTGCGGCCCCGAAGGGCCACAGGCTTGCTCGGCTTCTCTCAAGGCCTGCGCCTTAATCCGCTCGGCCACCCCGGCAACCTTAGCTTTCTAGTCTGCTGTGTAAGATAGAATAGGGTTCTGATTTTAATGTTTTGACTATGCACATGAAAAGCGGAAAGCTATGTTTTTAAATGATTCCTCTTTAGATGGGGTATCGAAGTCCTCTGAAGTTGAAGCTCAGTTGAAATGCCAGTACTGCAATGCCGAGACAAACTTGCCCTTCAGGTGCCCCTTCTGCACTGGTTACTACTGCGGTGAACATAGGCTGCCGGAGATGCATGAATGTCCGGAGATGGAGTTGGCTGTTCGACGGGCGAGAGAACAGGGTACTGACATCGTCAATGCACCCGCCGTTACGAAGCAAAGCTACGGTTTCGAAGTATCGCCTTCTCGACTAGGGGTAGGGTTCTTTGGCTTCAGCCTCAAAGAGGTGGGACACCTAGTCATCGGCACATTGATCATCATAGGTGTGGGGCTATCCATTTCCCCGGGGAGATTTCTGTCTCCGCGAATCGTGCCTTTCACCTTGCTAGGGTTGGCGTTGGTCTTCACTTCGACTTTTCTGCTTCATGAGATAGCGCACAAATTGGCGGCGCAACACTATGGTCTTTGGGCGGAGTTCAGATTAACTCTCTTCGGGTCTTTGATTTCTCTGCTTTCTATATTGATCCCCATCAAGGTGGTCTCTCCCGGTGTTGTGCATATTACTGGGGCAGCCAACAAGGAGATAATCGGAAAGACTTCCCTCGCGGGACCTTCTGTGAATCTGGCTCTTTCAGCGATCTTCATTCCACTATACTACTATTTCAGGAATCCCGTTACCTTCGCAGGTGCTTTCCTGAACCCCCTTGTAGCACTCTTTAACCTCATCCCATATGGCATATTCGACGGCGAGAAGGTTTACTACTGGGACAGGAAAGTCTGGGCGATATCCTTCGCAGCCTCACTGATTTCAATGTTTCTTGCTTACTGGCTCTAGTTCCTTGCAATGATTCTGATCGGAGTAGTTCAGTAAGGTTTCTGATAGAAGACGTGACAAAACTCTTAATAGTAGAAAACAGAAGAATATCCCGAGGGCCGGTAGCTCAGCTTGGCTAAGTTCGATGCTTGAACGCCGAAGAGCGTTCGGCTGATAACCGAGAGGCCGAGAGTTCAAATCTCTCCCGGCCCACCAGTTTTGGGGTCTCCCTCGTTTATGCTGGTGCACTTTTTTAGGGTGTTTTCCTTTTGTATAGGAGGTCCTCTGCGTTTCTTTTCTGAGCCTGTTTTGGTCTGTTTTTCAGGAACTGAATGTTTTTCATGCCTAGGCTGCTGTCAGGAATGGTCGGGAAAGGTTAGAAAAGGTCGAAAAAGGTGGAGAAAGATCGTGTTTGGCTGAATCTGGATTATTTATGGCGAGGTTGTGGAGGAATAGCCGTGCTCAGGTCCCGAGGTTGATCAGGTGGAAGAATGGGCTTAAGCTGGGTGAGGTCTTGGAGGTTGTAGAGGTTGGGGGACGCAAGGAAGAGAGCCGCAAATCCTGTGTCCTACAGGATTCGTGTGTAGTTCCTGTAACGGGTCGGTCAATCGTAACATGCTAGCTAGCTAACATGGCCATGGAAAAAGGCAAAACTGTAAGCTTTCTCTTTGATTCTGATTTGGGGGCTTATCCTTTTGGGTTTGGGACAAAATTTTTATCCCTAGACCGCAGTTCTTCAAGGTGGTCTGCCGATGAGGAACCCCGTTGCTGAAGAGAATAAGAGATGACTAAAGGACGGACAACTGAGGCTGACTAAACTCATCTGCTTAGAAACCTATTTGCCTCATCCCGAACATTCTTAGCAGCTTCATCGGGCTTAGAAGCCCGAATTATTGATCTCCCGACGATCAAGTAACGAGAACCAGACTTCACGGCTGCCTCTATGGCCCCACCTTGAGCTCCTATACCCGGAGAGTATATCGGAACAGAATCGCCAAGAATGCTGTGCACTTCACATATCTTTTCAGGATAGGTCGCGCCCACAACAGCCCCATCAGCTCCCCATGAAAATGCCTTCTCAGCGAAGACCAAATACTGCAGCCTATTCTGTTCCTTCGACTGATCGAAGACTGTCTGACCGTAACCCTCCCAAGCAGCCTTATGGCTCATATAAACCAGTGCAATCACTCCACGGTTCAGTTCTCTTGCGAGCTCAAAAACAGGTTGAAGCCCATCCTCCCACCCAACGAACGGATTAACAATCACAGCGTCAAAGCCAGCCTCAAAGTAGCTCTTAGCAATCACAAGGTTCGTATTCCCAATATCATTGATCTTGCAGTCCATTATCGTAGGCAAACCAAAGTCACAGGCTCTTTCCAGTATCTGCTTGACCCCATCAAAGAGCCCCAAAGGCAAGACAAGATGCCGATTTATCTTCACCGCGCAGATGTATTCATGAGTCAGATCTAAGACCTCCAAAGCACTACGCAGTAGAACTTCACGGTCTTCATTGGTCAAATCCAAAGCTAGTATTATGTTCGAACTAGCCTCCTTCGCCGAAGCCTCCATCCGAGATTTGAACATACTATCTCACCATCACATCGTTCTCGCGGTTCCTCCGCAGAACCTCGTCACAAACTTGAAAGACAAGTCCAAAGCCAACCTCAACTTCTCTTCATCGATTCCTGGAACGCCGCAAGCAATGAAAAGAACATTCCGGGTCTTCTGAGTTATCTTGGCCTCCTCTGCGTCCCTGTAAGGATAGATCGCAACCAACTTCCCATTATCCGCGATGACGACCTCGCTCCCCGTGAGATGCACAAGCTTCGCCATACCTATCCCAAGAAACTCCTCCCCCTCACAAGCGAAGCGCATCAGAAGACTGTCACCCAACTCATCCGCATCGAAGGCGGCAAAAGCAATCTCACTCTTCATTGACGCCAAGTTATAAGCATCGACAAGACTGTTTATCTTCGGAAGCGGCCTACCCCTCAGAACTCTCCTTATCAAAGCCTCAGCTGCTGGTCTGGTCTTGGTCGGATCGACCTTGATCTTCCAGAAAAAGTCTCGGTAAGCCCTGAAGGTCAGATTGTCTTTCACCGTCTCGCGGCTGTAGCTTCCCCTTATCTCTTCGATGACCTCTCCCTTGAAGGCCTCCAATTCAGCTACATGTGATCTGACGGTTACGTTCTCAACTCTTCCGACCAGGACGTGCAGGTCTGGGAATAGATTCACTAAAGGTGGATCGATGGTCAAGCTCAAGGCAAGCCCTCGCTCTCAGTGTTCTATACAGGTCAGTATCTGATTACTTTTTCTCACCCGTCGCGAACATATGGGAAACAATTCCATATTTCAGGGATAACCCCTATATCCTTTGTTAGCTATATTATAAAATGAACAGAAAAGAAAGTGGAATGGTTCCTAGCCGAGATAGGCGTAAATGCTCGCATCATCTTGGTGTTCTCCTTTTTTGTGGATATTGAGATGCCTTCCGACTGTATGTTAGGAGAGGTAAAGAGAGGGTAAAGGAGGTGACAAATTGATAGAATTGATGACGAATCCGTTTCAATTTGTTTTCGGTGTCTTTCTCTTAATAATCTTCGCCGCAATCCTAGGTGCTGCCATATACATCGTTAAACAATGGGAGAAGGTCGCTGTAATCCGTCTAGGTAGAATCATCAAAGTTGTAGAGACGGGGCTACACCTCAGAATACCCCTTCTTGATTCCATACGTAGAGTCGACCTAAGAACTGAGACTTTGGATCTGACGGGTCAATCCGCCATCACAAAAGATAACATAAGCACAGGCATCGATGCAGTTGTCTTTATGAAGATTGAGGATGCAGAGAAGCTGATACTTCAGGTCACCGATTATCGTGAGGCTGTTTCCAAATATGCCCAAACAAGCATCCGAAATGTTGTTGGCCAATACGATCTGGACGATCTATTAGCGAGTCGTGAAGAGATAGCGAAGACTCTTAAAGACGATATTGACCAGCTAGTAAAACAATGGGGTATCGACATACCTAAAGTCGGACTGCAAGACATCAGCCTCCCGCCAGACATGAAGAGAGCCTTCGCCGTTCAAGCCGAAGCAGAAAGAGAATCAAGAGCAATAATAGTCAAGGCCAAAGCCGAACTAGAAGCCTCTGTGAAACTGAAGGAAGCCGCCATGAACCTGCAAGACCCAAGCGCCATGCAACTGCGAGTTCTATCAACAATAAACGATGTAAGCAAAGACCAGAGCAACACGATAATCCTAGCCCTACCCCTAGAAACGCTGAAGTCAGCAGGTGTTGAAGGAATCGCAGCCATGTCAGCGATTAGACCCAAATACGAACAAGGCTAGTTCGCTTCAAGCAGACCCTGCATCCAGCACGCCGAAAGGAATAGACAATATTAAGACCTCATAACAATATAGGCTCCAGCGAAACACAGTTGAGCAGAATTGGCAGAATCAGAAGGATCAGAAAGCAGACTGGTAGAGCTGAAGGCTAGAACCGAGGATCTCAACTCGGTTCGGAATCTCGTCAAAAGCTTGGGCGCCCACTACATAGGAGAATTCCACCAGATCGACACCTACTTCGAAGTCCCAAAAGGCAGACTGAAGCTAAGGCAGATCGAAGGACAAGACAAAACTGAACTCATCTACTACAAGAGAGAAGACATCCCAGGGCCAAAGAGAAGCGAGGTCTTCATACTCAAGATCCCAAAGCCTGAGACCTTCAAAGGCCTCTTCGAGAAGGTCCTGGAGAAGAAGGTCGTGATAGACAAGAACAGAGAGATACACCGATACAAGGGCACACAGATCCACCTAGACAACGTCAAAGATCTCGGGACATTCATAGAATTCGAGAGGAAGACCAAAAGCTCAACAAAAGCAGTTCAAAAGGACCAAGAGGTCTTGCATCAGCTCATGAGAAAGCTCGGAATCGAGAAGGACAAACTGATAGAGGGCTCCTACAGCGACCTCGCCACCGCTAGAACAAACACAGGAAAAAGAGCTTAGACTCTGACCACTAGCCGTCAGCTGAGAAAATCAGGATCTGCTCAAAACCAGTGATGGGCGGTTATGGTCACGTTACATGATGGGTGTTTCTGAGGGGAAAGTCAAGCCAAAAACCTCAGCCGGCTAGCATCTAGCGGTCCAAAGCGTTTTTTACCTTGAATGAGCTTCAATCTGTGCAGAGGTTGGTTTCTTGGCGAGGGTTGTACTCAAAGGCGTATCGAAAAAGTTCGGCGATGTCATAGCCGTCAGCAATCTAGATCTTGAAGTTAACGACAAGGAATTCGTCGTCTTACTGGGTCCTTCAGGCTGCGGGAAGACTACAGCTCTCCGATGCATCGCTGGACTCGAGACCGTCGATGAAGGAGAGATCTACATTGGAGATCGGCTAGTGAACGATCTCGATCCTAAAGACAGAGATGTTGCTATGGTGTTCCAGAGCTACGCACTCTATCCCCACATGAAGGTCTTCGACAACATGGCCTTCCCCCTGGAGAATGCCAAGGTTCCAAGGGGTGAGATAAGAGAAAGGGTAAGAAAAGTCGCAGATTTGCTTCAAATAGAGATGCTTCTCGATAGAAAGCCAAAACAACTCAGCGGCGGACAACGACAGAGAGTTGCTCTAGGGAGAGCCATAATCAGAGAGCCACAGGCATTTCTGATGGACGAACCCCTTAGCAACTTGGATGCGAAGCTTAGAATCTATATGAGAGCTGAACTCAAGAAGCTTCAGAAAGACATAGGAATCACCACCATTTATGTCACGCACGATCAGGTGGAGGCTATGACTATGGGAGACAGAATCGCAATCTTGAGAGAAGGCTTGCTCCAGCAGACCGGGCAGCCGGAGACAATCTACAATCAACCGTCGAACCTGTTTGTAGCCGGCTTCATAGGCAGTCCTCCGGCAAATTTCTTCGATTGCACCCTGATAAGCGATGGCACCGTACTCGACGCCGGTGCCTTCCAGTATCCCCTTTCTGAAGAACTAGCGAAGGTTGCCGAGAGAGCTCCATCGAGCGAGATAGTGCTAGGCATCAGACCCCAGAGTACACAGGTCCACAGGGAGAAACCGGGGAAAGCCGCAGTCGAGGCTGAACTCTACGTCTCAGAGCCGCTGGGAGACATGCTGATACTCAACCTCAAAGTTGAAGACATTCTTTTCAAAGCGGTCGTAGACCCTGACTTTGCGGCCGAGATAGAGGACAAATTCTGGGTAGAGTTTCCAGCAGAAAAGGTTCACCTCTTTGACAAGAAAACGGGTAGAGCCTTGACCTAGCAGCTAGTTTGCTCAAACCCTATCCCTTTATCGTCCAACCGATCATCCCTCGAATGTAGTACTTCTGAAGCAAGGCGAAAATCAGCACAGGAACGGACATCAACAGGATGGACGCGGCTGATAGAACCCCCCAATCCACGAAGTAGACTCCTCTCATGAGGGGAATGCGTTGCGTCGCCAAAAGCCTGTCAAGGGAATATATGAGGATGAGGGCGAGAAAGAAGTCGTTCCACACCCACATGAACTGCAATACAGTGACCGAAGCTAGCGCCGGAAGCGTCATTGGGAGCACGATCCTGTAGAAGATCTTGAAGTCGGATGCTCCGTCTACTCTCGCTGCTTCCTCCACTTCAACCGGCAGAGTTGAGAAGAAGTTCCTCATGAAGAGGATGATCCAGGCTAGACCCCATGCTGAATGGACAAGAATTAGGCCAAGGTAGCTGTCCACAAGGCCGAGTGAGTTCATGATCTGGAATATCGGTACAGCTATGCTCTGTTGCGGAATAGCCATGAGAAGGACTATCATAAGGAAGAGATAGTTGCGGATCGGGAAGCTGAACCTCGCGAATCCATAACCTGCAAGGGAAGCCACAAACATCGGTATGATCGTTGCTGGGATCGCGACGATGAACGAGTTGAGCATCCCTTCTCCCAGCGCGGCGGTTGGGTGATTCCATGCCTCGTTGAAATTGTTCAATGATGGGTTAAACTCGCCAAAGTTCCACCAGCCATGGATAACCTCGCTGAACGGCCTTATCGCCGTCATCAAAACACTCAAAAAGGGCAATACCCAGATCAGCGCAGCTGCCCATGCTATGACATGGATTGCTATTGTGGATCTCCTGAGTTTCGGTCGTTGCATTCTTATTTCTCCACCATATACTTGGCCATTCCGATCATCACCACTAAGGTTAGGACTGTGAGGAAGGTGGCGACCACCGCTGAACTGTTGAAGTCGAAAGCTCGGAAGGCCAGGGTATACATCAACATTGCCAGAACGTTTGAAGCTCCTCCGGGTCCGCCTCCAGTTGCCACATAGACTATGTCGAAGATCTTGAGCTCCCATAGGATTGTCATTGTTACGATGGTTATGGTGATGGG
>Ga0224501_10003394_pt1 | contig 12528 bp, 13 predicted proteins | sample SF_Oct11_sed_USG_4_FD_169105 | JGI IMG/M metagenome (GOLD analysis project Ga0224501, IMG submission 169105) | Sediment microbial communities from San Francisco Bay, California, United States - SF_Oct11_sed_USGS_8_1 | ecosystem: Environmental > Aquatic > Marine > Sediment | place: USA... | reverse complement strand
ATCGAGATAATCTCTTCCCACAGGACGGTTGACATAGATCACATGATCATCGCCGAAGAGCATATCGTTTCCAACACCGCCATGGAGCGTGTCGTCACCGGCCTGGCCCTCGAGTCGATCGTCGCCCAAGCCGCCATCGAGGTAGTCATTGCCCGGCACGGAATTCACCAGAGATGGATCGCTGGAATCCCCCAATAACCGGTCTCCGGTATCGCCGCCGTAGAGAACATCCTGCCCGCCCCCGCCGCTGAGAAAATCAAACCCTTCCTCTCCGAAGAGTCGATCCTTCCCCTCACCTCCCAAGAGAGCGTCATTCCCGATCCCGCCATAGATCTGATGGTTAAATAGCGCGACACTTTGGGAAAAATCCAAGATATCGAACCCACCATTGCCAAATGCCACGTGATTGGCTCCAGCATTGAAGGACGGCTCGTTGTTGTCGTTATCACCGACCCAGGTGACCGATTGCTGGCCATTGAAGTAATCGATTATGGGCAAACTCCCATCCAGCAATTTGCCTGTATCTGACAAAGTAATCGTAGCTTCCAGTCCCGATTCGTGTGTCTGCTGGTTGTTTACGTCGGTCAGCACAGCCAGGAACGAGAGGGTGCCGGAACTGCTCACATCCTCAGTCCCCTGCAGTTCAACTGCGAGATGATTCGCTCCTTCTGGCACAATGAGCGAGAACCCGCCGTTCTGTTGCGGTACTTCGCCGTTCGTCGTACGCAGTACGAATGTCGAGGCATTCGGCCCGTTCAAGCTCAACCGCAGATGCTGTCCTCCAGTGCCGGCGTCGAAAGGCAAATAGATGGAAAGGGTCTGCCCTTGGCCCTCTTTCAGCGTAACCGTTGCTGGCGGAGCAGTGCTCGGATCAAAACTTGATGTATCAAATGGATTGAAGCCGATGCCTTTTCGGATCGCCACCGTCTGGCCAGCATGTTCGACAATCTGCTGCGCTTCTTCCACAGCGGTTCGCAATTCAGCACTCAGGGTTGCATCACGTAGCGCGTACGAGTAGGCCGTGGTGAACGGATTGAGATCCGCAAAGTCGAGGGTCTGACCGAGGTCAAAGAGCGTGCCTTGAACATCTTCAAGAAAACCCTCCACAGCATTGGCGATACCATGGGCGATATCTAACAGCACCGGCGCCAAGGTCTCTGAAATGAAATTAGGCACACTGGCTGCAATACTGCCCACGCCACTCAAAAACTCGACGAACCCAGACGAGAGGCGAACCGAGAAATCGGCAGCATTATTTCCGGCAGCCATAGCGGTTTCTGTCAAGAAGATGAGCCCCCGATTGATCCCATCGACTGGCGCCGCAATCATGTCCGCAAACAGATTGCGATTGAATGGCAACCCTGACAGTTCAGCAGCTAAGGCAACCGTATTGGCCGCTAGTCCGACGCCGGAAGCAAGAGCAAAGAGGCCCAATCGCGCCATCGCTTCAAGATTGCCATCTACCGTGCCGTCGGTATTCCCTAACTTTGAAACGTTCGTCGCAAAGGATTGGGCCACCGAGGCATCCAAATAGGGTGGGGTATAGGGCACGACTGGCGAGAGGTTGGAATCGAAATACTCTGGAATAGTAATGGTGTGCGCAAAAATGCCGCTGCGTTGGAGCAAGTTTCCCCATTCCCAGAACTCGACCTGATGGGCTAGCACCTGACTGCCGTCCGCACCCACAGGTGGCCCCCCTAACAAGTGCACAATATCACCTTGCACAAAAGGCGGATGGCCGATCACCACATGATGTTCCCCCACCACCACGGAAGTGTGATCGGTTGCGACTTCGCCCTGCACAAAACTGATACCCGGTGCATTGAAGGTGGTGAAATGGAGACGGGTGAAGTCGATTTGGAAGGAGCTGTTGGGAACGCTCTCCGGACCATTAGGATCGGGCAACTGGCGCGCAAGCTCAAGCACGGACAACATATTCGTATCATTCATGGCCCACTGCACCAGAGCCCCACCCAGACTGTGGCCAACAAATTCCACCCGATTACCATTCACCAATTCCTGAGCCAACCAAGTATTCACAGCATTGCGCAAATCATCGAACTGTTCTTTCCCAATGTCGGCCAGATCGGCGTACAGATCCTTGACGTTTGTGAGCGATATCTCAGTCCCACGAAAGGCGAGGATGCGGCGTGTATCGTCAGGATCAAATGGCTTGAGGGCATAGACATAGCCGCCGTTATCACCCTCAACTTGCCCACCATTCCCAAAGCTTGTGTCCACCTGCCACTCGAACGGCACAGAGATCGTGCCGGTATAGACTCGGTCAGCCACCTCTCTGGCAAGGTCGGTTGAGAGGAATGAAATCATCACGGTCGCACTCCTTTGTCTTGCAGGAAATGCAATGTTCCTTGTTCAGAAAAACTCACCCACTGCCCTGTCGGAGACAGTTTGGGCGACCCTAAATCAGCTGACGACGGCGCCTGCCGAACCTTATCGACTCGATGCGTCGCTGCCGTATGTTTCCAGATGGTCCTGGCGCCACGTCTAAACTGCAACGCCACAACATCACCCGCTCGATTTACATCAAGATATTGGAGACTGAGCGGATCCTGGGGACTCTGTTGCACTGCCACAACTTCTGTCCACTCGCGATTCACTCCATCCACGGCAAAGCGACAAATCCGCCCTCCCCCTGTGAGTCGCCGAATGCCGTGGTCTCCCGCTTTAAAACAGGCGGCATAGAGCGCATCACCCTGGGGATTGATGGTCATCGTAATCCGATCGATCTGGTACAGTGGCTGCTCTATCTTGACCTGTGTCACAATCCGATTCTCCAGATCCCGTAGCAGATACCCCTGTTTGAGTTCTGTCCCCTCTGGCAATCGAAGTGGTGGCTCGGGGTTCGGAACCCATTTATAGGCTCCCTCCTGGCCGATACGAATTGTTTCATCCCAAAGATACTTAGTTACCAGGATATTATTCGCCACCCAGAATTGTTTCGTGCCTCGATTATGGCGGAGACAGACAACCCGGTAGGGAGGGCGGAGGTAGGAGAGTGGGCAATCAGTTTTGGCGGCCTCCGGCCGCGCGGAGTATTCTTCGCCACGCTCCTTGAGTATGCTCGAAAAGCTGAGCACATACTGGTTTTTCACGTTCACAATTCGTGGCCCAAGAAAACCCTTGGATCGCTCCGCTAACAGAACCGGTGGCTGTCCAAGCTTCAGGGTATAGAGCTGATTGCTGGTTTGATCAGGCGCCATTACATCAAAGAGGATGGTTTCCTGTTGACAGGTCAGGTCACGAATCTGCCGTTGTTGGGTGGGCTCAATTGGTGAGAGATCAATCGGTTTGAGCACTTTGGGCTGGGCTGGATCAAGCACATACAAACCATCCAACTCAGAGTCCAGCGTCCCTGGAATCTGCACCCGTTGCTCCACGACAAAGTGCTGATCATCAAGCCAGCACCCCCCACCCTTGATGCCGGTATTGATCACCTCGTAGTTGCTCTTCCCATGAGATATAGCCACGCAGCCGAGTAGACCTCCTGCAAGAGTCAGCACAAGGCCCGCAACTCCATGCTGTATCAGCAGGATCACCCATCGAGAGTTGTAGGAGTAGCACCTCCTCATCATCTCCGCCCCTTTCTTTGTCTTACCCCTTCGCCTTCGTCTGCTGCGTTGTGCGCACCCCCGCCAGCACCTGTTGAATCTGCTGCTGCAGCCGGGCTAGGGATCCGATGTCCATTGCCACACGGGTGACGAGATGGCCCTCCAATCCCTTCGGTGCGGCCTGACCGTCCTTGGCCGTCTTCGCAATTGCCGCCAGCAGCCCCGGCTCGATGAAGCCGAAGTCGAGATACGCGATCCCCTGGGCCACACCGACGTTCGTATAATTCGTCGCGCGTGGATGGGCTGAGGATTCGGAGGGCTTCAACCGGACGTTCAACGCAATAGTGGTGTCGTTGGTGTCGCTCATAGGCTCACACTCCTTTGTGGTGAGTGAAGGATCGAGAGAATGTCGACACTGCAGGAACAACCAGATGCATTGTGTTCCTAAGAGAAGAGGTGCGTGAGTCTAAGAATCCAACGGTCGGCTGTCAAGACGCCACCTGTTCAATCGGCATCTCACTCCGGCCCGAGAGAATCTGCCTGAAAGTGCGTAGGTGTTGTAACTAGTCGAAGGAGGGGGATCGCTGTGGATATGCCTACCGAGGTACACACGATCCATCGTCACCCATATGGCGCTTGGCTTGTCCCACTACCCAGAGTCAGGTAAAGAGGTTTGGGCATCCTATCCGGCAATACCCGATCGCGCGGTAAAGAGCCAGCTTCGTGGAATCCTAATGGCGACCGAGAAAGGGGGTTGTTTTTTCTATCGCAGAGGCTACAATATCGCCGGAAAGGTAGTGCCAGTGTCATCATCCACCATCCATTTATTGAGAGGCATAACCGTGACTCTGCGAACTATTCTCCAGCTTGTTCTTACAATCGGTGTCTGCGGGACCGCCGGCCATGTTTCGGCATACGACACCAGTCCTTACTCCCCCGGCAGCCTAGACCCCTGCACTCAGGTATATTTTTCCGCATTCAAGCCCGCCCCATTCTCAGCGGAGAAGAATAACGTGGCGGTGGCGCCAAAATCGGAATTTTCATTTCTTGCATCCAAAGCCACCAACTGGCCAAGCATCACCGTGAAGATCAAGGACGAAAAAGTCCCGGTCACTGTCACCGCGATCACGAACGGGCACCTGGTCAAGGGTAAGCTGCCCGATAGCGTGAAAGGCCGCTACATCCGGCTCGAGATCTTCGCCAAAGGCCCCAATAACTGCGATAAAGCCGATGGATGGCTGCTGAAGGTGGGAAACTGACCGTGAACAACACGACGTGGAGTAGGAGTCACTCTACCCACGTCGTTGCCCTCTTCCGTGCGAGACCCTCCTCAGAGTTCTTCTTCAACAGATTCGATCGACTCTCGAAGCGCTGCGACAAACGCCTCCGGTTGATTCAGGGCATTTTCGGTTAGTTGAAATTCACTGACCAGCACCCCATCTTTGTCGACCAACAACAAACGATAGCTGTCCTTCACAAGAACCCCCTCTTTTTTCTCAGGCATTGCCTACCCATCGAAGCAGACGTGTCGCACGGAGCAGAGTCGGGATGTTGACAGGCTAGAAGGGGAACCGAATACCCAGCTGGACCTCGTTCGGGATGAGGGATTGTCCGACCAAACTCTTCAGCCCGGCATTGGGGGCACTGAAGGAAGAGGATAAACCAGAGGACACGGCGTTGAGCGAGCGATCGAGCTCTGTAAGATAGCCACCTCCAAACCCTGCCCCGATATAGGGAAGCAGCGTCGTCCCTCCTACCGAAATCTGGTTCGACACACTCGGAAGGGTTCTCAGAATGACCATGTTTCCGACGGGCAGCGATGCAGATGGCGTCTGCTTGAGCTCCGCATCCCTTCCCCCTGCTGGAGCCGGAATTGCTGCCATGCCGCTGAAGGCTGGTCCGATCGTAGACTGTCCGTCTATCGTTGAGCCTGCATGAGAGAGCGAAACACACAGACTCACACTCACCACCACACCGATCCGTAGCGACCACCCTATGGTCCGAGCTTGTAACATTACGTTCACCATACAACGTGTTCGGTGCTCATTCAAGAGGTCACTGTCGTGCCACGGTCCCTGCCCCCTCAGCGAGCTGACCTGGCCAGATCGCTCTGGGAGTTCCGTTTGAACATCCGCTATTTTCTTGGCGTGTGGAAGACTCCACGCTATCGTACCTGCAGCACAGTGCGGTAGAGACATCGGAGATGCGTCATGCGATCTTATGACTTGGTGGTCATCGGTAGCGGACCGGCCGGCCAGAAAGCAGCGGTCCAAGCGGCGAAACTATCAAAACGAGTGGTCCTTATCGAAAAGGCGCCGCAATTGGGTGGCACCTCGCTCAACACCGGCACCTTGCCCAGCAAGACCCTCAAGGACACCATCGAATACCTTCAAGGTTTGGGACGGCGTGGCTTACCCCAGCTGGGGGCGGAGCTCACGAAGCGGCTCACTCTCCCCGATCTCATGGCGCGTAAGAACCAGGTCATCGAAACCGAGATCCGCGTAGTCGGCGATCAATTACAGCGTAACAAGATCGAGATCCTCCAGGGCACCGCGAGCTTTGTCGATCCACATACGTTGCGTGTGACACGATTGGACGGAACCGCCGATCAGGTCCGGGCCTCATTCGTGGTCCTCGCAACAGGGTCGCGACCACGCCGCCTCTCGGAGATCCCGTTTGACGATGTGATCGTCTGCGACTCCGACTCATTTCTGCGGACAACCAAGCATCCCGCCAGCATCATTGTCATCGGAGGCGGCGTGATCGGCACTGAATACGCCTCGATGCTGGCCGCATTCGGAATCACGGTCACCCTCATTGATCGTCGCAATCAGATGTTGCGGTTCCTCGATCAGGAAATCGCGCAGACGCTTGAAGCGCAGATGCAGGAGAACGGTGTCGCGATACGGCTGGGGCAAGAGCATCTGGACGTTGGTATCGATGCCTCGAACCGCCCATCCGTGCAATTGCACGATGGTGAAATCGTGACAGCCGACATGGTGCTGTACACCATGGGGCGGATCGGCAATACGGACGCGTTGAATCTCTCTGCCATCGGCCTCGCCACCGACCAGCAGGGGCAACTTCCCGTCAACGCCCATTACCAAACGGCCATCCCGCACATCTATGCTGCAGGCGATGTCATCGGTTTCCCAGCACTTGCCGCAACCGCGATGGAACAAGGCCGCCTCGCCACCTGTCATGCCTTTCAGGTTCCCGACGCGCATGAAATCAAAGTGATTCCCTACGGCATCTACAGCATTCCCGAGGTCTCAATGGTGGGGAAAACCGAAGAGGAGCTCGTCACCGCTGGCATCCCACACGCCACCGGAAGGGCCCTGTTCCGAGAAATGGCACGGGGCCATATCAGCGGTGAGCTCCATGGTCTCCTAAAGGTGATCTTTCACCAAGATACACATGCCCTCCTAGGCGTTCATATTATCGGCCAGGGCGCCACGGAATTGATTCATATCGGCCAATCGGTCCTGGCATATGGAGGAACCGTAGAGTATTTCGTGCACAACGTCTTCAATTATCCTACGATGGCGGAGTGCTACCGAACCGCGGCTCTCGACGGAATAAATCGGCTACATCTCCATCGCCAAGCGGCGTAGATCGGCATCAGATAGTTTCCTACAACAACATCCCCGACACACTAAGCCTCAACCAGTGAAGGCCTGTCGCATTCGCACAAGGATCTTGCACAAACTTTCAAACAGACTATAATGGCGCTGTACTGCCGGTTGCCATGATCTACGGAGCGTCGTAGTCATGAGTACCATCCCGCACAGTATCATCTGTCGCCTTCCCCAAGCCGTACCCGATCGTTCTGACCCACCAACGACCTTCTTCGCAGGTCAGCCACCATAGGAGGTGCGCCCATGCCCATTCCACAGACAGTCAAAACCCGTCTTGATCGAGAACACGTGCATTACGATGTCCTCCCTCATCCTCAGGCGTTCCGTGCCGCTACCGTGGCGCAAACACTCCGCGTACCAGAGCAGCAGATGGCCAAAGTCGTGATCGTGAAGGTGAAAACGAAATTTGTGACAACCGTGCTGCCGGCGAAGTGGCGAGTCGATCTTCACAGTCTACGCAAGATGTTCGGAACCCACCGTGTGGGACTGGCGACCGAACAGGAGATCAAAAGACTTTTCCCAGACTGCGAGTTGGGTGCGATGCCACCCCTCGGGACGCTCTATGGGCTTCCGGTGTATGTCGATCGGTCGCTCACCGGGGATGGACAGATCATCTTTGAAGGCGGCACCCATTCGGAGGCCATTCGCATGCGCTACTGGGATTTTGCCGCGCTGGTGTTTCCGGTGGTGGCAGACTTCCACTGCGAGTCGATGACAACGTGTGGACCTGATCACCAGGCATTGGGAATCTCATCCCTATCGCATCAGTGCTCGTGATGACGGCTTTTCGCGTCTCGCGTCAGCCTTGAAGTCCGCGCAGCCTGTGCACTCATGTTCGTTCAAGATGGACGGACCTGCTGATCCACAGGATCAGTCGCCGATCCACCTCCAGAGGAATGGCAGAAGGACATAGGCAGCGGCTGAAACCACCACCCCAATCGCCACACCGAAAAGCCCCGCCACGTAGAGTCCGGCAAACGGTGCTGAAAATACGATGAGGATCATGAAGAGGGCTATCGAACGATGGCCCTCGTAGAATGTCCGACGGGCCTCAGCCGAGAAGAAGCCGTCGTGGGTAGAGCCAGAATGATCTGACATGCCCGCAGTATAGACGAAACCGACCGTCCTGTCTCCGCCGGAGACAAGCACTCTTGACGCCGCAGCCTGTCAGTGGAAAATTGGACCCGATTCCATTCTTCCTGCCAGGCCACAGCACTTCTTGAACTTCTTCCCACTACCGCAGGGACAGGGATTGTTGCGTCCGATTTTTATGTGGTTCGAGGGCTCCAGATCGAGATCGCCTGCTTCCAGCCGCGCTTGATAGATGGCACGTCCTAGATGAGCATACTCGCGCATCGCATCAGGGAAGATTTCAATCACCGTTTGGGCAAACTGTTCCAGACTCCCCTTCCCCTTTGTTTCCTGGTGGTATGCCTCGGCAAGTTTCAGCGACGTAAAGAAGCTGAGCGTCATCAGCAATGCCCCGAAGTCCTCATCGAATTCATCAGGCGTGTACTCGTTCCATACCTCCGCAAGATAGTCATAGCCCATCCCAAATCCTTGCGCCCACTGACTCAGCGGTGCATCGGCACTCAGGTTATCCATCGGCCATGGTCTGATCTCGCACCCTGGTGGAAGCGACACACTTCCCCCGGTTCGTTCACGGACACAGTCGTTGTAGAGTGCCATCATGGCCTGAAGTACCTGCTCCGCTTCGTCCTTGGTCTCGTACTGAGCCTCCTGGTCATTAAAGACGAGTGGAATCCATTCCGACGGCGGGATCAATTCCGGCCCGTTCCCCAGACTGAACAAGAACCCAGCCAATTGAGGATACGTGAAGGTATCTTTAGGCCGCTGCGGCGAGGACAAGAAGCGCGTTAAGAGCGTCGCCTGTGAACCTGTGAATGGTGAAACCGTATCCATCATGACTCGATTACCTTTTTAAGAAATGCATTATCTGTCAATATTTGAAGGAAGACCTGGCTCGTTCTGCGGTGGCATCCGCTCATGCGCACTCTTCAGCGTAATAACACGCCCAATATCTTTCCTACTCGTACCATGACCCAACCAGCATTATCCCGCCACTCGCGTCAGTGTATTCTCATCCGTATGGTGGAAGAGATCCGTCCGACTCTGCATGCGGAGTTGTGTGTCCTCCTTATAGTGAAACCGATTCTTGTCGAGAACCGTCACTGTCAGTTCGTAACGCACCGTCTTGAACTCTTTATCCAGGAACCGATTCGAGCAAATTCCATAGGTGCCCGATCCCGCCTCCGCGACAAGCGAAAAGGTCGTGGCCGTCGGCTCTGCCGTACCACCGGCAATCAACGCCACCCCGCGCGGCACGATGAAGCAGCGCAACACCTGTCGCTCGCCCGGGTCCCATAACCAGTAGCCGACCTCTTCATGGAACGGATCGGGCTCTCCGATCCGCCGCGCCACCGTCGCATAGCGCAAGCCGTACAACACCTGCTCGTGATTACGCACCTGCCCGATCGGCTCAAACGTAATCCGCTCGCGAAACGTGTTCTGCTCCGTCCCTCGATCATCCGACGGTGCCACATCCGCACCCTTATCCCCCTCCCACACACCAGCCAGCGTAGCCAACGGCCCGAGTTGCTTCATCAGTTCCGAATCCATGAAACCTCCTGAAAAAGATGAGAAGAATCGAGATGTCATGCACGACCTGCTCACATATGAACAGGCAGATGCATACGCAAGTCATTCTAGGGGATTCACAACGAATGGTGCAAATTGGTCCGCTAAATCCCAATCCCACATCTCGTGGCTGATGTCTTTCTGGATATCCCTATGGATGACCTGATAAAAGATGGTGGTGATCGGATTGTTGCTGACCCAGCTCGAAAGGAACGTCGCGCAATGATGTCAATCCTCAAGACGATCGGGATGCGCACTCATGTACCGCGAGGTCACGTGTCAGCGCGCACGAGGAGCAGGCAGCACCTCATCCATCGCGTCTGCCTGGCGACGGTATTGCTGGTGGCGATCGCCATCGTGGCTCAGACGGTGCATGCCGCAGGTGAAAACCAGACAAAATTCAAGCGTATTCCGACGCAGTACATCGCGGCGTTGGGTGATCCAGATGCGACCTCCGGGAGCGGCGCGCAATCGTGGGGGCTGTGGCCACTGGACCCAGGTCCTCGAGGAGTCAAGCTGAACCGCTATCAATCGTTGAAAGATGCCGATGGCGTTGCCCCGGCGCGATGGAGGTTTGACGAGACGAACTGGTGGCTGGAGGAACACGGCTTGATCATGGAGCAACCGACCGTTCCGCTCCCTCCCGGCAAATATGTGGTCACAGGCGCCCGCAAGGTGACGGCCGTGCTGACGATTCATCCTGCCGACGGCCATGGCGACCGCCGCTGGGAGCTCGATCAAGGCGCAACGCTCCATGACGTGACACACCTGGCCTGCCGTTCCGCGCGCTATACACCAGCGAGGGCCAGTGGTTCATGCTCGCCGGCCAACGCAAAGCAGACGGCGTTTCCTGTTGCCCCAGGAGGCACGATGCCTCCCGTCGAGGGCTGCGCGAAGCAAGACTATGCCGTGCTCATCGTGATCGGTATAGGCGTGGAAAACTGAACCTCAGTGGCGCACCGACAGTGCGCACAGCTGGCTTACCAGAAACCTCCCAGCGCATCTCCTCCCACTCAGCGAAGAGTCGGGAACAACATGGATAGAGCTATTCGCATCAGACGTGATGCATGGCTGGCGATAAAAGTTTCCCGCCCCTTTGCTCTACGCACAATCTGACAAGACATTGACGGATTGATCCCGCTTAAACCGTCAATAACCTAACAACACTTATCTAAGTTTAAATACATATCTACGAAATCCTTTGAATACCGACGCCTGCGAATTTGGCGCAGCTCTTGCTTCACCTTGGTGGTAGCTGCGAACGTAACCGCCTTAGGAGGGAGCTATGGTCTGTCCAAAGTGTAAAGGGATGATGATGTTAGAGCGGTTCTCGGATTTCTTTCTCGTGTTCTATGCCTGGAAATGCATCAACTGCGGGGCGATCATCGACCGCACTATTTCCAACAATCGCCGAAAGAGTCTGGCGGCCCGTGAGTCCCAGACCATTGCTGCGCAGTAAGAAGCCGAAGCAACGGGGACGGACAATTTGCATTCTCGGATTGCTCATGGAGCAACCGTCCGTCCCACGTGCTATACCCCGGCGACGGTGGGTAAGCCATGCTCACCGTCCAACGCAAAGCAGGTGGCGTCGGACGATGCGCCTGGAGAGACGATGCCTCCGGTCGAGGGCTGCGCGAAGCAGGACTATGCACTGCTCATCGTGATCGGTATGAATATGGACAATTGGACACCCGTACCGCACTAAGAACTTACGCGTCGAGCCCAATACCAAACTCTCGGTAAACTTTCTCTTCCTCCTCGAAGTACTAACTCGCCTAATGGTCGGCAGTCATACGAAGTGTCCTTCACGTTGAACTACTCTATAATGTTAAGACTTTAGCCTGGCGTAGACCACGCCACCATCGAAAAGCTTCACAAGATCGTCCGAGACAAGTAATTCTCCATGGCTCCTCAAAATTGGCCGCTTCACCCTCGCAGCAATAGTATCAAGGATTCTGAAATTCCAAAATATACTGAGAAACTCAGAGGTTTCTTGGGATACGAGGCGCTCGCCAAGGCACAAGCCGACCTCGATAAGGAGCTCTCACATCACGGCAGCTGTTATCGCATATGGGCACAGCACCTTAAACCTTGGCTCTTCGCATTTCGCACTTACAACCTGATAACCAATAATGGCATCCACATTCCATGCACCTGGCCGACAGAGATTCGCAAAATGGTTGGCGATGCGTGCATGATCACTTCCCTCCATCACTGCATGCCGGCAGAAGTCAGAGCAAAGTATCGTGCAGATCTTCTCCTGAGCCAACATAATGATTTTATGGTCGAGATCTTTTCTGCCTGGCACTACTATTTAGAAGGGTACGACGTTCGGTGGTATCAGCTCGGACATACCAAATGCCCCGAGTTCCGTGTCCAAGGTGGAGGGCTGGACTTCGATGTTGAATGTCGGCGGTTTGCCTTGGACATGAGCGAGGATGTTAAGACGCCAGCAGTGGCAGACGTTTGTGACACCATTTACAAATGGTTGCTACCGCACAACCTTTGGGGGGAGGTGAAAGTTTTATTTGCGGATAATTTTGTGTTTGACCCAGGCTGCACATCGCAATGGTCACAAGCCCTTGCTCAGGCGCTACGTGCGAATCACACTACCATCCAGCTTGATCCATGCGTTTGTTTGACACTGGATCTTACTGATTAGT
>Ga0224501_10003393_pt1 | contig 12528 bp, 13 predicted proteins | sample SF_Oct11_sed_USG_4_FD_169105 | JGI IMG/M metagenome (GOLD analysis project Ga0224501, IMG submission 169105) | Sediment microbial communities from San Francisco Bay, California, United States - SF_Oct11_sed_USGS_8_1 | ecosystem: Environmental > Aquatic > Marine > Sediment | place: USA... | reverse complement strand
AGCACAAGATGCACTAAAAAAAATGCAGGCCAAATATGGCAACACTGACCCCGCCAAGGCTGATGTTATTGTGGCTCTTGGTGGTGATGGATTTATGTTGCGCACATTGCATAAATTCCTTAAACGCAACACCCCTATTTTCGGAATGAACCGGGGCTCGGTTGGTTTTTTGATGAACGAGTTCAAGGTTGCGGGCCTAAAAAAACGCCTAGAACTTGCCCAGGCAATCAACCTTCACCCACTACGCATGAAAGTTACCGAAGTAAACGGTAAAACCCGTGAAGCGCTGGCAATAAACGAAGTATCGCTACTGCGGCAAACACGCCTTGCGGCAAAGCTTAAAATAAAAATCGACGGCAAAGTGCAAATGGAAGAATTGATTTGCGATGGTGCGATTGTTGCGACCCCTGCTGGCAGCACCGCGTATAATCTTTCGGCCCACGGACCGATTATCCCGCTTGGGGCGGAACTTGTTGCCCTTACGCCCATAAGCGCATTTCGCCCGCGCCAATGGCGCGGCGCCCTGTTGCCAAGCGATGCAAAAATTGAATTTGAGGTTCTTGACCCCCATGAGCGCCAAGTGAGTGTTACCGCCGATGGAACCGAGGTTCGCAAAATAAAAAGTGTTACCATTTGTGAAGACGGGGCATTAAAGCCAACGCTTTTGTTTGACCCCGAACACAACCTTGAAGACCGGATTGTCCGCGAACAATTCCTGCTTTAAATCAGCATAATTATTTATGTTGGGCACCCACAGCATCGACAACACTGTCAAAACCGTCTGAACGCAGGCAATCAACCAGTTCGCGTTTTATTGCATCAACCAAACCGGGGCCTTCGTAAACCAGCGCGCTATAAAGCTCGACCAGCGATGCGCCTTGGGTAATTTTTTCATACGCCCCCTGCCCGTCTTCAATTCCGCCAACCCCAACCAGCGGTATTTTACCATTGGTCGCTATATACATTTCAGCCAAAACCCGTGTCGACATTTCAAAAAGCGGGTGGCCGCTCAAACCGCCGGTTTCTATCTGCCTTGTGTCTTTTAATGTTTCGGGGCGTTCAATTGTGGTGTTGCTAATTATCAGGCCATCAACGCCCGAATCAATCGCAACCTCGGCAATATCGGATTTATCCTCATCGGTTAAATCCGGGGCAATTTTTAACAGTACGGGGGTGTAGCCACTTTCAACCGAAACGCTATCGCGCGCGCCAAGGGTTCTGGCCAATAGCTCCCGCAATGGTTCCGGCCCCTGAAGCGTGCGTAAACCCGGCGTATTGGGCGATGAAATATTTATAACCAAAAAATCAGCAAGCGGCGAAAACGCCACTGCGCCGATTTCATAATCGGCAGCAGCATCTGATGTGTCTTTGTTTTTTCCAAGGTTTACACCAACTATCCCCGAACCTTCAACTCGCTGGCTAAGCCTTGCCATCGCTGCTTCATGGCCTTGGTTGTTGAAGCCCATCTGGTTTATCACGGCGCGATCTTCTTCTAGACGGAAAAGTCTGGGTCTGGGGTTTCCCACTTGCGGTCTTGGGGTAAGCGAGCCCACCTCGACAAAGCCAAAACCCTGATCGAGCATTTGCTCGAATACTTCTGCGTTTTTGTCAAATCCTGCGGCCAACCCAATGGGGTTGGGAAACGTCATTCCCCACAAATAGACCCCAAGCTCTGGCGGGTTGTAGGGCCTAGGCACGGGAACCAGTCTTGATTTAAGTGCAAAAAGCGCAAGCGAATGGGCCTGCTCTGGCTCAAGCAGGCGGATAAAAGGCCAGACGTATTTATATAACCCCCTAGGCATAAAGGAACATTATCAGGTTCCAGATTATAATTCATAACTTTTTGATCAAATGATTTTGGCTTTCGGGGGCAAAAAAGCCCGCTCGCACAATGGGAAAACCGGCCCTAAAACCACGGCCCAATTTGCATTATGCATGGCTTTTTGTCGCATTGGCTGTATTTGCCCGCCATGGCCCGCACCTTAAAAAATGCCTTATTTTGGTAAATTGTATAATTAATTCAATATGTTATAGAAATGATTGGATCATGATTGGGAGGTCGAATAATTCTGGCACGGGGTTTGCTCTATTTGTACTTGAGAGAGAACGGATCGCAAAAAAGGATACTGATGATGGCCACCAAGCCCCCCACAAATGCCATCTCATCCGGGTACCAAGCCCCCAGGAACCCGTCTTTAAAAAGCGATCCGTTTTCCTCTTCCTTGGCACTAATTGATCTGCTGGGAAAATCAGGCCTACTGCTTGCCCCGGCAAATCCTGAAGATGCATTGATAAAATCTGTCGCCAAAAGATATGGCGTATCCCCAATGCAAGCCAAGGGCGTTTACAGAACCATCGCCGGATTTGGCGAAAAAGATATGCATTAAACGAACTTAATAAAAAAATACAAACAGGGACAAAAAAGATGAGCTACAAGTCTTCACCCGGCAACCACAGCCAATTGATAACTTACGAAACAGCATCACAGCAGATAAATTACCAAACAGGCGCTTCAAGCAAAGATTTTTTTGAAGATAGTTTTTTTAACATGATAGCCTTTAGGGGCTTCATGGTTTTGTCCATCTCTGCCATTGCGGCTAATCTGCGGGTTATTTTGGAAAACGTGCTTTAAGCAATGGCATTAATCGTGCTCGCGTTCGCCCCTGTCACGCTCACTGCGTGAGCTTTCACGATCAGATTCTGAATCATCACCCCCGTTATCATCGTCGCCATCGTCGCCATCGTCGCCATCATCACTGTCGTCGCCATCGTCACTGTCATTTTCACTGTCATTTTCGGAAATGTCCGTGCTGTCTGAATCGTGACCTTCATGTTCTGATTCTGAACGCTCTTCATAAGCATCATCACCGGATTCACGAGATGCCATTTGGTATTCATCGTCAAACTCACCACCCCGATTATCATCAATTTCCTGATCATGAGAGTGTTCGCTGCTGGCTAGCTCAACCTCATCACGATCTTCGCTATCAATCCATCCGGCAACGCCTGGTATTTTACGGTCAACCTCGTCATCGCCCGTAAGGTCAACTCCGCCAAACGGGGTGGATAATTCACCATCTTTTTCAATTTTTCCGGTGGAGCCCACATCTATGAAGACGGTTGGTTTGCTTGAGCGTTCATTGGCCCTGTCCATGCGCCCTTCTTTGTTGCGCGCGCGCATAATTGCCGCGCCCTTAACCACACCAACCGAAGTTGCGCCGTCGCTATCAATTTTAATGGCAAGCTCAGTACCGCGAATTCCAATTGTTGCGGTCGGGGTCAGTATGGTTATGTTTTCTTTTTTAATGTGACCGGAAGCATAATAATATGTTCCTTGGGCTAAGCTTATTACAAGGCTGTTGTCGTTTTTGTTTCCATCCGGGTCATAAATCAATTCGTCAATCGTAACCTCGGCCTCACTGCCAAGGGTCATGGTTGTGGCATCCATAAACTTAACCGTCATGGATGAATTTTTACCGGTTGCAAGTATTTCCCCGGCACCAACCAAATCGCCCGCGTTTTTTTCGTAAACCACGCCAACCGCGCGTTTGGCAAATGTTTCACCGGCGGATTCATGAACCGAACCAATGGCAACGCCAAGCGGCATGGCGGTTGCGGCAAAAGCAGCGAAAATCGCCAACCCGGAAGTTACGGCAATGCTCAGTAAAATGTTTTTAAGATTGAAAAACTTCATTTTTTCCCTGCGGGCCAAGAGCGTTTTTAAAAGTGTTATCCGTTACATAGACAACGCCAAAGCCAGAGGAAATAATCCCGCTCAGGAAAAAATTGTTAATTATTTGATTTTGCTTAATTTTATTGGGTTTTTAGAGGTTTTTAAGGTAGCCAAGTGGCGATATCGGCCGTTACCTGTTCGCCGGTTGCCATGTTCTTGACCTCGTGCATACCATTGTCATCGGTCGGCGGAAACCACACAAAAGCTATTCCTTTGCGTTCGGCATAACGCAGTTGGTTTTTTAGCTTTCCTTGCTCGTGATACATTTCAACATTAATTCCACGGGCACGAAGTTGCTGGGCGGTGGTCACGGCTAATGCCCTATCGCTTTTGGGCAATTGCGCCACCATAACCGCAGTCGGGCCCTTGGCCCCGATATCAAGCTTTCCTTCTTTTAATAATTTGACGAATATTCGCGTCAAACCAATAGAAAACCCAACACCAGGAAGACGTTTGTTCATATAGCTGGAAACAAGATTGTCATAACGCCCGCCAGAACAAATTGACGGGAAATCAGGATAATCGGCAAGCTTGGTTTCATATACCGTGCCGGTGTAATAATCAAAACCACGCGCAATAGAAAGATCGGCAAACACTACACCAGGCGGAATATGCGATAGCGCATTCATTACAAATTCAAGCTCTGCCAAACCTTCGTCCAAGGTTTCGTTTTCTATTCCCAGTGCGCGTACTGCCAAAACAAAGCTCGAATCATTTGTTCTTATTTTTGCCAACGACAGACACTTGGTGACCATTTCGCCATCCAGCCCTAATTCATCAAGAAGCAGCTTACCCACCCCGTCTGGGCCGATTTTGTCCATTTTATCAACTATGCGGATAACCTCGATAACGTTGCTTAAGCCAAGTCCACTATAGAAACCTTGCAATATTTTGCGGTTATTTATGTTGATGGTGACATTACCAATGTTAAGGCGCTGAAAAATTTCATAGGCAATGGCCGGCATTTCCGCATCGAATTCGATGGAAAGGTTATCGTTGTCTATGACATCGATATCGCATTGTAGAAATTCGCGAAAGCGCCCTTCTTGTGGGCGTTCGCCGCGCCATGCTTTTTGTATTTGATAGCGTTTAAACGGAAAAACCAAATCGCCGTAATGCTGGGCAACGTAACGCGCTAACGGAACCGTCAGGTCATAATGCAACGCAACCCTGGCATCAGAGCGGGCATCGGGGTCTTCGTGCAGGCGTTTTAGTGCATATATTTCTTTATCGGCATCGCCACCCTTGGCCACCAACACATCAACTTCTTCGACTGACGGGGTTTCGATTGAACAAAAACCATAGGATTCAAAAACCGAGCGAATTTCATCAATCCAGCGAAGTTCAACCAAGCGTTCTTCGGGAAGCCATTCGGGGTAGCCACTGACCGGGCGCGGTTTAAATATTTTTTGTTTTTCTTCAGGCATTTGGTTTGGCTTTGCTCACTTTATGGGGCGGTTGGTTTGGCGGGTGCTTTAACAGATACCCGGTATATCCGAGCACAATAGCGCGCGCAACCAAAGCGTAATACGGGCGCGGTTTGCATCAATTATCGCAATCTATCCATATTCCTCAAAAGGTTAGAACAATTGTATTAATTTTATAAAAACCCCTTGTAAACACCGTTTTCCACCACAATATACAACCTGTGATTTTATTAAAAATTAAAAACAATCTAAGGATTTCAAATGGATAAGGTCAAAATACTGCTCGCAGACGACGACGAAGACGTTTTGGGCATATATAAATTCCGCTTGGAAAATGACGGCTTTAGCGTTGATACGGCCACCGATGGCACCAGCGCCATTATTGAGGCCACCCGCATTGACCCCGACGTTTTAGTGCTTGATTACCGCATGCCACCGGGCGAAGAAGGCGGTCTTTCAACCCTTACCCAACTGCGTCGTCAGGGGTTTTTTAAACCCATAATAATGGTAACCGGCTCAGACGACCAACGGGTTGCGATCCAGTCTTTCCGCGAGGGAATAAAAGACAATTCATTTTTTGATTTTTTACATAAACCGGTGGATCTAGATGTTCTGGTTTTTAAAATAAAACTTGCTTACCTGCACGCCAACGCCGCCGACAGGGGGGTAAGAATTGTTGATGAAATGATTACCCTTTATACCGCCCTTTCCGACCTTAGAAAAAATAGCCAGATCAACCCCGATGCCGACAGCGGGCTTGCAAGCCGGATTGATGGCATATTGCGCCGCTTTGCAACCGTAACCGGCGACAGCGGCAAGGACGCTTAAATCAATGAACGCCGTCTTATTCATCTTGCAACAAATTGCCCAGCTCGCCCAAGCTGGCGTTGCAATTTTCGGCACAGGGCAAACCGATATTTATAAGGGCACAACGAAAAATAGGGCACACCATAGAAAGGCCGTCGTCAATATGCTCGGGGGTTTTGTTTTTGCACCCGCTTACAATTTTTTCTCGGGCTTGGTTGAGTATCAGCGCGCAGCCATGGCGCATTTTGGTTTTGCCATCGCCATCGGGTTTGGCGTTGTCATGTGCATCATCCAAATCGCTGTCGCCAAAGCTGTAAAACGGGCTAAGATCCATCAGGCAACCATGTCCTTTGTGTCACAAATCATTTCTGAACAAATGCTTCGGCACGCAGAGGCACAAGGAAGCATTTCATTAAATTTATGGCAGCGCACCAGCGGGGCTATGGCAAACAGACCCTGTATTGCCAATTCCGAACCCTTCAGCGTATCGCCCCTGCCTTTCAAGGAAATGCCTTCCAAAATTTGCTTTTCTGCATCTCGCAAAACAGAGGCACAGCCCGGCTTCATATCGTCAGTCGTGAACTTCATTGATATACCCCTACGGTTGAATAGTTGCGCGCGCAATTATATTGTGGGTTGCATGTATTGCTCCGCTTTAAAAATTCCTGTGTATTCTGGTAAGGATTGGTAAAATGGCAAAAAAACCACCCTTTGGAACAATTGAATATGCGCTTCACCACGCCACCCGCGAATTGGGCGTAGATGAAATTGAACGCATAACCGGGCATTCACGTTCGGCGATTTATCGTGGCACCAACAGTGATGACCCGCTTGGGTTGGGTTGGTTTACGGTTGATATGGCGATAGAAATTTCATCGGTTCTTATTGCCAGCGGCAAGGCTGAATATTTTTCTTCAGCCATACGCCAATTGGCCGAACAAAAAACCCAAACAAATATTGGCGACAATGAGCCAGCCATTGTTCTATGCGCCAACATTGCGCTGGTGTTAGCAGATTTACAACTGGCGTTAGCCACCGCAGCAGAAGATAGCGGAAAAATGAACAGCGAAAATGCCGAGAAAATGGTGAGCAATATTCAAAAAATAATTTGTTCCGCCGGAAGAATGCGCGAAACCATATTTTCTAAATCCGCTAGCATGGCAAAATAATTAAAAGTGAAAATGCGGTTGCCGGATCCTAGATCTTTACCGCAGAGCGACCCTTGTTGGTGATCGCGGCTTTATCAAAGCCGTTACTTACGCTTTCAATTAATACCAAGCCCGATTTTTCGCATTCTTTTAGGGTGCGATAAAGCATAGACCCGTCATCGCTGTCGGGAACCGCAATATCACCTGATTTTACCAGTAGTTCCAAAAATAGGCGTTGCTGGGGAAGAAGGTCGCTCAATTTTTTTCAAATCACTTAAAAGATATTATAAAGCAAAGTCTGGCAAGACCCCCCTGCCGACCACGGCCTTATAGCCCTGTGGTGGTTTGCGGGCAATAAATAAATTAGTCGTCACCACCGCCGTCTCTCCACCATCCGGGTGCGACCCTATCGTAAAGCGAGGGGCCGGTAGATGGATTGGTGGCAGGATTAGCGGCCGGGCCGGTTGTGCGCGGTTGGCCGAATATGTCCTTGGCCGGTTTCCACTTATCGGTGGTGTGGCAGTTTTTGCAACGATTGGTCGATTCCCGGTGACGGCGGTCATCGGGTGCTTTCTTGATATGGCAATTTTCGCAAACCCGAAGCTCTGCCTTGGGCAGAAGTTCGTGCTTAAAGGTTGCCGGTTTCCATTTTTCGGTTGTGTGGCAGACCTTGCAATCTTTAGATGCGTTTTCGTGTATCCGGTCTTTTGGTGTTTTTTGCAAATGGCACGATTGACAATTGTTAAGCTCTGCCTTGGGCAGAAGTTCGTGCTTAAAGGTTGCCGGTTTCCATTTTTCGGTTGTGTGGCACATTAAGCAATCTTTGGGCGCAGATTGGTGCATTTTATCGCTCGGCACTGCATGGCAGCCAACGCACTGCTTTAATGTTTTTTCATCTACAAGGGCGTGGGAAAATTTCTGTACTTCACGAAAAACAATCACCCCTTCGTGGTCGCTATGGCAGGCAACGCAATCTTGGCCCAAAAGTTTTTGGTGAAATGCGACCATCGGTTTATTTTTAATTATTGGCTGGCCCTTGGTGGTGCGCAGGCCGATGTCGTCAACCTTGTGGCATGAAATACATTTTTCCGAGCGCGCGCCTAATAGTGGAGTATGGCAAGCAAAGCAATCGGTTGCCAATTCATGATGGCCTTTAATAACCGGACCCGGGCTTATCATCAAGCTGGGGTAAACAACGGCCAGCACCAAAATAACCGCAAGGTTAAGCCACAACAATATTTTGATGAACTTGTTCATTTCCATTCCCAGAACAAAAATATACTTATCATGTGGCCGAGAGTCAGCATCGCGAAAATAAATGATATGGGAAAGTGCACTACCCGCCACTTGGCCATAAGGTCAAAAGTAACGGAATCCCAAAACATTTTTTTTTCAATTTCTTGCTTGCTTAGCCCGCTTGAGCGATGGTGTGCTTCCGTTTCCTTTAGGTGCATACGTGATCGATGAAGCAATCGTTGCCCGATCATTCCGCTAAGCACGTTTATCACCAAAAACATGGTCGCCAACCACGGCAAGACCGTATTGAAATGAAGGCCAGCATGAAGCAATACCAGAAATGACCCAACCCAGGTTAGGGTTTCGTGTAGGTTAAGCAATGTTTTGGGGCTTCCCAGCGTTATCATTTTGCGTTTGCGCAATGAATAAAGCAGGGAAAAAACTATTAACAACGTGCCCGGAATGCCAAGCAAGCGCCCAAGCCAGACCATATCAAACAAATGCAATATTTCATCACCGGCAAGTATCGCCAAAATCATCAGCGCAAACTGCACCACAAACGGGATTACCTCTTGGCGTAATAATGATTTGCTTGGTGTTGCCATTTATGCCTCCACCACCAAGTTTTTCTTTGGCCGCGAAACACAAAGCAGGCACGAGCCTTCATCCGGGTCAAAATCGGGGGTTTGATTATAGCTAACCTCCCCTTCTATTATTTCTGTTTGGCAGCTACCGCAGCCACCGGCCCGGCAACCGGACGGAATTACAACCCCGTTGCTTTCGGCAAAATCCAACAACGTATCTTCGCTACCATCCCACAGCGCACTAACGCCCGATTTTGTGAATGTTATGGTGAACTCTTCGCCAGATGCCTCTTGTTTGCGTGAACGCCGGTTAATGGATGCCGGGCCAAATGCTTCGTAGTTTATACGCTCGTCCGGAACGCCCCAGTCTTCCAGTGCGGGAACGATGCTTTCCAGCATCGGGCGCGGACCGCAAATGTAAAAATCATAAACTTGAAAAGGCAGGCTAAGGCGCAGCAGTTCAATATCGACCCGACCCTTGTGCTGGTAATCAACGCCTTTTTTGTCCCAGTCTTTAGGTGCGCTATAACATACGCGCAGATGAAAATTATCATGCTCTTTTGCCAGTTCTTCAATGTAGCTTTTCATTGCGTGTTCGCTACTGTTTCTAACCCCGTAAAAAAGCCAGACTTCGCGTTTGGAATTGCTATTCAGGGTATCAACCAGCATAGATAACATTGGTGTTATGCCAATACCACCAGCGATAAGCACCACCGGGCTTGAGCCGCGCTCAAGGAAAAAATGCCCCGATGGGGCGCGAACCTTTAACACATCACCCTTTTGCACATGATCGTGGAAATAGTTGCTTGAAAGACCGGGTGGAAGTTCGGGCTTGTCTGCCGGTGGCGGCACCCGCTTGATGGAAACCCTATAACTATCTCCACCCGGCCCATCGGAAAGCGAATAGCACCTGACCAATGGTGCGTCACCGTCTTTAACGGCGCCATCCAATTGAAATGTAAGGAACTGCCCTGGCTTAAAATCCGCCAACGGTTTTTCATCAACAGGCGAAAGATAAAAAGAACAAATGTTTTTGTCTTTATCTTCAAAAACTTTACTGCTGATACGAAAATCCCTTAGGCCTTGCCACGACCCGTTTTCAGAAAATCCGCTAATGTCTTTGATGGTATCAAGCACCGGTTCTTCTGGCGGCTTGACCCCAAGGCCCGAAAAGAAGCGTTGCAAAAATTCGTGATATTTCATGTGGCGAGCAATCGCCAACGCCGACAAAACCGCGACCTGTGCCAAAATACCTAAAAAGATATAGCCAAATAGCTCCAGTGGTTGCATGCGGTTTCCCAAACCAAAAGTAATTTGCCGAACAATATCTTATTTGAACAAAGATGTACCAAGCCTGAACACGTTTTTTGCCGTTACAAGACAAAACCCCCGATGCCAAAAGGCGCCGGGGGTTTGGTTTTTTTTGCCTATACGGCCAAAGCGTTCTTATGGGCTATTTTGCGCCGGCGGCTTTTAGAATTTTGGTCAAAGGGCAAAAGCCCGTAATGCCCGCTTGGGTTAAGTTTGCACCGACAAAAGCGGTGAACCAAAGCCAGCTCATAGTTGTGATATCGATTTGTCCATTAAAATGGGCAAGGCCAAGACTGGCTAGAATAAATAGGCCCGCGAATGTCATGGTTAAGCCTTGTGCGGTCATAAAACCCCCTAATCTGGTTGTTGAGAATTGATAGAAAAAAACTATTACACCTAAACACCGAACGACAATACCCGACAACATATTGACGGAGGGTAAATAAATGCGATGCCAAATGGTTAATGGTGGTAATTTGCAATAATAAACCACATATGTAAGAATAATTTCCAATAATACATTTCATATTATCGAGCAAGTAAAAGTAAAGTAATGAGTAAGTATTAGTAATAACCGGAAGAACCCATATGGGTATTCTGATTATATATTCAATATTTACTTATTAATACTTTATTATCACTTGTAAAAGCCACCTAATATAGGGGAAGTACTTTGAAAATTACTAAATTATTCTTGCCAGCCATATTTGCCACCCTGCTGTCTTCGCAGGCTTTTGCCGCCAGCGATTGCGGGCGGGTCACTATTTCCGACATGAACTGGAGCTCGGCATCCTTGATGGCCAACGTTGATAAGTTCATTTTAAAAAATGGCTATGGCTGTAACGCCGAATTGGTTCCGGGCGACACCATGCCAACCGGCACATCAATGGTTGAAAAGGGCGAGCCAGATATTGCACCCGAACTGTGGAGCAACTCTCTCAAAGATGCCATCGATAAAGGTGTGGCCGAAAAACGTTTGCGCATTGCCGGTAAATCGCTTTCCGATGGTGGCGAAGAAGGTTTCTGGGTTCCCGAATACATGGTGAAAAAAGACCCATCCATGGCAACCATTGCCGGCATCAGAAAAAACGCCAAAATGTTCAAACACCCCGAAGACCCGTCTAAATCGGGTTTTTACACCTGCCCGGCCGGGTGGAACTGCCAAATTTCGGCGGGCAACCTGTTTAAGGCGTTAAAGCTTGCCGATGATGGGTTTGAACTTGTAGACCCAGGTTCGGGCGCGGGCCTTTCTGGTGCCATCGCTAAAGCGTATGAACGCAAACAACCATGGCTTGGCTATTACTGGGCACCTACTGCGGTGTTAGGTAAATACAAAATGGTCAAGGTCGATTTCGGCTCAGGCATCGATAAAGATGAATACATGAAATGTACATCCAGTGCCGATTGCGAAAGCCCTAAGGTAACAATGTATCCGCCATCACTGGTGGAAACCGTAACCACCGAAAGCTTCGCCAAGCGCGCGCCCGGTGCTTATGAATACCTTACCAAACGTGCTTTCAAAAATGCCCAGATGAACGAACTGCTGGCATGGATGGAAGATAACCAAGCAGACGGCCAGGTGGCTGCTGAATATTTTCTAAAAAATTATGAAGCAACGTGGTCTGGCTGGTTATCGCCGGATGCCGCAGCAAAGGTAAAGAAAGCCCTTGCTGGGTTATAATAAATAAATCCCCGCCCCACATTGTTGTAGGGGCGGGGATTTTTATTTTTTTAATTAACGCACAAACGGAAACTAAATATGGCAAGCGAAAGCTGGTTAAACAAATTTCCAGAAATGGACCGCGCTGACCTTGTGGCAATACGCAAAGGGCTTGATGAAAGCTACCGCGCGTTTTCGCGCACATATGGCGATACCATAGAATCCGTTTTTAACCCATTGCTGAAATTTCTTGTGTGGTTTGAAAACCTGTTGCTGGCATCGCCATGGTGGCTGGTTATTGCCGTGGTGGTGGCGCTTGTTTATAGCGCCAGCCGTTCATGGAAGCTTTCATTGGGCGTGGTTGGTTCGTTTATGCTTATTGGTTATTTCGGCATGTGGGAAAACACCATGCGCACCATGAGCATAATTACCGTTTGCACATTGCTTTCAATATTTATGGGCATTCCCATCGGAATTGCCATGGCGCGTTCGGATCGGGCGCGCGCGGTAATAACCCCAATTTTAGACATCATGCAAACAATGCCGGCATTCGTTTATTTGATTCCGGTTGTTATGTTACTGGGCATCGGCAAGGTACCGGGCGTGATTGCCGTGGTTATTT
>Ga0224501_10003391_pt1 | contig 12533 bp, 6 predicted proteins | sample SF_Oct11_sed_USG_4_FD_169105 | JGI IMG/M metagenome (GOLD analysis project Ga0224501, IMG submission 169105) | Sediment microbial communities from San Francisco Bay, California, United States - SF_Oct11_sed_USGS_8_1 | ecosystem: Environmental > Aquatic > Marine > Sediment | place: USA... | reverse complement strand
CGAGCTTATTGACAACCAGGGTAGAGAGAGAAGAAGAAGAGCCTTAGGCGGCGATGCGCGCGAGCGTGTTGCTGAGCCGAGGTGTGTTGGAAGGCTTTTGGAATGACTGGCGGAGAAGAGAAGTTGGTCAAGCGGATAAGTGCACAGGGTGGATGCCTAGGCACGAGCCGGCGAAGAAGGACGTGGCAAGCTGCGAAAAGCCTCGGGGAGCTGCAAGCGAGCAAAGATCCGGGGGTGTCCGAATGGGGAAACCCGGCGCGGGTGAAACTGCGTCACCGCGAGAGCGGAGCCAACCCAGGGAACTGAAACATCTAAGTACCTGGAGGAAGAGAAATCAAAAGAGATTCCCTGAGTAGCGGCGAGCGAAAGGGGAAGAGCCTAAACCGGTGGGAGTAAAATCCTGTCGGGGTTGTGGGGCCCTAGGGGATTGAACCGAAACGCTAGCGGAAGGCGCCTGGAACGGCGGACCGTAGAGGGTGAGAGTCCCGTAAGCGAAAGCGGAGTAGGGGAGAGCTAGGGTACCCGAGTAGGCCGGGACACGAGGAATCCCGGTTGAATCAGGGGGGACCATCCTCCAAGGCTAAATACGAGCTCGTGACCGATAGTGGAGAGTACCGTGAGGGAAAGGTGAAAAGAACGCCTGACGGCGAGTGAAATAGAACCTGAAACCGTGTGCATACAAGCGGTAGGAGCCTGGGTTCAGCTACGGCTGGATCGCGGGTGACTGCGTGCCTTTTGCATTATGATCCGGCGAGTTGCTCCTCGCGTGCGAGGTTAAGGCCTTCAGGGCCGGAGCCGAAGCGAAAGCGAGTCTGAAGAGGGCGTGAGAGTACGCGGGGGCAGACCCGAAACCGAAGCGATCTATCCATGGCCAGGGTGAAGCCGGGGTAACACCTGGTGGAGGCCCGAACCGGTGTGGGTTGAAAACTACTCGGATGAGTTGTGGATAGGGGTGAAAGGCCAATCAAGCTCGGAGATAGCTGGTTCTCCCCGAAATATATTTTGGTATAGCCTCAGGAGATATCTGCGGGAGGTAGAGCACTGAATGGGCTAGGGGCCTTACCCGGTTACCGACCCCAATCAAACTCCGAATGCCCGACAGAGGGACCCTGGGAGTCAGTGGGCGAGCGATAATGTCCGTCCGCGAGAGGGAAACAGCCCAGACCGTCAGCTAAGGCCCCAAAGTACAAGCTAAGTGAGAAAGGATGTGAATTTGCAGAGACAACTAGGAGGTTGGCTTAGAAGCAGCCATGCCTTTAAAGAGTGCGTAATAGCTCACTAGTCAAGTGGATTTGCGCCGATAATGGTCGGGACTGAAGCTTGTCGCCGAAGCTACGGATGCGAGCCTTTTTCGGAAGGTGAGCATGGTAGGGGAGCATTCCCTGGGCGTAGAAGCAGACTCGGGAGAGCATCTGTGGAGCGCAGGGAAGAGAGTATGCCGGAATGAGTACGCGATAAACGAAGTGAGAATCTTCGTCACCGAAAGCCTAAGGGTTCCGGAGCCAGGCTGATCCGCTCCGGGTTAGTCGGTCCCTAAGCCGAGGCCGAAAGGCGTAGGCGATGGGAAACAGGTGAATATTCCTGTACCGTAGAGTAAGCGTTTGACCCTGAGGGGGGACGCAGGAGTGAAAGAACCGTCGGGTGGTGGAATATCCGATGTAAGGTGGTAGGCGATGGAGGGTAGGCAAATCCGCCCTTTTAGCCGAGCGCCGATGCCGAAGAGGTCCTAGACCTCGCAAAGGGTTCCTAATCATACTGCCGAGAAAAGCCTCGCAGGGGAGTTTGCAATGCGACCGTACCGTAAACGGACACACGTAGGCGAGGCGAGAAGCCTAAGGTGCTCGAGTGAATTGCGGAGAAGGAACTCGGCAAAATGTCCCCGTAACTTCGGGAGAAGGGGAGCCCGTGGTAGGTGAACCTGGATGCCAGGGGAGCTGAAGCGGGCCGCAGAGAATCGGCCCAGGCGACTGTTTAGCAAAAACACAGGTGTCTGCAAAGTCGTCAAGACGACGTATAGGCACTGACGCCTGCCCGGTGCCGGAAGGTTAAAAGGAGGGGTTAGGGGTAACCCGAAGCTCTGAATTGAAGCCCCGGTAAACGGCGGCCGTAACTATAACGGTCCTAAGGTAGCGAAATTCCTTGTCGGGTAAGTTCCGACCTGCACGAATGGCGTAACGATCTGGGCGCTGTCTCCTCCGCAAGCTCGGCGAAATTGGAGTCTCGGTGAGGATACCGAGTACCCGCGACAGGACAAAAAGACCCCGTGCACCTTTACTATAACCTGCTATTGGGTCTTGGCACCGCATGTGTAGCATAGGTGGGAGGCTATGAACCAGGGGCGCCAGCCTTTGGGGAGCCACAGGTGAAATACCACCCTTGTGATGTTGAGGCTCTAACCCAGGGGAGTGAATCCTCCTCGGGGACCGTGGCAGGCGGGTAGTTTGACTGGGGCGGTCGCCTCCCAAAGAGTAACGGAGGCGCGCAAAGGTTCCCTCAGTGCGGTCGGTAATCGCACGAAGAGTGTAAAGGCAGAAGGGAGCTTGACTGCGAGATCGACGGATCGAGCAGGAACGAAAGTTGGCCTTAGTGATCCGGTGGTTCCGAATGGAAGGGCCATCGCTCAACGGATAAAAGGTACGCCGGGGATAACAGGCTTATCGCCCCCGAGAGTTCATATCGACGGGGCGGTTTGGCACCTCGATGTCGGCTTATCGCATCCTGGGGCTGGAGAAGGTCCCAAGGGTCGGGCTGTTCGCCCGTTAAAGCGGTACATGAGCTGGGTTCAGAACGTCGTGAGACAGTTCGGTCTGTATCCGTCGTGGGCGTCGGAGTGTTGAGGAGAGCCATCCCTAGTACGAGAGGACCGGGATGGACCGACCACTAGTGTACCGGTTGTTCCGCCAGGGGCATCGCCGGGTAGCTACGTCGGGACGGGATAACCGCTGAAAGCATCTAAGTGGGAAGCCCCCTCCAAGATGAACGCTCCCAGGACGCAAGTCCTCTGAAGGGCCGTACGAGACGAGTACGTTGATAGGCGGCAGGTGGAAGCGTGGCAACACGTGAAGCCGAGCCGTACTAATCGCCCGTGAGGCTTGACCGACTCCTTCACGCCATCATTCCAGACAAGCAGCACAGCACGAATATCTTCCCACACCTCGGAAGGCTCGACGTCGACTCTCTCTACCCTGGTTCGTTGTTTTACACCGGGAGCGTACAGTCCAGGCAGCACCGGACGCCCACGCTCCCACCCTGTACGAAGGAGCGTTCAGCTCGAGTGCAGGAGTAGGCGGGCGCGGAGGCCGAGTGAGGAGTACCGAAAGGTACTTCGCAGGGAGGCCCCCACAGCCCAACGACCTCCTGCGCCGAGATCGACGCTCCGGCACGAAAAAGTGTTGGTGGCTATAGCGTGGGGGACACACCCGTTCCCATCCCGAACACGGCCGTTAAGCCCCACAGCGCGGATGGTACTGCCGGGGCAGCCCGGTGGGAGAGTACGTCGCCGCCAACGCCTCCTCCGCGAGGCCCCGACCCACTCCCGGTTCGGGGCCTCGCTTCGTCTACTCCCCCACCAACCTCCCCTTTCCCTCGGGGCCGGGTGGGCTTTGCACAGTGCGTCCAACCGTGTAGCCTTCTCGAATGCAGAGCCAGAAGAAGAGCGCGTCGAACGGGGCGGATCCGGAGTCCGCCCGGCCGGTGGAGGCGGAATTTAGGCGCCTCCAGGACGATTCCACGTCCGCCGCGCTCGGTCTGGCGGCGCCCGTCCTTACCGTTCTGTATCTCCTCTTCGCGGTTTCACATCCCCTCGTCCTGGGCGCACGCATCGCGACCATTCTGTCTCCGCTGGCGGCGCTCACGGCGGCGTGGATGGGCTGGATGTGGATCCTGCTTCGCAAAGAGGCGCGGCCCCGTGCGCCGCACATGCGTGCGGGGCTCATGGCCCTGGCGGTGCTGGTCAACTCCGCCGTCACACTCTGGGTGACGCGGGATCCTCTCCAGACCACGAATCTCATCCTTCTGGTCGTCTCCGTGGGGATCGTCCTCTCTTCGACTCCCTGGTTCGTGGGGATGGTGGCGACGTGTGTCCTGGTCTGGTCGCCCGTCGCATTCGTCGGAGATCCCCGGCTGTCGCCTTCGGCGGTCCACTTCGGTTTCGGATTCCTTTCCGCCGCCGGAATCGGTTCGATCCTGTTCGTCGGAAAGCGCAGGCTCCTGCGTCACCTCGCCGTGGCCCAGGTGGAGGAACGACGGCAGTCCGAGGAGCTGGCGTGGAGTGAGAACCGGTACCGGGAACTCTTCGAGAAGAGTCCGGGCATGCTCTGCCTGCACGACGCCCACGGAGTACTGCTCGCAGTGAACGAGGCGGGCGCGGAGGCGTTGGGGTACGACCAGGACGCCCTCATCGGGCGAAACCTGGGAGACTTCATCGAGGATTCGGCGGGGGTTCCACCCCTCGAGTATCTCCACCGGGTCACGCAGTCCGGGCACGCGGAGGGCACCGTGCGCATCCGCACCGCCGGAGGGGAGGTTCGCCTCTGGTCGTTCCGGAACACGGTGTTCGGGCTGGATTCCGGTGAACTGCGCGTGGTCGGATCCGCCACGGACGTGACCGATGCCACCAGGGCCCAGATCGCCCTCGAAGACGCCAAGGAGCAGTTGGAGCGCCGTGTCGCCGAACGTACCCGGGAACTGGAGGACGCCAATCGACACCTGGCGCAGGAACTGGAGATGCGGGCGGCCACGGCGAGGGAGTTGCGTCACCTCGGCGAGCAATATGCGGCCATTCTCGATGCCTTCCCGGATCTCACGATGCTGGTGGACGGGGCGGGGAACATCCGTTCGTTCCATGCCGGTCCGCACCACGACGTGATTCCGGTTCCCAACGATCCCGAGTCCGCCACCGTACGCGACGTATTCTCCATGGACGTCGCGCGTCGCATCGAGGAGTGCGTGACCCGGACCCTGGCGGCGGGAGCCAGCGAAGAGTTGGAGTTCCGCGTGCATGAGCACGGGTGGACCTACCACTTCGAGGCCCGCTTCGTTCGCGGTGGCGAGGACGAGGTCGTGGTTCTCGTACGCAACGTGTCCGACCGGGTGAGGGCCCAGTCCGAGAAGGAGAGTCTACAGGCGCAGCTTCGGCAGTCGCAGAAGCTCGAGGCACTGGGGTTGCTGGCCGGGGGTATCGCGCACGACTTCAACAACATCCTCATGTCGATCCTCGGGTTCGCCGAGTTGAGTCAGGATGGGCTGCCCGAGGATTCCGGTCTCCGGGAGAGCATGGAATACATCATTTCCGGAGCGCTCCGGGGAAGGGACCTCATCCAACAGATCCTGGTCTTCAGCAGGGCCGAGTCCCGACCGATGATGGCGGTGGACATCCCCCTGGCTCTGGAGGAGGCCGCCCGGTTCCTGCGGGCGAGCCTCCCCGCCTCCATCACCATCGAGGTCGATACGGCGCCGGATTCCGGAACGGTGCTGGGCGACGCCACCCAGATCCAACAGGTTCTCATCAATCTCGGGACGAACGCGGGACATGCCATGAAGGACGGGGGTGGACGCCTCGCGTTGCGGTGCGCTCCCGGGGTGTTCCGCGGTGGTGATGACGGGGAAGAATCGCCCGCAGTAGTCATCCAGGTGGAGGACACAGGAGTGGGAATGACCCAGGACACGCTGGAGCGCCTGTTCGATCCGTTCTTTTCGACGAAGCCCTCGGGGGAAGGGACGGGTCTGGGGCTTTCCGTGGTTCACGGAATCGTGTCCGGCCATGGCGGCCACATCAACGTGTCGAGCCAACTCGGGGACGGCACGACGGTCACCGTGGTACTTCCCCAGGGGATCACGGAGGTGGTGGCAGACGTCGTTCCCGACGAGGAGGTGAACAGGGAAGACGGATCCGGCCGGATCATGATCGTGGACGACGAGGAATTCATCGTGGAGCTTCTCTCGACGCACCTGACCGATCTGGGCTACCAGTCCATCGTGTTCAACTCCCCCGTCCAAGCCCTCGAATTCGCGCGAGAGGACCCGGTGGATCTCCTCCTCACCGACTTCGCCATGCCGGGAATGACCGGCCTCGACCTGGCGGAGCGCCTCAGGGAGGCCGCGCCCCGTCTCCCCGTGATCCTCATGACCGGGTACGGAGCGGATCTCCACCCTGACCGGATTCATGCCCTCGGAGTCCATCGGGTGCTCCACAAGCCGTTTCGGCTTCCCACGCTGGCGGCGGCGGTACGGCAGGCTCTCGGCGACGCAGGGGGCGAATGATGGTGGATGGGACCGTACCGGTCACGAGAGCCGGATACGTGGCCCTGGTGGGTAGACCGAACGCCGGAAAGTCCTCGTTGCTGAACCAGATGGTCGGTCAGCACCTCTCCATCGTGACGCCCAAGGCCCAGACCACCTGGCAGCGGGTCACGGGAATCCTCACCCGGGAAGACGCCCAGGTCATATTCCTGGACACGCCCGGGCTCCTCGTGGCGAAGGATCTCTTTCAGCGCTCCATGCTCGGAGCCGCCCTGGAGGCGCTCCAGGAGGGGGACGTGGTCCTCGTGGTCGTGGACGCCGGGTACCCGCCGTCCTCACAGGATCGGTCCCGACTGGAGTCGGCGTTGTCCGACGTCGGCGCGCCGATCCACATCGCGTTGAACAAGATGGACGTGGCGCCGCCCGAGGCCGTGGCCGCATGGGAGGCGTGGGCCGAGAGAATCCCCGGGGCCCGTGTTCACCGCGTATCGGCGGTCACCGGCGAGGGGATCGCCGATCTCATGGAGGCGCTCGTCGCGGGCCTTCCCGAGAGTCCGTTCCTGTACCCGGAAGACGACGTGGCGTCCGCTCCGGTTCGATTCTTCGTGGCGGAGCTCGTGCGCGAGACCGTATTCGAGCTCTACGAGCAGGAGATCCCCTACTCCGTGATCTGCGGAGTGGAGGAGTTCCGCGAAGGGAGCGACCCTCTGTACATCCAGGTCAACGTGTTCGTCGAGCGCCAGTCGCAGAAGGGGATCGTGATCGGAGCCGGAGGCGCGGCGGTGCGGGAGTTGGGGAAGGCGGCGCGTGCCAAGATCGAGCACTTTCTCGATCAGCGCGTGTATCTTGATCTCTGGGTCAAGCCCTTGAAGGGGTGGCGTAAGAATCGGGGGCATCTCGGCCGTCTCGGTTTTCGCGTTCCCGAGGATGATGACACGGATGGTACGTAGAGTTCTCGCTGTTTGGGTCCTCGGATGGAGCCTGGCCGTACCGGTGCGGGCCCAACAAGCGAGTTCCACGGAAGGGGCCCTCTTCCTCCTCCTCCCCGTCGGAGCGCGGGGGGTGTCCATGGGACGGGCCGTGACGGCACTGGATGGGCCGGAATCGGCTTTCTGGAACCCGGCGGGCCTGACCGGCGTGTCCAGACATTCGGCGGTGTTCTTCAGGGGCGGGCAGTCCATCGGTGGCGAGACCACGGCCTTCAGCCTGGTGCTTCCCAAGGCGGGGGTCGGTGCCATGGGGATGTCCTACCTCCTCCATGACCTGGGCGACCAGGAGTTGACGGACGCCAACGGCAACTATCGGGGCACGATCTCCGTTCGGAACCACGTCGGTGCGATGTCTCTGGCCGGGGCCGTCATGGCAAGTCTTTCGGCGGGGATGAACCTGAAGATGGTCCGTTCCCGCTACGACTGCAGGGGCAACTGCGACAACCCCGGTACCACGGCCACCACCTACGCCCTGGATGCTGGGCTCCAGTTGCGTCCCGCTCCGGATCGCCCCCTCAAGCTGGGGTTCATGGTGGCACACCTCGGTCCGGCTCTCCAGGTGCAGGACATTGCCCAGGCGGATCCCATCCCAGGCAGGATCCGCCTCGCGGCATCGTACGACGTGCTCACGTTGATCGACGACAATCCGCTCTTTCAAGGGTGGCTTTCGTTCGAGGTGCAGCAACGCTTGCGAGACCGCGGGCCCACCGCCTTCTACTTCGGCTCGGAGTTCCGCGCTGGTGAGGCGGACGGGGAGGACATGCTCATGCTCCGGGCCGGGGCCGTGCTGCACGGGGACGTCGGCCAGGCCAGCGGGAACGTGGGTCTGGGCATCCGGTACGAGCGGTTCGAACTCTCCGTGGCGCGGGGGTGGGTGGTGTCGGGTCTCGAAGAGTCTCCCCCGATCCATGTGACGCTGGCGTTGACGTTCTGATGCGTGTCCCCTCCCTGGTGGTCGCCGTGGCCCTCTCGAGCGTGGTCGCGCTTCCTGCGGCCGCGCGGGCGCAAGCGGTGGCTTCTCCCGCGTCGTGGAGCGGATCGGTCGGGGTCCTTGCCGACACGTCCGGAACCGCCGCACTCCTTCCGCCCCTCCTGTCCCTCATGGTGCCCGGGGCCGGGCAATACCGTCTGGGGCAGTCCCGCGCCTGGGGATACGCCCTGGCCGAGGTCGTTTCCTGGGCAGTGTATCTGGAGCGAAGGGGAGCCGGGGCGCGGGCCACCCGGGCGTACGTGGATTTCGCGTGGTCCGAGGCGCGGTTGCAGACCGGTCCCCGCCAGGACGGTGAGTTCGCCTACTATGAGACCATGGCCCACTGGCTCCGCTCCGGGGCATGGGATCGGGACTCCGGGGTCGCGGGCGTGCAGCCCGAGACGGACGGGACCACCTACAACGGCATGCTCTGGAACCGCGCCATGGCCCTCTATGGTTCCGACGGAGTGATGGGCGGTGCCGGGTATGATGAGGCCCTCCGGTATTACCGGGAGCGGGCCATCTCGGAAGGATTCCTGTTCGATTGGTCGGCTCGCCCCGAACTCCAGGACGTCTACGTGGGTCTCATCCATGACAGCAATCAGCGATACCGCGAAGCCACGCTCGTGCTCGGTGCGGTCTTCCTGAATCACGTCGTGAGCGCCGCCGACGCCTTCGTATCCTCGCGGGTGGGTCGGGCGGGGGATCCGTCCCATCTGTCGGTATCTCCGGATCGAGCGTTTCCGGGCCGCTGGGTCGTCGCGATGACCGTGCCGGTCGGACCATGAAGACCGGGAAGCAGGACGCGATGGTGCGCCGTGTGCTGGATGCGCTTTCGTCTTCTCGCAGCGGCCCTCTCAATCCCAAGGATCTCGCTCGGGCCGCGTCCATCTCGACTCCGGAGTATCGCTCCTTCCGGAGTGCGCTGTCCGCCCTCGAGCACGACGGTCGCATCTATCGCGTGAAGGGGAATCGGTACGGGCTTCCCCGATCGCTGGATCTGGCCACGGGCCACCTGTCCGTGACGGGAAAAAGGGATGCGTTTCTCCGTCGCGACGACGCGGAAGGCGATGTCTTCGTGAGTGGCGCGGACCTGAATACGGCCATGGACGGAGACCGCGTGGTGGTGCGGATCGAGCATCGGCCCCGCCATCGGAGCCCGGTCGGGACGGTGATCAAGATCCTCGAGCGGTCCCATACCGTGGTGGTCGGCACCTTCCACCGCGGGCGCCGGCTGGCGTACGTGAGTCCATTGAACCGGAGGCTCTTCCAGGACGTGGTGATCCCCGCCGGAGAAGAAGGGGATGCCGGGGACGGAGACGTGGTGGTCGTACGGATCGTCTCGTACGGCGAGCACAACGTGGGGCCGGTCGGCGAGGTCGAGCGGGTGCTGGGGGCCCTGGACGATCCCGGAGTGGACGTTCTGGCGGTCGCCGTGGGGTACGGTCTTTCCCTGGAGTTCTCCCCGGAATTGGAGCGTGTGGCATGGGAGGTGGCGGCCCGTGCCGAGGCGGAGCCCGGCCCCGGCCGGGTGGACCGCACCGATCTCCTGGTCGTGACCATCGACCCCGCCGACGCGAAGGACCACGACGATGCGCTCTCGGTGCGGAGCCTGGAGGGCGAACGGTGGGAGGTGGGAGTCCACATCGCGGACGTGGCCCACTTCGTCGTCGCCGGTGGACCCATCGACATGGAGGCGCGCGACCGCGGCACCAGCGTCTACCTGGTGGACCGGGTGATCCCCATGCTTCCGCACCATCTGTCGGGGAACGCGTGCTCCCTCCGCCCCGACGTGGATCGGTTCGCGGTATCCGCGTTCCTGACGCTGGACGCCGGGGGCCGCGTGTTGGAACGGAGGTATGAGCGGACCGTGGTGCGGAGTCGTCACCGACTGTCGTACGAGCAGGTCCAGGAAGTCCTCGACGGGCGGGGGAGCATCGACGTCGAGACCGACGCGGCGCTCAGGGCGCTCGACGACCTCGCTCGGACGATCCGGGCGACCCGGAAGGCGCGTGGAGCGCTCGATCTCGACCTCCCCGAGGCGAAGGTGATCCTCGACGCCGAGGGCCTGCCGGTGGACATCCGCCGCGTGAACCGCCTCGAGAGTCATCGTCTCATCGAGGATTTCATGATCCTCGCCAACGAGATGGTGGCGGAGGACTGTGAGGCGAAAGGGCTCCCGGTGTTGTTCCGGGTCCACGAGTCGCCGACGCCGGAACGGGTGGACGAGCTACGGGAGTTCCTTTCCAGGCTCGGGCACAGACTTCCGAAGCGCGGTGCCATCCGACCTTCCGACGTTCAGCGTCTTCTCGAGTCCACGCGGGGAAAGCCGGAGGAGACATTGGTCTCCACGGTGGTGCTTCGCTCCATGAAGAGGGCCCGGTACGAAGGCGAAAATCTGGGACACTTCGGCCTCGCCTCGGAGTCGTACCTGCACTTCACGTCTCCCATCCGGCGGTATCCCGACCTGGTCGTGCATCGCATGGTGGTACGCGGCCTCATCGACGGGATGAAGGTGGGGGAGGGGGATCAGGAGGAACTCGATGCCCTGGGGGAGCTCTGTAGTGCCCGGGAGGAGGCGGCGGACGGCGCGGAGCGCGACTCCATCGCACTGAAGAAGGTCGAGTTCATGGAGCGGCATCTCGGCGAGGAGTTCGACGGGGTCATTTCCGGCGTGACCGCGTTCGGCTTCTTCGTGACCCTGGATCGGTATTTTGTCGACGGACTGGTTCATGTGAACACACTTCGTGACGATTTTTATAGGTTTGAGGAAGGATCCTACCAATTGGTGGGTGACCGGGGGCGCCGCAGGTATCGCCTGGGGGACGGCGTCCGTGTGCAGGTGAGTCGTGTGAACAAGGAGGAGCGGCATGTGGACCTCCTCCTTGTCCGACACCCCTTGCGGAGGCGAGTTTGACACTTTCGCCGCAACGGGCATAACGTGGCATCCATCGTTTTCATACGGTGATCGTGTATGGCTGCTGACAAGACCATTCTCTATCTGGGATCGGCGGGGGTACCGCCGTCGCCTACCGTAGTTCGCTTCGGCGAGCACCGGGGAATGGTACTGTTGTGCACCGACCGTCCCGAAGAGGTTGAACTCCTCCTGACTCGGACCTATCCGGCATGCGTCATTGTCGGGGCGGACTTCGCGCCCGAGAGGGTCATCGAGCTCACCCGCGCCATCAAATCGGATGCCTTCACCGCCATCGTGCCCATAGCGGTGCTGCTCGGGGCGGACGCCGACCACACCGCCTCGCGCCATCTGGAGGCCGGAGCCGACGAGGTTTGCGTGTCGAGCCTGTCCGAGGAGGAGCGCATCCTCCGGTTGGAACACGTGATCAGCCGGGCCGACCGGGACGTGAGCGTTCACCCCACCACGCGTCTTCCCGGAACGAACCAGATCGAGCGGGACATCGGCCGGCGCCTCGCGGCGGGGGACCGCTTCGCGGTGTGCTACGCGGACCTCGATCATTTCAAGGAGTTCAACGATCGCTACGGGTACAACAACGGCGATCGGGTGATCCTCCTCCTTTCGCGGATCCTGCACGATCTGGTCCGTGCGCTGGCTCCCGGGGGGTTCGTGGGCCACATCGGAGGGGACGACTTCATCTACATCCTTCCGTTGGAGTACGTGGAGGTGTGCTGTGACGAGATCATCCAGACCTTCGACGAGTTGATCCCGTACCAGTATTCCGTCGAGGACCGCAGGGCGGGGTTCTTCCTGGGGAAGGATCGCCGGGGGAGCATCCACCGGATCCCCCTCATGTCCCTTTCCGTGGGGATCGTCACCAACCAGTTCCAGTCGTTCGATCACACCACCCAGGTGAGTGAGTTGGCCGCCGAGATGAAGGGCTACGCCAAGAGCCTTCCGGGATCGGTGTACGTGGTGGACCGAAGGCACCACTCCGGATTCGCAGAGACGGCCACGGCGGACGCCGAGGAGGTTCTCGCCATGGTATCTTCCGGCGCCGTGGGCGCACAGTCCAACCCCTGAGGTCACGCGAAGCGCATTATGGTCATCACCGTTCATTGTCCTTCCTGCGATGCGTCCTTTCCCGTGGATCCCGCGAAGATCCCCGAAGGGGGGGTGAGCACACGCTGCAGCGCGTGTCGCACCGTCTTCCGGGTGGAGAGGCCGGAGCCGGAGGTCGAGGCCCCGCCGCCTCCTCCGGTGGAGGCTTCGGATAGCGGGCCGTCCACGTCGCTGAGGGTTCCCGGGCGCACGGACCCTCTGGCGGACGCCATCGCCCCGTACCTCGTGAAGGACCGCCGCGAGCCCGAACCCGAGCCCGAGCCGCAGTTCGTCCCCGAGCCGGAGCCCGAGCCCGAAC
>Ga0224501_10003390_pt1 | contig 12536 bp, 8 predicted proteins | sample SF_Oct11_sed_USG_4_FD_169105 | JGI IMG/M metagenome (GOLD analysis project Ga0224501, IMG submission 169105) | Sediment microbial communities from San Francisco Bay, California, United States - SF_Oct11_sed_USGS_8_1 | ecosystem: Environmental > Aquatic > Marine > Sediment | place: USA... | reverse complement strand
AACTATTTGGATTGCCTAAGAATTAAGCTTCATTCATAACATAACAGTCGGTCCACTCAAGTCTACATGAACATCGTAACCCTAACATATTTATCAAGGGAAGTTAGCCTTTATCCCCCCCCCCCCCGCACTGACCTGAATGAGCCAATAACAGAGACCATCTTTATCACGGCCGTAACAGGTGGACCTCAGCTCATCCTCCAGATATTCCTGGAAGACACCTTCCCTGAACTTGAGGTTGTGGTCAAACTGAGCTTCGAGCAAATTCTACAAAAACAGCATAATTCCAAATGAACAGTGAGAACAGATGAAATGTCAATTCAGCGTATGACTTGAGTGACGCTGACAACTTTTCGCTGGCGAACACGAACTCGGAAGTCAATAAATGCTCTGGGGTAAGCCTTTAAAGTGAGGCTGCTAGGTAGGTTAGATAACACGTATATTTTGCCTTATATGCTCGGCATACCAATTGCGATATAAATTGATTAGCTAGCGTTTTTGAAGCCGAAGGCTTGAGGAACCAGTCTCGTCTGATAAGCACAATATCCCAGAAACGTTGTCTATTGAGTGCATCACCATATCAATACATGCATCTGCCTCATTACATGAACCCTACTAAATATCGTTCTAGTAAACCATACCCGGATGATGGCTAGTTTTGTCTTTAGCTTCAGTTTAGCATATCCCACTTGCTCCAGTTCCCAAGCATCGATATAGGAGTAGGTGTCGCAAAACTGGACGAGTTGCCTCTCCCATCTATCGGTCTGAACGTTTCTTTTCAAACGTCTTAGCAGATAGATGTGTAGCTCACTGATGAGAGCTGGAGTCTCTGTAATGAACAACCAATCACTGCAGCGCCTGGATGCAGAGTCTATGCAACTGAAGATGTCACTATGAAAAAGGCCTGAATGTAATATTCATGGTTTGCATTTAAATCAGAAGCATGGGATTTTTCATAATGTACGTATGCTATCGCTCATGAGCATTTGGTGGACTACGGAAAATTGGCTAGGTTTAGCCCTTCATCTGGAGAGTTTCTTTATAACATAGGCTGGAAAACCATCACTGCTGTTCCGCAGCCAACTAAGCCGTGGAACCTGAAGAGGACTAAAAAGGCTTGTATGTAATGTGATTTTAAGGACTGTGCGAGGCGGGATGTTCTGCTGATTCCTTGTTGGCATTTGTCGATGTCAACATTGTTACTCATCCACTTGACTGAGAATGTTCGAAAATAAAACTTGCATTTGATTTTGAACCACCAATTGACCAAACCACCCGATGAGTTGACTGTTGACCTAACTAAGTTTTGATTTGACTTGACCAAATCTAATGAATTGTAGACGTTGGTTGATTAAACTCACTACTCAGTGAGACTTTAGACTTAGGGGTAGGCCAGGGTTAGAACATACTTAGACCTAGATTTGATCTTCTCTTTACAAGAGTATGTAGCATAACTAGTATGTATGAACCATGATTGTTGGTTAGCTGAACTAGAAACAATGGAATGATCGAATAATAACACTACAGATAAGATTAATTCATGATAATTGCAATTGGACGCCTAGTCGGAACACATTACAGTTACACACAAGCCAGACCCACTCTTAGTGCCTCACTGCCCGTCACGCCGACATCGTGAATGAGTCAGGACTACGACGACAAAGTCACCGTTTCAAAGTGAGTCGATCAGCCAGAGCTAGTTTGTGATTGAGTATGAGTAATAAATGGTGGCGAGTGAGTGACTGTCTGTGAGTCGATAGAAGGTTTCACTTTCAACTTTCACAGAGTTTAGTTTTTCAATTTCCAAATTCATGTTCATCATTCATGTTTATTTTTAACTAAAAAAATTAAAAAAACCTGTACAACCGCATAGTCATATGTCTAAAACGCTTACCGTCATCCGTGCATTCAAAACCTTCTTGTAAGCGGACTATGTCAAGTGGCAACAAACCGAGGATCTCCCCAAATTTGTCAATGAACAGACAAACGGCAGCGAAATCTGGATAATTGTTGCAGATGATCTTTCTTTGTGGAGCTTCCATTACGGCCGCCATTGCCTGTTTATAGGTCGGAAGAAAACCGATAGTATCAGATGTTCATTGGTCAACTCAGATATAGGTCGCGAAATAAAGCGTCAAACTCTAACCGCTGTCCTCAAGAACTTTCTTGCCAGGTTTGTCGCCGCCTTACCACTATAGGTTTTCAAAGGGAGTGTGGATGTACTAAAAGGCATAAGTTTGGAAAGCCATTGCTGGACAGGCCGAAGCATCAAATCGTTTATACTTTATCGGACTGGAATTCAATCGACTTATTCACTCAATCTAGCCTTGCAGGTAATTCAAAGAAGGATTGCTTATACAGAGTTTATCGTGGATCTGATTCTGGCAGTCAAGTGATCCAGCATTTCAATTCATTTGATTGACATGCCTACTAGTAGTACTAGTAGTACTACTATTACCGGCGTTGCACTGACGAGACTCACAGTCACAGTCAATGACTGAATGAGTCATGAGTCACAATCACACTCACTGACTGTGACTGACTGAGTAGTGAGTCAGACTCAGGGCAGGGTGTCAGTCACTCAGTGTGACGGTGAGTCACTCCCTCACTGTCAGTGACTCACTGACTGACAATGTCTGAGTCGTTCAATGACTCGCTGAGTGGCTAAGTCATCTACTTCACTCATCACCGAGTGATTCGGAATCACTATCAGTATCAGATTGAGATTCACTTCACAAGTTCTTTTCGTCTTCGCAACCTCACACTGATGACTGATTCACAATGGAGTGACTCGTCCTTTGATCAGTAGATTATGATCCTCATCTGCCCACTGACTGACTAAATTAGTAAATAGATCAATTGTTTAATGTTTGCTGGCCACAGCCGGGTCAGTTCCATTCGAGACACTGCGAGTGAGTGAAATTGACTCGCAGTTGCAGAGTGTCCAGGTCCAAGCCATATCTTACTAGTAGAAGTAGCTACTTACTCGTCTTATTAGTTAGTTATTCTTCCTCCTCCCAGTCTTGTAGTCTCACCAGCCTAACCGTAACACACTATTCAAAAGTCCCAATACAATCCATGTCTGATATCAATTGCATGATGATAAAATAAATAATTATTGAGGTGATTGGTGAGATGCTTAGATTTAGAAGTTTGACTTGACTTTGGTTAGGCAATATCGAGTCGGTTTAGTCGCTCATTGAGTAGTACTAATAGTAATAGTAGACATCAACTCAGTTAGTCAGCACAAAAAATATTCATTAAAATTTTAATATGTTTATGTAGAAAAGGGAGCACCACAAAATCTACCCACCCTTTCTCATTGCAGAGCATTTTACCTCAAGATGACGACCGCTGCCAGACCAACATTTGATACAGCCAGAGGTGGATCGGGCAAAGGTGAAACTGATCTATCTGCCCTGTCTAAGCAATACAGTAGTAGGGATTTGCCTTCCCATACCAAGCTCAAATACAGGTACGTTCTCATCTTCTTTCTTAGTTCTTTTATCTCTGTTAGTTAGATTTATGTTCTTCAAAGATGGTCTAGGTTGACCAACCACCAACCTCTCAGGACCAACTGTTCGGTCTTGTAGCTGTTGCTCTGAAAGAATGAAGCTGACTCCCGGCAAAGTCAGCTTCTAGCAAGCCAACCCTACCTAGCCTGAAACTTCGTTGCTATGGTATAGTCGGAATAACATTTAGTTCAGATATAGTGTGTGAATAAATATACATACCGGATGGGCCACCTGCCAGGTCAACATTCATAAGGCCACACACTAGACCCTAGTTCTGCTCAATTCAAAAGTCTGGAATGTCGGCTAAATCTGACTAGGGAATAAAATAGCACTCAACAAAATCCAGTAATCAGTAAGTTTTGATGGTTTTTTTGTCTTACTATAGCGTACCCTACAGTTGCGTATTTACAACCGCTCATCACCAAACTTGCACATAGATTAGATGTACACCCAAGAGTATGATTGTTCCCCGTTCAACAGGACTACAAAAGTAGCTGATTATGACTTCTTTATATCAAAATGGCTCCAATATTATAGGCTTGGCAGAACAGAAGAATTTCTAGCAGGTGCAATTCCTAAATATATTGGACGTGATCCCAAGATCTTTATATCTTTTCAGGCAAGAAGGCCAGGGAAGCAGCAATGACCTGAAGAGCCGTGACTTCCGCAAGGATCTGGAAGATCGTGAGAGGACAGCCCGAGAGAGAAGAACTGACCGAGATTACTCCATGTCCTCTTCGGCGTCATCATCATCCGCTAAACGCGCCAGAGTGGAGCATGCCCCTCCAACCCAACTTGATGCCGATGATCCGATTGACCAAGTAAGGGCTATAACAAAGCCCCTATCTAAATTTATTGTTTAACTTGTTGGAATATTTAAGAAAATTAATTTAATCGCTAGTATCTTTATGCATCGATATAGCCTGCGGTTTAATGTATGAAAATGCGACCGAAAATTGCTTTTTGTTAAACCCAGGATGACGATGATGCCAGCTCTTCAGAAGATGAGGATGACACAGCCGAGTTGATGGCGGAACTCGCTCGAATCAAAAAGGAAAGGGCGCAGGAAACTCAAATTAAGGTGTGTTGGAGTGCTGTGGGTATCTCAGTATGTTCACCCCAGAGATACTGGCCTGTTGTGGACATTCTCTGCTGTCTGCTAACTTTCTAAAAGTGTGCTCATCCTACGAGGACAGCCGATAATTCTGATCATTTCAAACTTACAAATAGATTAAACTAAATTACAGTGAAACTTGGTTAACTCGACCTCGGATAACTCGAAAACTTGCTTAACTCAGACCAAGGTTCATGGTCCCTGCCTGGGCAATGATAACTGGCTAGGCATATCTCGAACTTTCAGTCATAACTTGAACTGAAAACTGCGGTTAGTGCCATCAAATTACCCTTTATGTGGCTGGATGTGTTTACATTTTTGTGTAACAAGCTTGATTTTATTGTTTTCTTTTCACATCGCGCAAATTTTAGAAAGTTTAGCCAGGAAATGGAATACACTAGATCGAAATAGACTCGCTACGGTGACACATTGGTTAACCAAAGGGAGAGCATAACTCATAACTCTGGTTAAAGCAAAGGGAGAGCATAACTCATAACTCTGGTTAAAGCAAAGGGAGAGCATAACTCATAACTCTGGTTAAAGCAAAGGGAGAGCATAACTCATAAGTCAAACTTTTCATAACTCAAACTTTTTTGGTGTTCCCCTGCAGTTCGAGTTATCCAAGTTTCACTGTACTCTGTTGGTACATGATAGCTCCCTTTAACACTCTCAATTTCAATGACAGAGCCAGTTTGGTGTGAATTTTTTCATAACTTTATTTCCACTTTTATTACTACCGTGTAAAAGTGCTCAGAACATTGTCAATATGTTTGGGCAAAAATTCGTTTTGCACTAGTATATACTGCTCACTCTAGACAAGACACAATCTTTCACACTTCTGTTTCCATTATCCATATTGACGCATGGGTTATGTCATCTCTGATCAGGGAGACCCCTGATGAGCTTTTGCGGGTCTCGTTCGGTGAATCCTCAATTCTCTCTATGGGAGATGGTGGATTTGTGCTATACGACAGACTCTCCAATGGCCTTATGGGTTGTGTGTCGCTAGACTGATTTGGCAATTGGTCAGCGCTAATCATTTCTTTCTGCGCCATTGTGTCTTGTCGGCTTGGAGATGGAAAGGTTGTAGATTCTAAGGAAGGCAGTACCATTAAATTATTGGACTGCATGATGGACCCTGATTCCCTTTCAGCATCAGTGATCTGATACCCATCAGCCACCGATTCAACTATCATCCTATCTGACAGTACCAGATTCACAAGACTCCGCCCATTTGTCACCGGGCCCTCCCCTAAAGGTGATGGATCTTCTTGCTTCAGGTCGCTCATAGGAAGTATATTGTTGAGTTGATTAGATGATGGACATTTAGTGGCCGATCTCAATCCAATATCTTCATCGTGGCTCTCTGGTGGAGGTACCATTTGCTGGTTTGAAAGAGTGCTATCTCCTTTGGTGTCCAAGAAGTTAGTGAGGGGAGCTGATACACTAAATTTTGTCAAAAGAATGGCGTCTGGTACTATACTATCTGAGATTTGAGAAATGGAAGAGATGTCATCTTCTTTCCCTGGTTCATCCATCTCCTCTTCTTCCATCACCCCTGTCATTCGTCTGATGATTGCTTTTTGATTTTTGGATATTGCGTCATCTGGCGAGTTGAGCTCCTTCAACAAGACAACTGACCATTGCTAGTTGTCAGTGAGCATCCGTCTGTTTGAAATTTTAACAAATTCAGCGGTGTTGCAGACAGTGTAGAGCTATCTAGATGGATAGATTTATGACTGCATTAAATCACCTACCTTTTGATAATTTTTTAAAGCCGTCTCTTCCTGCATAGCTACTTTAGCTGCATAGCTTCTGGCGACGACAACCAGCAATACTCCGCTTCCTACCAAGATAGCCATAACAGCAAGAAGTATGACTCCACCCTTTCCTTTTGGTACATTAACCGCTTCGTCTACGACAATATGAAAGACAGGTCTTCATCTACTCAGCTGCTTTGGCTTGGCCGAGCTATCAGCCGATACTGGTATTTATTGTAGACGTTACAGTCAATGTAAAACAATGATACCTTTCCTTTGGCCAGACTTTCATAATAGTTCCGGTGAACACAGATACATCGGTAATACTTCAACCAGAATGCAACTGGCACCTAAGCAGACATAGGAGCCGCTTCACTTATGCAAGCCAACTTACAGACTGTTCTGAATGCCCGGACTCCTCCAGAGTATGTACCAGCTTCGCCAACAAAGATAACAAGTCTTCCTGTAATGTTGGCTATGAAGATGGAAGTAGGATTAGCGAATCCACATTCTTGTGTGTTGCCATCTTTTTTACGAGGACTACCTTTTGCACTACCGGTACACAATGCACGAACAGATCCCCTGAAATGTTGATAGAGTTCTTGGAACACTATATTTTGGTGCCAAAATGCATCACCCTCCATAGTAATTATGAAGAGGCCTACTTCAATGGGGGGGTCAATTGCGGAGGCTCCTGAAACCGCCTGTCCAGGTTCGAAAAACCTTGTTGGATATTTGAGAACGTAACGGAAGATGTGTGACCTGAAAGATTTACGTTTCATAGTCAAATAGACGAAGCCCATTGGTACCACTGTCAGCTATCAGAAGCAGATTGTCGGTGGTGAATGCAATTGCTTTTGGATTCTCAAACCTAAAAGGAAAATAAGCACACTGACATCCCAATACCACGTGCCGGCCATAGCTGAACCATGTAATTTACAAACATCCTTGGAACTGACCTAATGTGGAAAGCTTCATTATCATTCATCTCGGATGAACTTCCGAGAATAAACTCCTCCGGCGTTTCTTGTGTAGACATTTTAATCACTCCATTCTCGACTGAAGCAAACACAATCCCATGCAGTACCATCAATCCTGCGATGAACCACACCATTTTTGTTAGCAGGACTGGGCACTGTGCACAAAATTGATGCCGGTTATAAAAGTTTCACTTCGGTTAATACTGATTACGCTGTCTTACCCTGAAGGTGGTATTGGGATTCCTTGTGCTTTTTGATCAACCTTTCAGCCAAATTAATCCTTAACACCTCTTGGTGATCAATCATATAGATATTATTCTCTTCATATATATCTTCAGTGATAACCGTCGGTTCCATGAACCGTATGTCTTTGAAGGAGTTTCTGTGGCCAATTTGGTCTCTATTGGCGGTGTTCCTTTGGTCAGGCACTGTGCATCGACCGGCCAGCTCAGTTATCCTGCCAGTGGAGTAGTTTAGAAGCCGCAGGCAGTAATTTCCAGTGTCTGCGATGATTAATGCATCTGTGCCCCACTGATACAACCCTGTGAATGGTTTGACCTCGTATAGATCTGATTTTGTACAAAGTATACGAATGCTATTGACCTGGTGATGAATGCGATGTTTAGCTCGCTCCCAAGCGTTAACAGAAAGTTGGAGGAAGATGGCAAACATCTTTTGTCTTTTTTCTCAAAATCAAGAGAATTGGGCTTTTTGTATATACACCCTCAGGTGTCTCACCTTTTGGAAATTTAAACAGAGCCAAGTCGGCATCCCCTTCCTGGTAGCCAGAGACTGTTATGTTGCCTATTAGTGCCTCATGCTGGCCTGATATATGTACAGAGAGTACTGCACTGCCCAGGATCGCAATCAGCCTGTGTATGAGAGAAACCACATTGTAGAATAACCGTAATTAAACTCTTATGCAGTGGTAAGTTTGGTTAGGGTGGCATCGGTGTCAATTTATGTGTTTAGTTAGGTTAATTATGTTTTAGGTGGATGACTTTATTAAGGCAAATCCTTGTTTTAAAAAATGTTCAATACTAATTATGGTAGCAGATGCGCATGGTAACCACAACCTACTTGATGTTACCGTGTATATTTTTCTATATGGTTTTTGTACGTTTTTGCGTAACATGAAAGCGTGTATTAGCGTGCAACTTTGAAGCTCTTTGTGTTACGGAGAATCGAATGCAATCTGTATAGTCTAGAATATTGAGTTGTCAACATTACCTCATTACCCTATCCTACTCTCTTACCTTTTTGGATTGTTTACATCCAGTTGTATAGCCTCTATTATAAGTTCGGTGTAAAGGGGCAGGCTTAGAACTGTCTCCAGTCGCATATCAGTGATTTCTTTGACAAGGTCATCTTTGGTTGGATTTCTGTGTTCTGACAGGGGTACCAAATCAACTTCTAACCTTGAAGGTAGAAAGGGATGATCGATTTTTCCATTTCTGCTCCATCCTACGTAACGAACCGTGTTAGATTCCCTGATCTTGGAGCGATTTTTGAAGCTAAGAGTTGTGTGAAAACCTCACTATGGACACCCTGCATGCTGAGGGGGTTCTCGTTGTAAATTCGTAGCCAAGAGGTTCGAATAACCTCATAGGTTACAGGCCCGGTTTTTATTTCCATGCTATGCAGGCTCTCCAGCAATTGGACCATTGGACCAGGGCTGTAATTGATCTCAGTGGTGTGTTTAGTACCACAGCAAGCATCAAGCTACTACAATCTACTACAAGCTCTTAGTCTTATGGTGGTGTATGTGTATTAGCATTTTCACGTGCCTCAGACTTTGCAATATACGCTTATCACATATAACAAGTTTTGGTTTGCTACATGGGCTTATACACATAGATTAATTAATCTACACTTTCATTGTATAAAGTTTAGGTACCCACGCACCATGAATTGATGGTCAGCAGCAGCCAAAGGCAATCTTTCATGTTCTTTGTGATTAGATATTTTGTGTATGTGGAGTGGTATGACAGGACTGCTAGAACTGGCCTCACCTACGACTGGCGCTAATTGCTTTTGTTGTGCGTGAGGATGAAATGTTAACTCGAAAACTGCTTGAAATGTACACACGTCCGGAAAGTTGTCCAGCAAAACTCTGTGTATAATTCTCAGGTTAGCCATCTTCAATTGGCTTGCAGTGATACTAGAGAGCGAACTCAGTCAGGACTGGTTTCTCATCCTATTCATGCGGTTCTCTTATGTTGATCTTCTCGTGATTCAATCAGTGCTGATCTTGTTGTAGGAGGCAGAAAAGAAGCAAGAAGAAGAGCGAATCAGAACAGAGAATATCCTGCGAGGAAACCCTCTGCTTAACAAGGATGCAGCGTCGTCAGAGTTCAAGGTGAAACGAAGGTAGGTTGTCCGCCACTGTTGTACTGCTTGACGGCCGTCGTCTATTATCTGTTCTATGATATTCGCCTATCGCGATCCTTTCTGTCGTATTCTCACTTTTGTTGGCATTCCTCTGTCTTGTTTAGCAATCAATCTCTTTTCACCTGAGTCAGTTTAAAATTAGTTTTTCGAAATAGTTTTAAAATTCTTCTACATGTATATTCAATGTTTGGCTTTGTACACTAAAACTTCTATGTATGTGAAAGCTATGTTATTCTTTCTAAAACGGCCCAGAAGTGTGGTGAATTTCAATTAGCGTCACACCAAACCAAGTTTCGGCATTCCATTGTTGTAATTACACAACCACGTGACTATTGTGAAGACTTTCCAGTTACCCTAAACTCCACTTTGTCTTACAGGTGGGATGATGATGTTGTCTTTAAGAATTGCGCGAAGATGGAGGATGACAAAAAGAAAGTGGAATTTATAAATGACACCCTGCGATCAGAATTCCATAGAAAATTTATGAGCAAATACATTAAGTGATTGATGCCCAACTTTACCATATGAGTACAGTTTCGATCTCGTCAGACCATTCTTTTGTCACACAAATTAGGAGTAATTTTCTCTCAGTCTTTGTAAACGCCTGTGCGATATCTGGTCGATTGTTATCTTCCTCATTCTTATTTGTCTCGCTGTATGTATTCTGTACTGTATTCTGTCGATACGGATTGAGAGTTTCAGCAAGATGCCACAATACTAAATTACTATCATAGGTATCGCAGCAGACTGTATATAGAGTGATTCCATTTTGGAAAACGGTGTTTGTTCCGGGTCAATGGCAGTACAAATGTCAAGGTTATTTTATCAATGTACAGCCAATATGAAAGTTAAAAATAAATAAATGCATACATACAACAGCAATAACTGGTCAAAATAAGTCTCCACATTTCACAACAAATGATGTCTGTGCTTTCAAGTTGTACTTACCCATGCGTGGGCTAAAAGCAGTCTTTAAGCAGCTCAGTGCGTCTGGAAGCTCATACGTAAATGTGTGACACAGTTTGGCGCTCGGTATCGGCAGATTTTGTAACAAGTGACATTGACTAGATTAATTCCGTAGAAGTACTTCCCCCATGAATACAAACCCGCCTGCACGCCAGCCAGCAAGCCTCATCTTTTAATAAACTAGTACTTGATTGGACAATTTGAACAACCCAGACGAATCCATGGTGTTGTATTTCGTGAAAGGTGTTAGCTGAAGTGTGGGTCAAGGTTGTCATGCCGCGGATTGCATCTTCAAAAAGACGCTAACTGAGTTATCTAGAGATTTCTGTGAGTTTACCTACAAAAACCTAACTGAACGTTGACATGGACCAATCACTCGGAGCTGTAACCTGGTGGGGCTTTAGCCCCAGTCTTGATCTTCTTGAATACCGAAAGTTATGCTCACAAGTCAACTCAGAGGGCGTATATAACGTGCTACTGGTCGGTAGTGGTGATATCAGACACATTCTGAACACACTATCTCGCCGGGGTCGATATGGTTACCCCAAAATTAACTTTTATGTCATTGAGAACAACTTGGAAGTGTATGCAAGGTGTATGATGCTCACCTCTGTCGCTCTACAGAAAAGTGAGAGAATGGGACTGCAGGAAAAGACTGAACTGTTCCTGGAAATCTTCGGAAATTCCCTTGTCAGAAGTCAAACAGCTAGTTTCATTCAGGCAATGTCTACACAATTTGTCAAGATGGTGACTGATTTTGATTATTTGAATCAACAACTTCCCCTCTTCAATCTAGATCAACTTAAATATAAAGAGAGGGACATGCTAGAAGGGATTTTCAAGCTTTGGAGGACTCAAGACAAAGAGGTGTTTGACATTGAAAAGTGCTGGGACTTGCGAGTTCGGTCCCTGCTTGGTATTCGCTATGACAGCGCAAAGGGGGTGTTTGACTGGGACTATAGCATGAAGCTAGCAGAGAGAGGAGCCGGAATCATTGGCAGTAGAAATTACCAACGTTGGAGAAAGACCGGCGTGGCGTTCGAATTGAGAGAGGCTGAATATGATATGCCTAATAAGACGCTTTGCTCAGGAATGATCTTCAAAGTAGACGGGGAGAGAGTCGGCAGACGAGGTATGCCGGGGTTACAGTCTCAAAAACTTTCTGTGTCACTCCTTTCCATTTGTCAGATCAAGGTTCTTCTGTTTCATTGAAATTGCTACCTCCTTGTTAGCATCATAGGTTGATCCCCATAGTGCAAATTTGAATTCCACAACTCGAATTATGCCAGATCCCTCCCTCATCTTTAAAACATTCACTGGTATTCATGTGCTATTCAGGGACACACAAGTTTCAGCAGAAAAAGAAGAAATTTTGTATCATCGAAGGTATTTCGCATTTCAATCCACATCAGTATCTCTCCTCCATAGAGTTATCCAGAGATTATGGGATACCTGAATCAGCACTCAAAATTGTGAGTTTGAGTCATGGCAACACCGGGTTTCCACAGTGAATATTGGCTCCTCACATAATTTCCATCTCCTACCATGCCACAACAAGCCTCAGGCCTAGGTGAAGGTGAATGCTTTCCCTTAGCCAATGGCAGTGTTGGGAATCGGATAGCTGTTAAAGAGCCAATTGCACTGGCAGTGATGTAGCTGGGTGGGGTAGGGTACGGTGCCATTGCACTGGCAGTGATGTAGCTGGGTGGGGTAGGGTACGGTGCCATTGCACTGGCAGTGAAGTAGCTGGGTGGGGTAGGGTAGGGTGCCATTGCACTGGCAGTGATGTAGCTGAGGTGGGGTAGGGTAG
>Ga0224501_10003388_pt1 | contig 12541 bp, 12 predicted proteins | sample SF_Oct11_sed_USG_4_FD_169105 | JGI IMG/M metagenome (GOLD analysis project Ga0224501, IMG submission 169105) | Sediment microbial communities from San Francisco Bay, California, United States - SF_Oct11_sed_USGS_8_1 | ecosystem: Environmental > Aquatic > Marine > Sediment | place: USA... | reverse complement strand
TCAGCCCAAGCTGCTGATATGCCACCTCTGGCTAAGAAGAGCGGTTGTACTGCTTGTCACGCTATTGACAAGAAAGTTGTTGGTCCAGCTTGGGCTGACGTTGCTAAAAAGTACAAAGGCGATGGCGGTGCTAAAGCTGCTTTGGTTGACAAAGTTAAGAAAGGCGGTAAAGGAAACTGGACTAGCGTAACTGGTGGCGTTCCAATGCCTCCTTACTCTCCACGAGTTTCTGATGCAGACATCGAGTCTCTCGTTGACTTCGTCTTGGGTCTATAATCTGAGTTTCAGATTTTCCGAGACCAACAAAAAAGCCGGTTTTACCGGCTTTTTTGTTTTTTAAGCTTCGAAACTTACCAAGTGAAGATTTCCCAGGCTGGAATGAGCATTTTGGGTGAAAATTCAGTCACCCTTCGATCAAAGTCTCCATCCCCATCGGCATCAACGAGAAAATAGGGCTTACCTTTTCTCGGGGTCACCTTGATCATAAAGAGTTGACCGGCTTTGCGAAATTCTTCTATTCGACCATCGTCACTGGGGACAATGACTACTTCAGGCCTCAATTCCTGATCCGTGGCCGCAACGGCATGGGCATCCGCCAGGAGTAAGACCGCAACAAAGGCGATTACTGTAAATAATATGCTTCTCATGTCGTTTATTATACACAGTAAATACCGACCTGAGGCAAGCAAGAATTATTAGAGATCGAGCATCACTTCCTGTTCTTCTGCAGAAGGCTCAAACCCACTGTGTTCATAGTGTGAAAATATCGCTTCTACGATCTCCTTAGGGGAGTCGAGGATCTGCATTAAATCCATATCAGACTCGTCTATGGTTTTTTCAGGTATAAGCGTATTTCGGAACCAATTTAGTAAGCCCTCCCAATATTGCCCTTCAACCAAGATTATTGGGATCTTTCTGGTTTTGTGTGTTTGTATGAGGGTTAAAATCTCAGCCAACTCGTCCAATGTGCCAAAACCTCCCGGCATTACCACATAGGCAGCGGCATATTTCACAAACATCACTTTACGAGAAAAGAAATGACGAAAGCTAAGGGAGATATCCTGGTAGTCATTTCCGCTTTGTTCATGGGGTAGTTGGATGTTCAAACCGATACTGGGTGACTTGCCTGCCAGAGCACCTTTATTGGCAGCCTCCATAATTCCGGGGCCCCCGCCACTGACTACACTGAACCCGGCATCGGAAAGTGCTCGGGCTATGTCTTCTGTGAGTTTATAATAACGATGGTCCACAGGAGTCCGGGCTGAACCGAATATACTAACCGAGGGTTTTATCTGCGCCAGTCTTTCAAAGCCTTCTACGAACTCGGCCATAATCTGAAAGATTTTCCACGACTCCTTGGTCAACATGGAATCATTTATGGGATTCAAGCTTGGATGTGATAGTTTGTGTTGTGCTGTCATATGGCTTCCCTCGAAACAGGTTAAAACATGAAACCCGATATAATCCTAGTAGATGGTAGCTCGTATCTCTACCGCGCCTATCATGCCATGCCTTCGTTTTCGAATTCGAAGGGCGAACCCACCGGAGCGATTTATGGCGTGTTAAATATGATGAGGCGTCTCATTCAGGAATATCCCCAATCGGCGATTGCTGTTGTATTTGATGCCAAGGGCAAGACGTTTAGAGATGAGCTCTATTCTGAATACAAGGCGAATCGTCCGTCTATGCCTGAGGAACTCGCTGCACAGATTATGCCGCTGAATCAGGCGCTGGAGGCATTGGGTTTTCCCCTTCTCACGGTGGCTGGGGTAGAGGCAGATGATGTGATTGGAACATTAGCAAAACAGGCAAACGAGAAAAAAATTAGAACGTTGATCTCTACAGGAGACAAAGATCTCGCTCAATTGGTAAATGAGAACATCCATTTGTCTAATTCCATGAATGACTCCTATATGGACAGCAGTGGAGTTCTCGAAAAATTTGGTGTTCCACCCGATTTGATTATCGATTACCTGACATTAATTGGTGATAATGTTGACAATGTTCCAGGTGTACCCAAGGTGGGCCCTAAGACGGCGGTGAAATGGTTGTGTGAATTTGGATCGTTAGATTCCATCATTGAGCATGCAAACGATATCAAAGGAAAAGTGGGAGAGAATCTACGATCAAGTCTAGATCAACTACCCTTATCCAAAGAGTTGGTAACGATAGATTGTGATGTGGATCTACCTCTCAATATAGATCAGCTGAACAGAAGGTCCATCGATAAAGATAGGTTAATTGAGTTGTTCAAGCGTTTCGAATTTCGCACCTGGTTGTCGGAGCTATTGGCAGTCGATGAAGTTGAACCAACTGAAAAAAAGGGTATCGATCAAAATTCATTTGATCTAATAGACTCACAGGAAAAGTTCAACGCACTCCTAAAACAAATAGAAAAAGAAAACCTCTTTTCCTTTGATACAGAAACCACCAGTCTCGACTATACAGTTGCGCAGCTTGTGGGTGTGTCCTTCGCAGCGAGTCATTTCCCACCTTGCTATATCCCCTTGGGGCATGACTATGACGAAGCGCCGAAGCAGCTTTCATTAAAAGAAGTTTTGGAAAAATTGAAACCAGTTTTAGAAAACGCTTCTATTCCGAAAGTGGGTCAAAATCTCAAATACGATATGTCTGTCTTGGCCCGCTACGATATTCACTTATGTGGAATTGCCCATGACACCATGTTGGAATCTTATGTCTTAGATAGCGTAGGAAGCAGACACGATCTGGATTCGCTGTCTTTAAAATATTTAGGCCACAAGACCATTCATTTTGAAGACATCGCAGGTAAAGGGGCAAAACAAATCAGCTTCAATAAAATTCGAGTTGAAGACGCCGCACCGTATGCCGCAGAGGACGCGGAAATTGCCTTTAAACTTCATCAGACTCTTTACCCCAAATTGGAAAAAGAACCCGGCTTGAATCATGTGTATCAAACCATCGAGATACCGCTTATTGAGGTACTCTCGCGCATAGAACGAAACGGGGTGCTTATTGATGCTGAATGCCTTTTTGAACAAAGCGAGGCCTTTGCAAAACAAATTATAGAATTGGAGGCAGAGGCTCAGCGTCTGGCGGGCTCGGAGTTCAATCTTTCTTCACCCAAACAAATTCAAAAGGTGTTATTTGAAGACTTGGGTTTGCCCGTTTTGAAAAAAACGCCCAAAGGCCAACCTTCTACAGCGGAAGACGTGCTTCAGGAATTGGCACAAGACTATGAACTACCCTCCTGCATACTCAGGCATCGAAGTGTTTCCAAACTGAAATCCACATATACCGATAAACTTCCTCAGCAAATCAATCCAGCCACTGGTCGAGTCCATACCTCTTATCATCAAGCGGTGGCTGCCACAGGAAGGTTATCTTCCAGTGATCCAAATCTCCAAAACATACCAATTCGTAACGAAGAAGGGAGACGTATTCGCAAGGCCTTTATCGCTCCGGAGGGTTTCAAGCTCGTAGCAGCAGACTACTCACAAATAGAGTTGAGAATCCTGGCCCACATATCGGGTGACGAGGGTTTGCTCGAGGCATTTGAAAAAGGATTAGACATACACTCGGCCACGGCCAGTGAGGTATTTGGCGTGGCAATCGGCGAGGTAAACTCGGATCAGCGTCGTTATGCAAAGGCCATCAATTTTGGCTTGGTTTACGGTATGTCAGCATTTGGACTGGCGCGGCAACTGGATACTGACCGAAACACCGCACAGGAATACATGGATCACTATTTTGATCGCTATCCGGGTGTAAAGCGCTATATGGAAGAGATCCGTAAGTCTGCAAAACAAAGGGGCTACGTGGAAACATTGGCCGGTAGGCGGCTTTATTTGCCCGATATCAAGGCCTCCAATGTGCCTCGCAGACAATATGCTGAGCGAACGGCTATCAATGCCCCGATGCAGGGTACAGCCGCCGATATCATTAAGATGGCCATGATCAAGTGCCATCACTGGATTGGGATGGATAACAGGCAGGTTCGTATGATAATGCAGGTCCATGATGAGCTCGTTTTTGAGGTCTCTGTAGGGATATTGGATGAGACGGTTCAAACCATCCGCACGCTCATGGAGACGGCGTATGAGCTGAAGGTGCCCTTAGAGGTTGGGATCGGCGTGGGCGATAACTGGGACGAGGCGCATTAGGGAAAAATATTTTCACTTTTTTGTGAACTAATGGATAGGGACCCTGTCTTATTAACTGAGTAGGCGCAAACACTACTCTCTCGTCTGCCCTCCCTGGACGAGATTATCCCGATATCCCAGAGTCGGGTTTTACTTTAGCCCCGGTTTATACCGGGGCTTTTTCATTTTGATCTCTTTGAATCTGAAACCAGTCGTCCAGCTTATCCAACAATTCCTCTATGCCGTCATTTTTTAATGCTGAGAAGGTTTGTGAACTAACATTTGGAATTTTAAGCGATTTCGCTGTTTTCAATCGTGCGTTCGCGGCTGCACCCCGACCCAATTTATCGGATTTGTTCAGTAGCATATGGGCCGGTAGTTCGTTCTTATGGCACCAATCCAACAGCATCTGGTCGGTGTCTTTGAGGGGGTGGCGTATGTCCATCACCACGACAAGTCCCTTAAGTGAGTGTCTATGGCTGAGATAATCTTCCATCAGAGAGCCCCACTCTTTTTTGACCTTCAAACTCACTTTAGCGAAGCCGTAACCGGGAAGATCGATTAGTCTGCGCTCCTCGTCCAGATCGAACACAATAATTTGCTGTGTACGTCCAGGTGTCTTACTTGTTCGGGCGAGTTTGTTTTGAGCGGTAAGCGAATTGATGACGCTGGATTTACCCGAATTTGAACGGCCCACAATGGCGACTTCAAAGCCCTGGTCTTCCGGAAGTTGGTCAATATTGGCCGCCGCTAGCCGAAACCGGGCTTGTTGATAGGGCGGTATCATGAGGCGCTCTACTTTTTCCCGCGACCATATAGGTAATTTGAAAAGGTGGCTACATCAGAGCTGACACGTCTGAACAGGTGATCCAGACTGACGATCGCAATTTCCAGCAAATTAACCGCAATGTAAGGATGCTCGATGCGAAGGCGGTTATACATGGGTCTTGAAAGTTTTAGAACCTGAGTCTCCGAGGCGCTGGATTTGAGCCTTACAGAACGAGGCTGACGGTCAAAAAAGGACATCTCACCCATCAATTCTCCGGCGTGTACGACGCCAACCGCCGTTTCACCGGTACCCTCGTCGTAGAACAGGGAGGCCTCTCCCTTAACGATAAAAAACAATGCTTCGCCAACTTCGCCAATATCAGCTATCACTTCCTTCATTTTATAGTGAACCACATCGGTATAGTCCACCAGGGTCTGGATTTCCTTGACCGTTAATGACTCACACAGCTGCTGCTGGTTTAACAATTCCACCAGATTTATTTTTTCTGAAGTCACACTAATTCCCCTTAACAATTAGGCCTTTGTTGTGTTTAGCAATTGGCTTTAATAGCAAATTTGTTTAAAGTGACGAACTGACGATTTGGTCGCACCGTGGGAACTATACCACAACAAAATGTCTACATTCTAACGAGCTTGAATTCATGGTCTTGTGGAGGTGTTTTATGCGCTGGTTAAAATCCATAGCGTTGATAATGTTTTTTTCTTTGTCTGTAAATGGTTTGGTCCTCGCTGAGGAATATGAAGAAGGGGTTCACTACACCCTGATCACGCCTGCACAACCCACTGAAACCGGAAATAAGGTAGAGGTTCGAGAGGTCTTTTGGTATGGCTGTCCTCATTGTTTCAGGTTTGAGCCCACTATCAACCGATGGCTAAAAAACAAACCTGCTGAGGCTGAATTTGTCCGTATGCCTGGAATGTTGGTGCCCCATTGGGAGCCTCACGGCAGGGCCTTTTATGTCGCCGAAATGCTAGGCGTTTGGGACAAGATACATGAGCCCCTTTTCAATGCCTTGCATTTGGAGAAGAAAGAGATCAAAAGTGAAGACGGCTTAGCGGATTTTTTTGAAGGTTTTGGGGTTAAGAAAGACGACTTCCACAAAGCCTATCGATCTTTTGCTGTTGAGACCAAGGTCAGGCGTGCTAAACAGCTCGCCAAGCGGTATGGAATAAATGGGGTTCCTGCCATCATTGTTAACGGAAAATACGTAGTAAGTAACCGAAACAGTGGGGGTCCCAGGGAGACCATGAAGATAGCCGATTATTTGGTTAAGAAAGAATCAAGCAAATAATGACTGACTAAGCGTAGACATCCGGGTACTCGGGTGGTCTACGCTTAAATCTTCGATGTACCCACAGATATTGCTCCGGCACCCGTCGGGCCTCTGCTTCGATGAGATGGTGGAAGCGTTCTGTATCCAAAATTGGGTCGTCACTAGGAAAGGACTCAATGGGCGGAAGGATGTCCAGGGCGTAGGTACCATCGTCTAGCCTGCGCTCAAAAAAGGGTAGAACTACAGCCCCTGTCAGCTTGGCCAATCGAGATGTAGCGGTGTTGCTATTGGCGGGCACGCCGAAAAAGGGGACTAGCTCCGAGTATTTCCCTTCATAACCCTGATCCGGGGCATACCACACCACTTTATTTGCCTTTAGGAGCTTAATCATCTGACGAATCTCATTCTGCGGTATCAGGCCGGTGTTTTTTCCCCGATTTTCAAAAAATAATTTTTCCAACAGCGGGTTTTTGTGGACTTGGTAGACCGAATTGATGGGAAATTCCTGTAAGGCGGTCAGTAATCGCAGGCCCAATTCCAGGGTGGTAAAATGGGCCGCCAAGAGTATGGCCCCGTTTCCTGCTTTGAGCGCGTCCCGCAAATGCTCCAGACCATTGAATTGGGTCAGCTTGATCAACTCCTGATGAGAGCTCCACCAACACATGCCCGTTTCTATTAGACCAATGCCCACTGACTCGATATGCTGTTTCACCAGCTGGTCACGTTCTTGCTGGTTCAGATTGGGCATACACAGGCGTATATTGACCTCGGCGACACGTCGGCGGGACTTGGCCAGCTGGAAAAAGAGCTTGCCGAGCAGTCTTCCTACAGTAAGACGCAATCTGTGAGGCAGTAGGGTGACCAGTCTTAGTAGTCCAACTGCCAGCCAGATATGCCAGTAACGGGGTCCGTAAATACTCATGAATTAGGGTTGTTCGCAGAAAACCTTGAATAATCGATATATGTTAACATGTGCGCAGTTTGATTGGATTTAAGTATATATGACTATCGCCTTTGACCAGTTGTTGCAGGAACATCAGCAATGCATGAATCGCGTCGCTGAAATCAAAGACAATATTTTATCAGCAATTTCTCATTTAAAGCAGGTGTTAGGCAAAGGCGGTACCGTCTACGTTTGTGGAAACGGTGGATCGGCGGCGGATGCGCAACATTTTTCCTCAGAGTTTACGGGTCGTTTTGAAAAAGACCGTTCTGGCTTTCGCGCCGTGGCGCTTACCGTGGACACGTCTGCCATAACTGCCATAGGCAATGACTACGGTTTCGAAAAGATCTTTTCCCGACAACTGGAATCCCTGGCCCATGAAGGGGACTGTCTGGTGGTGATTAGCACCTCAGGCGGCTCAAAAAATCTGCAAGCTGCCGTCAACTCCGCTAAGGAGTTGGGTGTATCTTCCATCGGCTTACTGGGAAGAGATGGTGGCGAATTGGCCAAAATAGTGGATTACCCGCTAGTGGTTTCAGCACAGCGAACCTCCCGAATTCAGGAGGCCCATATATTTATCTTGCATGCGCTCTGCGAGGCCTTCGAGCCGCACTAGACGTGAGACTTGTCTATTCTCTAGTCGCTTCTGTACTGCTTTCGTTGGTACTGTTGTTAGTCTCCCTGTTCAAGCGTGACTATCTTCCGGGCATGAAACAGCGTTTTGGGTTTAATCTGCCCAAAGCGAACAAGAGGCTAGTCTGGGTGCATGCTGCCTCGGTCGGTGAGGTGGTGGCCGCAAAACCGCTGATCGAGTCCCTACTACATAAGGGTGAACTGGATATCCTGGTCACCACATTCACACCCAGTGGGAGAGATCAGGTCAGAAAAGAGTTCGCGGACCGTGTCACGCATGCCTTTCAGCCCTGGGATTTTGCCACCGTAGTGCGCAGATTTGCTCAAGTGTATGAACCCAGACTTCTGATCCTGATGGAAACGGAGTTCTGGCCCAATCTGGTTCAAACCTGCCAGCAAAGCCAAATTCCGGTGGCCATCGTAAATGGCAGAATCTCGGATCGGGCCTATCCCAAGTACAAGAAATTTTCCTGGCTATTTCGCCCTGTTTTGTCCTCCCTGGCTGTGGCCGCTGTGCAGACACATAAAGACCGATCACGCTATTTAGAGCTAGGTGTTCCTCTGGAGAAGATCCATATAACGGGAAATACCAAATTTGATGTTTCGTCTGAGCAGAAGCAAGACGATGGGAGTTTAAAACAAGGTATGTTTGGTAGTAGACCCGTTTGGCTTGCCGCTAGCACACACCAGGGAGAGGAAGAGATTTGTTTGAATGCACATCTGGCAGTATTAGAAAAATATCCAGAGAGCGTTCTGGTGTTGCTGCCCCGGCACGTGGATCGGGTCCGCGAAATTTCCCAGCTTATTGAACTAAAAGGCCTATATTATATAACTAAATCTTATATTAATGGTGATCTTAATAATATTTCAGTCATTCTGGGAGATAGCATGGGTGAAATGTCTTTTTATCTTTCTTTGGCTGACACAGTGTTGATGGGGGGAAGTTTGGTTGAAATTGGGGGCCATAACCCGTTGGAGGCGATCCAGCAGGCCAAACCCGTAATGACAGGCCCGCACACCAACAACTTTGAAGCTATTTACCGAGAGTTGGCTTTGAGTAAAGCCTGTATCCAGTTGAAATCAGGAGATGATCTGGCAGAAGTAGTGATGGAGATGTTGGAAAACAAGGACAAGGGAAGAAGTTTAACGATTAACGCGGCTAAGGTCTTGGAAGACGGAAGAGGGGCGGTGCCGCTTACCATAAAATATTTACAGCCGTTTCTAGGAATCACCTCCTAACCATCTGTTTATACTAACTATATCGTCAATCGCCAATTTGCCGGAGGCGGCTTTTAGCTTTAGAAGGTTCTCAATGTATTCGTAACGTGCGTTAGCGTAGGCTTTTTGTGCCTTGAGCATCTCTTTTAGGGAATTGAGTACGTCTACTGCAGATCGACTCCCCACGCGAAACCCTGCTTTAATTGAGTTGTGGGCCTTGGTGGTGGATTCTTTCGCTTGCCTGAGCGCTTTAATATGGCTAAGCGCGGCCAATGTGCGCATGAAATTGTCTCTGATTTCGTTTTCCACTTGTCTTTGCATCGATTCACGCTGATGTTTGGCTGCGATGGCCTTGTGGACTGTTTCAGTGGTTCGTGCCGATGTTTTCCCCCCTTCATACAAAGGGAGGCTAAATTCAACCAGCGCACCGCTATCCTCTGAGTGTCTGCCAAACACCCTTTCGTCTTCAACTTTTTCGGCATAGGCCTTTAGGTGAATCTTGGGTAAATGGGCTCTGCGATGCATGGATGTCTCCGCTTTCAGGATGCGATGTTCCATTTCGGCGATTGCCAGTTTGGGGCTGGATTTGTTGGCCAGCTCAATCCAGGAATCTGCACTAGCGGGATTGGGCGGTAGTAAGGGTGCGTTGTCTTTTAGTGGAGAGAGGGTTCCAAATTCCTGCCCAACAATGCGCTTTAGATTTTCCCTTGATATTGAGAGCTCCGTTTCCGCCAATAATTCTTCAGCGACCGCAGTATCGTGCCTGGCTGTGGCCTCAAGTACATCGGCCTTGGATGAAAGCCCTAATTTTAGGCGTTGGTTGGTGTGATCAAGCTGCTCAGAGGCGGAGTTTTTGTGGATACGAGAGAGGTTCAAGCGCTCGGTGTGTTGAATCACCCTAATGTAGGCGAGTGCTGAGTGTAGAATCGCTTCCTGCTTCGCCATCAGGCCTTCCAAATTGGATCGGGTCACTTTTAGATCTGCGATACTGTATTTGGCAAATAGTGTTGTATCAAACAGGGGAACGCTCGCTTCCAGCCTGTAGAGCTGGCCTTCCGTTGCGGAAGTGAGCGGGTCTGTCAGTGGAAGATTATTCAGCCTGGATACTTTTTGCTCATAGTTGCCCATCTCACCATATAAACGGATCTCGGGAAAAAACTCTCCCAAGGTCTGACGACGAGCAGCTTTACTGGCATCCCTCAATTCTTGCGCCTGTAAAAGACCCGTTTCATTGACCAAAGAGAGTTCAACGATTTCGACAATATTTTCCGCGTAGCAGGGGGTAGCGATCGAGAGAAACAGAAGTGATCTGCTTATTAATTGACTAGTAACGCGCCATATTCGGGTCAACTTGCGTCGCCCAGGCATCCATTCCGCCAAGGAGGTTATACAAGGATTCGAAGCCCATGCCTTGTAGCGCCAGGGCGGCATGTCGGCTGCGCACCCCGTGGTGACAGATACAGAGGATAGCTTGTGAGGGCTCAAACTGTTCAATGGCGTCCCTGATTTGGTTCAGAGGGAGTGAAATTGAACCGGGAAGATGGCAGATCTCATATTCCCAATCCTGTCGCACGTCCAATAGCACCAAGTCTGGATTGTGAGAATCCAGACGTTCCTTGAGCTGTGTCGGTGTCAGATTAACGATACTTGACATCAAAGCATGTCAGTTGGGAGAGTCGACTAAAATTCAAACTGAGGGGGTTCTTCGCCGTTCACCAAAAGTGGCAGTTCAGTTTCGAATAGTGATTTTTGTTCCCACTGGTTCTCGTCGACTCGCGTGATCAACATGGCCTCGAATATTGGCGATTTACCCACCACAATAAACATGCGGCCACCTAGGGTCAGGGAGTGCTTGAAAATCTCGGGTACTCGCGGTAAGGCTCCGGTGACTACAATAGCATCGTATGGACCGTGGTCATTCCAACCTTGGGAGGCATCGCCTTCTTCCAAGGTTACATTAGTGATTCCGTGGTTTTTCAGATTTGCCGCAGCAGACTTCATTAGGTCAGGGAATATTTCCACGCTATAAACATGGTTTGCTTTTTTAGCCAACATGGCGGTTAAATGGCCGCTTCCTGTGCCTATCTCTAGTACTTTATCAGTGGATTTCGGGGCGACCGCTTGCAGTGCATGGGCCTCCAATTTGGGGTGCATCATCTCCTGACCATTTGAGAGAGGGATGGGGATATCACTGTAGGCCAGATTTTTATATCGCTTGGGCACAAATTCTTCGCGGGGCATTTCATGAAGTAGTTCCAGCACTTCTTCATCCAGCACTTCCCAAGTGCGGATTTGTTGCTCAACCATATTGAAGCGTGCCTGTTTCAGATCGATTTCTGCCATCATGTCCATCTGCCTATAGTTAACCTAGCGCTAAAGGGTAAGCGGTTTATCCGATTTTGGCAACAATTTGGAGCCATTTTCATCTTGGGAGGCTTCGAGTTTTTGTGATATCGTTGCCTCTGCGACAGGGGTGCCGGGGAACACATGCGCTCGGCTGAGAAAGACCCTTTGAACCTGATCCGGTTAATGCCGGTGTAGGGAGGCGCGGCGCATCGCCCTCCCGCTGATCTAGCACCTAGTGAGGGACTATCATGAACGCCATTCCTGAAGACATGCTCAGCAAAACAGCCAAGGTAGATGAATCTTGGACTGAGCCTTTTCCCAATTCAAGCAAGGTCTATGTGGCGGGTGGTCGGGAAGATATACGTGTTCCCATGAGAGAAATCCGCTTGAGCAATGCCGATCAGCCCGATTGCCAGCTCCAATCGGTATTCGTGTACGACACCTCTGGCCCCTATACCGATCCCAGGAGTCAGCTGGATATTCGTAAAGGACTTCCGGATATACGGAGTGCCTGGATCAAAGAACGCGCCGATACAGAAACGCTTGGTTCTCCTACGTCTGGATATGCCAATGAACGGTTAAATAACAATAGCCTCAATCACTTACGATTCGAGCATAAGAAAACACCGCGCCGAGCTAAGGCGGGGATGAATGTCAGTCAGATGCACTATGCTCGTAAAGGTATCGTGACACCCGAGATGGAATACGTGGCTATCCGTGAAAATCAGCGCCTAGACATATATAAGGAATATATCAAGGCCCAGCATCCGGGCCACTCTTGGGGGGCGAATCTTCCCAATGAAATCACGCCTGAATTTGTGCGAAACGAAATCGCTTTGGGTAGAGCGATTATTCCAGCCAACATCAATCATACTGAACTTGAACCCATGATCATTGGCCGAAACTTTCTGGTTAAGATCAATGGAAATCTGGGTAATTCTGCGGTCACGTCTTCCATTGAAGAGGAAGTGGACAAGATGGTGTGGGGAATCCGTTGGGGTTCAGACACCATAATGGACTTGTCCACCGGTAAGAATATTCATGAGACTCGGGAATGGATAATCCGTAATTCACCGGTACCCATAGGCACAGTCCCCATTTACCAGGCCCTGGAAAAGGTTGACGGCAAAGCAGAAGATCTTAACTGGGAAATATTCCGGGACACCCTGATCGAACAGGCCGAGCAGGGGGTGGACTATTTCACCATACACGCCGGT
>Ga0224501_10003387_pt1 | contig 12542 bp, 4 predicted proteins | sample SF_Oct11_sed_USG_4_FD_169105 | JGI IMG/M metagenome (GOLD analysis project Ga0224501, IMG submission 169105) | Sediment microbial communities from San Francisco Bay, California, United States - SF_Oct11_sed_USGS_8_1 | ecosystem: Environmental > Aquatic > Marine > Sediment | place: USA... | reverse complement strand
ATTGCTGCTTGTGTAAATTCCACTTAAAAGAGGTTCAAAAGCTGTATAACCATTTAGGTTGAGGTACTCTGTTGATTGAAGTGCTAAACTGAGGTGCTATATTAGTGAGCTTTCACTGTTTCAGTTGGTCGCCAGTAAAAAGAACACCGTTTCCTCAACCAGTTAAAGGCCTTGAAGACAGCCGATTTTTCCGATCGCTGGTAAAACCTAGACCTTATAACAGTCATCTGGAGCCTCTTACTCAGATGTCAAGGACAAATCCGCTATCCCAGAATTCATCAGGGTTTGTTTTCAGATCTCTTCCTATTTACAGGGTAAGATAATTTCCTTTATCTCTCGTCTGACTCATTTGTTCTGTTTTAACCTCACTATACATGTAACCTGTGTGATTTAACTTACCAGTGCCAGAGCATATATGACAACGGAAAGCATTTTTTGCATTTCTAAGACAGTTCTCTAGCCACTGGATTTGATTTTCCAAAGCCAAGTTCTCTCTTGTTTTCATCTCGAGGCTCTATAACAATTATTCCAATATTGTAATGGAGAAAGAAATCTATAAAAAAGTGGTGAGACCACGTCTCCAGCAATATCCGGGAAGAAAAATCTGGGCTCTCTTTGATAATTGAAACAGTCTTGAAGCAGAAGTGGAATCGGGCACACCAGGCGTCATGAATGAATAATAACTACGCTCCTGACTTAGCAAGATGGAGGCCTCATGGGAAAAACAGAAAGACCTGAGAGAGGGTGGTCTGAAGACATTGAAAAACATCTAAAAAATGGGAAATTTTGGGGGTGAAAATGGTGAATGATTGGAATGAGTGACTGCCATGGGTGAAAGCCTATATTCAACAATGGAACTTAACAGGCTGACAATGATGATGGGGATGATGATAGAGAATTATTTTATTATTTTACACATTTCTCTCATCCTCAGATTCTCAGCCTACTGTTTTATGGCATTCCTAGCCATTAACTCGACTTCATACCTTAATCAGGACTTTGTAAAATGTGCTATTTCATACTTGCTTAAGATTATCCATTTTTTCCTTCTTCTTCTCCCGGGATCTCCGCTGAGCTTCGCGATTCTTTTTCTTCCTTTCCTCTTTGGTTATCTGCAGTGTTGAACACTTATCAAGCCTGGCTAGCAGCTAGCAGCTAGCAGCTATTAGCAGCTAGCAGCTATTAGCAGCTAGCAGCTAGCAGCTATTGGTGTCTCTAGTTATGTCACTGGTGTCTACTAGCTACAGTGCCACGCATGGGTGTATTATTATGCACACATGTAGTACTGTAGATACGCCTATAATAATTATGTAATGGAATTACTATATTTCTCTGAGCATGAATTGTTGTTCGATTACAAAAACTAGATGGTTTACGAGATTTTGAATGCGTAGTAATATGGGGTATGTTGAACATGATATTTCTCCAACCCATGACGCAGCATGACCGGAGGTGGGGGGGGGGGCCAACCCGCTTACTGTCATACAGCCAGAGTGTTGTCACGAGTCAGGGCTAGCACTCACTTCCCACTTGTGCAGATTTTGGGAGGAGAAGTACCTGACACTTGCTGACGATCATGTTGAGTAAGTGGGTGGGACAGCAATAACGTGATAGTCATTGTCACGAAGCCATGAGTAGAACTCACCGAGTTGTTGAGAACACCGCCTCCGGTTTCGTTAAGAAGTTGGTCCAAGTCAGGATTGCAGTCCAGAGATGAGGTACTAGCTGAATCCATGTCAGGGCTTTCCCCATCCCAGGTAGACATATTCCTTATTGTTTCCGCTACAACGTTATTAAACTCATATCAGTTCTAAGTAATAGGATACACATACCTGTACTATTTTACGGAGCTCAACTACGTTATTTCAATGTAGGACTACAAAGCAAATCACGAGTCTTAAGAACTTACCGTCTGTGCCTTGCGACTGTCCAAGCTGAAATACATATTGATGCTATCGGCCATTATGTAATGGAAATCCCACAAATGATGTAATTCTTTTGGAATTTCCATTATGGGATTTCCAAGGGTCTATTAAAAGTGCAGCGCAATAGTGGCCAACTGGCGGATATGGTTGAATTAAAACCCATGATGGTCCATTCTGTTCATACTCATCAAGTGATTTGTCTGGTAATACAGGGGTTATGACACGGTCTATGGTCGACGCATTTTCGGAGGAGTGATCTCCATTCTCAAAGGGAGGCAACTCCGCATTCATCACAGCAATAGCGAGTGATCTTTTTCCACAAACCGAATATCGGTCACTCGAATAACTACGGCCCAAATGGCCCAAATAGAAATAAAATGGGACCTAGTTACCAAAACTTAGTAACCTAGTGATCTTCACCCCTTATAACATCGAGTAGAACCTAAAATTGAACGTAAGATTGGAGAAAGCCTTAGTTATAAGAAGTACTTTGCGGGTTTTCCCTAGCCCTAAATAGAGGCCGTTGCGTTTGGGCCTCTATAATTGCGCAATAATGGCACTAACGCTCGTTGACAGAGGTGAAAAACTGCGTTCTGAAACCCCATTTCTATGTTTTTGTTGTACGCTTTCTCTATTCAGACTTATGTAACTACCAGTCCAGTATACACATGCAAACGCATTTGTCAAACATCGGCACGTAAGCTGAGAAATTAACGCAAACACCAACAGCTCTGTGCTAATTTCCTACCTCCAGGCCAATTCTGGCCCGTCGATGGTGTGAAAAGTAGTCGTCGAGGGCTCTAAGTATCGCATTGGATAGGGCTATATCTAAGCTTCCATTTGAACTGGGTATTGGGCCCACTTGTTCATGGTAGCCTTCAGAATCTACAAACAAGTGAAGTCACTTTTGCCCATGTCATAACCCCTTTAACATGTATGTATACATAAATATTACAATGAACAAAAAAAAATTGTGCAGCTCGTATGAAACGCATTTCATGGTTAGTGATTTGTGTTCTGGACTGGACCCACGAGAAGAGCTGTTTCAAAATGGGGATCCAGGTAAAACAGAGCTGGCTATCCCTGGTGTAGCGAATGCATCTAAGTATTCTCATACTTAGCAATGCTAAGATTGTTTTACATAGATACCTCATTACAAACCAATGGCCTGTTTGCAGAACTCCTTTACTCAAAGTTGCGATCAAAATCCCACAGGGGAGAAAGCACAAAGTGATGCACAAAATTGAAAGTGGACACGCGTTACCAAATACAAAACCATACGCATTACCCCAATGACATAAAGGTCACTGGTTATCCTGTACCCATAACTGGTACAAAAGCAAGTATCTAACCCAGCAACTTCACCATTGTAAAATAACTTAGTATCGTATTATAGGGTCAGTACTACTAAGTGCTGGCCATACCCTAGGTCTAGAGGTGAACTCGCCTAGTCAATGGATAGGTTGTGTAGAGTAGTAGATCTGTCTGGATCAGGATCAGTCTCTGGAATGAATCTGGTCTTGTCCCTCATCCCTATGTATATATGAACTCGCCTAGTCAATGGATAGGTTGTGTAGAGTAGTAGATCTGTCTGGATCAGGATCAGTCTCTGGAATGAATCTGGTCCTGTCCCTCATCCCTATGTATATACTCAGGAGGACTTGATCTCATATGCGTGGGAGGGCAAATCCCAACGGAGGTCAATACAATAAGAGCATGAGAAAGCCTACTCCAATGTGAAGTGCGATCCTGTTACAACCATAAAAGTGAAGATTCATATAGGATAAAAGGGTAGATCACAAGTCGGAATCCTACAGTAACAATCAATAAAGCGACTTCAAATCAAGATAGATAATAGCTAACATTGACAGATATGGTTTCCATATACACTGCCTATGAACACATGCGGCAACCAACTGGCCTGGCTTTCAGACACCCTACAGTCTCTGACTAACTCAGGTCAGCTGGCTAGCTGTGTATATAAAGAGTTATTCCTCTGTTGTTCTTGCAGGTGGTAACACCACAGACGATTCCTCAGCCCAAAGCCTCATTTGTTACTCTCGAAGACAACCAATCCACAAGTTTCAATAGAGCCAGAGTGAACAATAAAACAAAGGTAAATGTTGGAGTCATATAGTGAAGGGCGCAAGGGAAGTTAAAGCTATGGGTGTACACATTGGCACTAGGTAACTCAAGAACTAGGGATTTTAAAAATGGACCGATGTTGAAGATGAAAAGTGGAAAAACGAAATAAAAAAGGGTATTATTTGATATGCCGGCTCTCTTTGAATAAATCATAGAAAACACCAGGTTCCCAGCTGTAATAGTGGGATAGTTCAATGCCTAAAGCATTTCGCTTAACCTTGAAAGATCCTGAGTTCAAGTCGTAGTCATGCTGAGTGTCCAGTGTAAGAATGAACTCCTCACATAATTCCTACCGCTCCAACAAGTCTCAGGCTTAAGAGGATGGCCAAGCATTCATGGAGAAAAATAATTATATGTGAGAAATAAATTTCCAGGTATCTTTACTATAGCATAATAGCTCAGTTATTTTCAGTGAGTGATGAGGGTGAAGCGATAGCTTAGTGGATAGCTTACTGAGCCCTAGATTGGCATCCTTGGTTCGATTCCCAGTTCGGGCAAAAATTTGTCTTTCAGATTTGGATCCCGACATTAAACAAGGGAGCCTCTCCCACCGAGTTACCTTCTCTAGGGGTGTACAGGTGCGACAGAAATCTCCTGATGACCCAACACTGTAGGTCAATTTGTGCAAATCCCTGACAAAAATCAGGATATGAAAGAAGAAATACATGATCGAGAATTAACACCAGCTACCGGCTACATTTGTTATGCCTAACGTCTGATGCTCAAACGGAAGTCATTGAATTATGACAAAGGACGCCATTATAAACTGGTGTGGTATTTGATTTGGCACAATGCCTGACCCGTGGTGTGGTGATGTGATTTGTACATAGCTCACATAATGTCAGGAGTTTTCCATCCTTGCCAATCCTAGGCATTCTGTAAGTTCTAACCGGTCTGTCCACATGTCTAAGGAGGGAATACAACTAGTCTAATGGATGTTTGTTCTCATCTGATACTATATATATTCAATACTCCACCACAGCCATATGTTCATGCTTGTTTATGTATTGCAGCAGTCAGTGCTCTATTAGGCAACAGTGAAATAAGGAACTGTATTAATATGGCCATATGGAGGGGGAGATTTTGGCGTTAGGTCATATTCATCAAAGGATTTCATTTAATCTGATATTGGTATAACCACTGTAATGGTAATACAATACCATATGATCCCCACTTAGTCAGAGGCTATCATAGAGTTATCCTCCCCTCTCCATGGCTAACTGGATAACTCTATGACCTGTCAAGAAGGTGGGCCTCCTTGCTTAAACACCACAATCTGAATCCGACGGTGGCCATGACCAATGTACCAGGAACCTCTGATTTTAAAACCCAGTGTACTACCCACTGTGATATCTCAGTACATCTCAATGTATTACCCACTAAGCCGTGGATACAGCCCTCTCCTATCTGATTACAGATGAAGAACCGAAACTAGTTTACAGTGTCATTCGTTAAATCATCCCGGAGTATTTATTGCTTAATATTATGATGTGTTTATACACAGAATTACTCTTTGCTACTGACCAACGAACACCTGGATATTTGTCTATCTTCATTTTCTAAGCCAGGTTATCTGGCTTTATATCTGACAAACTGTGGCAGCGATAAACTCCTTGATGTTACTAGAGAAACACGGAAGGACAAGAGTTACTGCAAGCTTTTCGACGGTCTCATTCACAGTATGTGATATTCTTGTCCAAATCTTTCCGATTGTGCACTTGCCATTGCTCAAAATGTATTTTTATTATGAAAATATTTTTCCTATGACTACTTATAACAATAATAATCAATTGGTAAAATAAACTATCCCTGAATAGGGAGATTGGATTGTCAGACAATTCTTGATTTAAGTGCTTATAGGAGTACACAACTCCCTCTGCAGTTTACTACACGGTTATCAGGTGACCTGGCTTCATGGCCGGTCACATGATTTGCCAGAAATGCGCATACATTCACAGCAGACATACTGTTGAGCTTTGGGATAGATATGCCCTATCAGTCACTTTCAGGCAAACCTAAACTAGAGTAAAATATTAGGTCTTCATAAAGGCAAAAGGACCTCGCTTATGGGATAGAGTACAATAAATAAAGACGTCATGTGTAAAGAGAAAAAAGATATTATGACTAAAATGACTAGCCTAGCAGGGAAGATGTGATGAATAGCCAGTATGGTTAACAAAGCCTTGTTGCATATAGGACATCTGTGGTCTATAGGAATCCATCATACGTCTAGATAAATCTTCCCTCTCTAACATCGGGTAGCCTAGGGGCATCCCACACTGTCTACCATCACCCAGTCTCAGATCTCTACAAAAGCCAAAAGGAACATTGATATGCGTGTTTACCCTCATATTGGGAATTGGACATATGGCGAGGCAGCATGCAGTATGGGTGGGCAAGTAATACCGAGCCATGATATGGCAACAATTGGGAGATGATGTAGATTTTTGATGCGCGGAAGAATCTACAAGGCAATATTAATGACAAGACATTATAATGGCAGGCGCGCTCGCGGTAGACCGAGAAAATCATCACTCAATAGAGACATAGGGGAATATCCTGGGCACCTTGGAGGATTTGCCATCCATAGGTTTGAAGCCACAGCAGTGAGTCTGTGAGTGTTGATGTTCCCGCAGACAATCTACTCTAGGTCGACTCTAAGTCATATTCCGGGGGGGGGGGGGTAAAAAAAAGTTGATACATTACTAGCGTAGCTATTGGCTTGTTTAATTACCCAAAGGGACTATCTAAATTTATTTGGTGAATGTCTTTTAGCATTCAGAAAATTTCTTGCTGTCTGATATTTACTCCTGATAAACAGATTGGTATGACTCAGGGTTGTTTTTCTCAACTGATAAACGGCTAAAAGCAGAGTAAATTCCATATAATTAGCAAGACAAAAGGATGATCCAGTCATCTTTGCCGACTGAAGGTTGAGTTGGGACCGAGACCACAGGTAATACCTCAATAAACCACAAACCTACTTCTACCCACAATACACCCTCCACTGTTACAGAGTCAAGTCACTCGCTGGTTTTTGAAGAATACCGAAGACTCGCAAGCGCAAAACAATGTTTGAGAATAGTGGTAAACCATTGCTAACTATAGGACAGGTTATTCTGAAGGTTTTTTTGTGCTTGAGAAGAAGATCATGATTTGAAAACAAGATAGGCATCCGCAGGGCATTGTTAATGCTAGCAGATAAAAATCGCAGGCAATATAACAAAACAAAAGACCAATTGTAACAGGCGACATGCCTGGCACCACTGAATGCCATAGACATAAAAAAACTACGCAGTCTGAATGCAAAGTTTCATCTTAAGCCTCTCTTGTGGCGTTATGCAATTTAGTGTTGACTGTAGTCAGAAAACGCTATCAACTTGTGTTGTTGAACAATTGTAAGGTTTTTGCAATACAAACTAGTCTGAATGAAGAGTAGCCCTATTTAAGACTCCTCTAAAGACAGCGAGGTTCTTGTGTTTGGTAGAATCGAGCTAGACACGGAAATATGATAGCCACCCCTTCACATAGTTTGTTCCTTGATTAGAAATTAAAAAGTTTTGTAACAGACCAACACCAAAACTTGTAAATGGTAACATGGGGAATGTAATGTTTGTAAAGCCTCGTCGAGATATTTTTTCAACTAGGGACCACAAACACAAGAGGGCAATATATCGCAAAGCACACACAGCTAACATATGCGAGTACGCCTATATACAGGTTTTCCTCACTTGTGTAGGATATATGACTCTATCCTCATAAGCGACCCTCTTTTTGAGACAGTGCTTGGCTGTCATGTCCATCAATTCCAGATGTTTAAACCCTTTTTTTAAAGCAAAGTTTGGAGCCATGATAGTCAACATCAGCTATAGATTGGCAAATAGCATCGGATGAATCTTCAAATTAACTGGGGGTAGTTTTTAGCATTCATACACAAAATCCAAGCCTCATGCACTTGTGGGGACAGTCCAATTTATCACTGATTTAGAGACGCACAGACGCTACATATGTATAGCCCTTGATGTGTGACACCGTAACCCAATCATACAATCGTCATGCTCACTGAGCATCTAAAGATTCAACGTGTGAGTGTCCATTTACAATGTGGCAATATGAGAGCCAGAATATGCCAAACTCATCACCAACAGTTGGGTTTAATATATCACAATGTAATCACCGCTCCGAACATATCCAGTTCATATTTAGCGCTAATAGTCCAAATAAAATAATATCGGCGCGATTTAAATTATCGGTGTCGGTTTCTAAATGCTGTTTTCTACGATCAGTAGGACTGATTAAATTCTTTTGGCAGACAATATCGCATGGGATCAGAGAACCCAGTCAGCTAAGGAATGTGTGCCAGTGTTGTTCTTGGTCCCAAAATTGCGCCATCCAGAGAACAGAGGACGTAAAGTAAATTTGATCTTGATTTAAGAATATCGCAGTGACTAGCGAGTTTCAACTTCTTGCATAATTGGTTCTGACACGCCTAAATAGAACCCCAGGAAAGATATTGCCATGTGTCTGGAATGAAATAAAAGCATTGAATAACATCATTTGTGGATTGAGGTTAAAATACTTACGATGGGCAAGCCATAGCCGGTGCTCTGTCCCGTTGACGACGGTTTTTGAACCAGTTGCTGACTTGTGTGAGGGTGAGACCTGTCTTCTTGGCTAGACTTCTCTTCTCTTCTGGAGTTGGGTATCTGGAGAAAAAGAGTGATGGGGTTAGACCGGCATCTAGCCAGACAGAACCATCACTGAAACTGGGTGTGACTTTCCCTATGGGATTTGCCAGGTGTTATAGTAAAAGTCAGCTGGGTATAAAGACATGCGTTGGGCACAATACTGACTGTGACCCGTGGTGACTGTCAGTTACTGATAGTCATTGAGTTTTGGTGACCTTCAAAGACTGTCAGTCAATGTCAGTGATGGCCAGTGACGGTTGTTAACTGTCAGTGAGTTCAGGTGATTGCATGGGGGCTACTGTGAGTGACTGTCCATGACTGTCAGTGACTGCTCGTGACTGTCCATGACTGATCATGACTGTCCGTGACCGTCCGCGACTGTCCGTGACCGTCCGCGACTGTTAGTGAGTGTGAGTAATTACAGCTGACTGCAGCTGACGTGGGTTTTTCCGACTGTTGAGCCTACCTGTTTTGTTTGTAACATTCCTTAAGAGCCTGTCTGGATTTCTCTTTGAAGCAATAGACGGTTTCTTCACCATCCCATATAGATTTAGGCAAAGGAAATTTCCTGCGGATTCTGTAACCACGATATACAGAGCTTACTAACTGCCCAAACATTATACATGAATGCGTCGAGTAATAGATGGAATTTACTGAAACCTATGGAGCAACAGGAACACAGTTACACAGATGTTTCCATTTTTTTTGTTCCACACGGGCCTTTGATTGTTCTATTTAATGAAACTCCTAAGGCTGAGATTGTTGAAGTGGGAAATTTTGTGTGGAGTACATGCTCACAGTGGGCGCTCAGAATGACTAAGACTTGAACTCTTTCGATCTTGACCAATGCACTCTAGCCATATAGCCTATATAGATGCCACTATAGATCAGATTTATCAAGTGAATCATACACCATGACCCACTTTATGATCGAGTTATACTTTGTCATGAGATGGGTCATGGTGTATGATTGATATGCGGGATGAACCAATGATCATATCAGTCTATCTGTTAGGAAAGGTGCATACTATTCTGTATTTAGAGTTCTATCCACTATATAGGTGATAATAATATATGTATAATACATAATATATAATATGTATAATATAATATATTTGGAGTCATGTGGATATGACCAACATATTTGGACATACTTGGGATATAAGTATCATACCTGTATTTGTCCACTGCACCCAGGGGTCTGCCTCGGATTTTGGCGGCCTCTATATAATGGCTCTTGTACCACATTTGCTGAAGAACTTGGTGATTCACTGCGTCAAAGTTATGACCTTCGAGAATGGAGTAAAGGTCACGGAAATCAGATCTGTGAAATGCCACCTATAAAAGAAGTGCAAAATTGTTCATTGGTTGATACAATTTGATTCCATGGTTTGTATTTTTTGTTTATGTGTAATTTATCGTTTCATCGGTGACACTAGTTTCATTTAACATATTTCACTTTTTCAATAAACATGGATCGGAGAGAAAACATGGACAGGGCTCTGCGCGTGTATAAAGCATGAAAATCTTCCACAGGGCATTACCGCGGATACTTTGGAGTATAGTATTGGTAGAAAGAGGTGTAAGTTCCATATGTACCAATGCCTAGTACTGCTAGTTCCCTACCACTATACTTGGTGTTGCATGGGAGCCAACCTCGGCAGATGAAGGACCCAGTCACCGATAATTGAATATGAATATGTATAGTAGGCTTATCACTATAAGTATCAGCACATGCGCATTGCCTTATTTAGTAGTATGTATATGTAGAGGTATACTAAGACACATACAGTTTCACAATGATTTGTTACAGAGTGATCATATTGAACGCTTGCTCATTCAGTCAGAAAATGGCCTTTTGTGTCATTCTTGAAAGCCATTTCATGGCGCTTAAATGTGGACCCTCTAAATTTGTAACAAAACTGGCAAAAACATGAATATCCACAACAATGTTGCCATCTGTCTCTTTTATAAGTCAACATTGGTTCATCATAAACGATTTCACCAGAACGGAATGTTTGTTTAATATTTGACTAATACATACGCTCTACGGGGCCATTCGTAATGAACGCTGACCGGGTTTTTTATTTCATGTGAAGTATCCACTAGCAGAATGGACTAGCCTAACACAGCTGTGGTATGGTAAATAGATGGGTGTAACACGGCCGGGTACCCGACGGTTTTGTTCAAATAATAATTGATATGCGGTAAATATTCAACGGATTTATTTAGCTGGACCATAGATACATTGTTTCATAAACTAATAGTTTTTGAGTATTTGATCAAAAATGTGGAAATTGTAACTGATCAGTTCGACAAATACCCTTCCTCAGAACTTGTGATTTTATTTGATCAGTTAAATTAAAGTGTACAAATCTCGAATTTCCAAACTGATTGCTGGGAAGGGGCAGTTTCGGCAGCAAGGAGCAGGTGGCTGTCGGTGGAATTACTGACAGTTCCATGTATGCTGTATAGGTAGAAATCTCCTCAGTATTGAATGAATTGATCGCTACACTGAATGCATCCATTAGGGCCCAAACATCTATCAGGAAATGCATTCAGAAACATTAAAAAAATAATGGTAGACGCAATGCCCAGAGCCCTGACAGAAACTGAATGATAGCTTTCATAATTACACTTCCAGTACGTTTGTATAGTAGGTATCGGGTTCTTTAGGTTGGAAGTTGGTTAAGACTAATGTTTTAAAATTTGGTCATCAATTTTGCCAGTTTGCCACTCTGTTTTTGTAGAGAAAAAAGAAGCTAGTCCTCAAGTAAAAAGGTTTTTTTTTTGTAGGATTATTGTACTGTTTGAAAACTTTTGGAGTGTTGTGCATCTTTGTGTGAATTTGAGACCCATTGGTATCTATGTTTGTGTGACCCGTTTGGTTACTTATCATTATCCATTAATATTAAATAAATATATATATTACTAGTGATCTAATGTTCCTACTCAGTCGCTAATGGTAAAAACAGCATGCTGCTGTATCAAACTGACTGGGGTAAGACAACATTTTAAATGAATGACAACAAGCCAACAATTTTAGACGCCATGCGAAAGTGACATTTAGAAAAGAGAGAAATCTTGTACAATTCCGCATAATTACAAAAGAACGCTTGGCAAATATACCTTTTCAATAGCTGACAAGGCAATTGGAAAACAAATAGTCTTTCTTGAGTTTTATGTGCCATGGATAAAAGTATATGCCTTATGTTGGGTATTGTGCATATTTACCCAGGCAATCCATTAATGTATCCGTTTTTCACATCTATAGAGAACTGTTTATTTGAATGGCAATTTCTAAAGACTACATAAAAATGTCAGATTGGAGCTATGAAGTGAAAGGCTGTGTGAATAAATAAGGGCTAGAGCTATGTATGGACCAAGTTCCTACGCCTAAGGGTTACATCGGACCATCCTAAATAACAGATAGGTTGAGAGTTGTTCATTGAAAAACAGTGTTGGCAGACTATTGCAACAGGACTGCTGATTGCTAGCTGAGGAGTGTAATCCTAAATCACCTGTATATCTGGATGACTCGGTTAATTTGAAAGACCTCCATCCAGATGAAAAATACGGACCCAGAACTCATGCTTAACGATTTTCATTTAATGTGTTTCCATCTTTTACACTTTGAGGTCTTTCACTGGGGGGGGGGGCAATGGATTCTGAGGAAAGCCCTATACTGGTAGGCCAGTGTAAGTGGTGTGCAGTATGGTTACCCAATGTATATGGATTCTACATTTCTATGGACTTACTTATCACTAATTTCAATTCAAAGAAT
>Ga0224501_10003385_pt1 | contig 12546 bp, 3 predicted proteins | sample SF_Oct11_sed_USG_4_FD_169105 | JGI IMG/M metagenome (GOLD analysis project Ga0224501, IMG submission 169105) | Sediment microbial communities from San Francisco Bay, California, United States - SF_Oct11_sed_USGS_8_1 | ecosystem: Environmental > Aquatic > Marine > Sediment | place: USA... | reverse complement strand
CCCGAAATGACTCACTGGCTTCATGGTACAGTCCCAATGTTACTTCTATCTCACCTTTTAATAGATAATCGGTGCCGAGCATTGGGTGTGTGGAATCTTCTCCCAGGGCGGATTTTGTCATTGCTATGGACTTTTCGATTTGTTCTAACGCCTGTGGATATTGTTCAGCCTCTTTGTACAACGCTGCCAGATTTGCTAGCGGCACTGCAATGTCTTGACTAGATTTGCCGTCAGCAATGGTCTCAAGCATTTCTAGAGCATTCCGAAGATAGTCTTCTCCACGATCGAACTGACCTATATTTTTCATCACTTGCCCCAGGCTGTCCAGACAGAAAGCAATGGAGGGGTGGTTAGCATGACGGCCGTATAGCGTTCGGTTCATTTCTAGAGCTCTGTCAATGAATTCTTCTGCTTTTTTATACTCTGCATTGTTGAGATAAAAGTCTCCCAAATAGCGATAGGATGCAGCTTCAATCATTGACACATAGACACCTCTAGTGCGAAGCCACTCATTTATACGAATCGCCTCAAAAAATGTCTTTTCAACCTCTTTACTTCCTTCTTCTTTCTGCAGCCAGCCCAGATCGATTAGAGTCATTGACAGTGTGAGTAAAAGCTCTTCTCTATGCTGCTTTATTTTAGGAGACAGGTTCTGAGACATGAGTCTTTCAGAAATCGATTGACTTATGTCTAAACCAAGCTGCGTCCGAAACACGTCCAGCACAGAATGTAAATGTGATTTAGATCCCTGAAAGTCTCCAACTTTGCGAGCGCATGTCGAAAGATAGAACTCAACAACCGTTCTCTGGTTCCATCCCCTCATGTAGAACTGCATGTTTTTGAGATAGTCAAAAGCCAAAATGTGATTTTCAGTATGCATCAAGAATGATGCAATCATCTCTGTAAACAATCGTTCCAAAGTTTCTGTTGGTCCATACTTGCAATACCGCTGTCTAACAAACTGAATACTGCTCGAATATGAGTTGATGATAGTTGGTCCTACTGTGGAGTAAAGATACTGCAGTCCACCTTCCATGTCCCCGGCAAACTGTCGCACCTCCGTCTGGGTGATCACATCATCCTTATCCAGCTTCATCAGTTTAAGAGAAACACGCAGCGTCTCAAACAACATTCCAGAATGTTTCAGTGGTTTGCTAGAGAGCACCTCCACCTGCCTTTCGACTGACTTTTTAAGCGGCACAAGAACATTGCCCATCACAATGAAGAGTTTGCGACAGACATAAAATCTATCATCTGGGTTCTTTGTGGCCGGGGTAAGTAGAGATACCAACTCTCTCTGACTCCCGTTCGACAAATACGCAGTGGATCGAATAGCGATGGCGGCGGCGAGTATGAACTGCAGATATCTATGAATTCCATCACCAATCATGCCGAGTCTATGCATCTCACGAAGGGCGTCCCACGGAGTGTCCTGGTGCAACTGTAGAGCAATGTTCAAGTCCTGGGCTAGTAGAGTCGGATATCTGAAGATATCGACCTTCACTCTGAAAGTTTGGCCCAGACCGATGGCCATATCGAATTTAGGTATGAAGTTGAAGGAACGGAGGTCAGTACTCAAGATGCGAAGTCTGTTAGTAACGACTGTTCGGTGCGAGCGGACGCTGAACTCATACAGGAGTAATCTCACCCTGAGAGCTCGGTAGAGAGTGGACGACGCAAAAGATGAATAGAGAACGACAGTGGAGGCGAAGAAATACGAGAGATTACCCACGGTGTTACCACCGGACGGTCCCTCTAGTGACTCTTTATATCTTCCCATCAGTTCGTCTGTAGTGAGAGTGAGACTGTTGGAGGACAGGCCATTTCCTGTCGGAATATTTCCTGCGCTCGGCGTGATTCCATCTATTTTCAGTCCGCTCATGCAGAGTTCCTCGTCTCTAAACCAGCGTTTACCGTTCTCACACAGTTCACTGATATAGAATTCTTTCAGAGGCGTCTCACCCAGATTATTTATTGTGAAATACGTTTGCATGGCTAGTCTTGCAAAATAATCCGAGTCCGACTTCTTGTCCACAATGTACGCAAACTCGAGATCAGAGAATGGGGTCGCTTCCCCCCTGGCTAGTGAGCCCAAACCAATCACAATGTACTCAGCTGGTGGCGGACCAACCAAACGTTCGGCATTGGCGCAGATGTCAGTCACGAGTTGAATCATGGCCACTGTACAGCGCGTGGTTGCTGCCTGAACAGCTTTGGTATAAACTGGAATCAGGCGTTCATTCTCTTCACTGAAAACATTTTCTGTGGTAAATTGATCAGTCAGGGAGATGAGACTCTCAAACTCCGCTTTACTTTCCTGTCTGAGTTTAGTTAAGCGATCGATGAGACTTTTACCAAACTGCCGATGGGTTGAAGAGGATTGGGGATGTTGACCATTATACCAACTTGTCTCTACTCTGTATATGAGCTTCTGCCACTCCTCATTAGCTGGGTCCCTGAACTGACAAGAGTTAGCCAGGCCGTGTGCCTAAAATAATTAGCCATTTTATTTTAGTAAGTGCTTATTATCAATTATAGTCACTGAATTTGTGGGTTGAAGCATCAAGTTACAGATGAGTAAATGACTACGGAATTGAAAGCCTAATGGCATCATTGTAAACCGAATGGCTTTGGAAAACACTGGGAAGGTTTACATGAATTTCCGCACCCGAATGGTGTGTAGCGGTACAAAAGAGAGATTAAACCCGCCCAACTCCCGCTGCTCAGTTCTTTCATTGATGTACAATGGCGCACCCTAAAACTTATTAGCATTTTAACTTCTTTTCAGATATCCAAGCTTGAAGTGTCCTCTCGTTATGGGGAAGTCCCACCTCTCGCATAAAAGGTTCGCCCCCTTTTGGGACAGGTTAGACCAGGTTTGCAGTGGAGACAGTTATTACTTATCTCAAGGCCACTGCATTGTAGGAATTAACTATGAATAAGTTTACCAACACAGGGCTGCATTTTACATAATAATGCCCAAATACCTTGAGATAATCTAGCCAGGAATGAGTTCTCTCTGCTCTCTCTATATATCGGTAACATAGTCGACTCAGGTGAGGAAGCTGTCCTCTTAAATCATGAGGATTTTCTCTGTATTGGTCTTGGAATTTGATTCCGTCATAATCACCTGACTCCATTCTACAAATTGCACCTCAGGGGTGAGGCAGTGATAATGTGCTGAGCTTGGGATCAGAGGTTGGTTTCCCTGCTCGAGGGCCTTTATGTCCTCGCAATCCCGTCGGACTGAAATAGCAGACGTCAGCTATGAAAGAGGTCAACTCATCTAGTAACCTAGTGATTTTCTGGTAAATCCGCCTCTGCCTTGGTGATGCCAAAAGCAGATCATTCCATCTTATTGCAAACACTTTACTGTCCCATGTCGCTTTCTACTTCATAACTGCTTCCTAGTCAACCTTAGTGAGTCTCGCTGCATTTTTAACTAGTTACAGTACTTACTAACACTGTCCTGCTGTTCTAGGATTCAGTATTCGCTGGTATAGCCTGGCTATCTCATTCCTAGACTTACTATCTCTACTATTTAGTTGCCTACTGATTCCACTGACTCCAGTATGGCGCTATGCAATGCGACGCTAAGTCAATCTATTTTCTTATGAATAGGAGACATTTCTATAGGTCTATTATTAGGCGGCCAGTGCTTATAACATAAATTATCTGTTGCCGACCAATTGATTTTCGCAAACAAGAGTACAAAGTGTGAGACTATACCCTAGTTTTGTATGCTCAGTGCTGCAATCAGGACCTGTGGTTTTTTTTTACAGAAACGAGGTCTCACACAGGAGAGGCGACAGCATGAATGGCAAGCTTTCTGCTTGGTACTAGAATGATTGCTTTCTGCGCAAGAAACCATCTCGCGTATCATATGAGAGCAGGTGGGGGGAGGGGGGGGGCAGGCCAGGATAGCCCAGTTGATAAAAAGCCCGTACTGTCTGTAGATCCCATGTTTTAGCCTCACTGCCAGCGGGGTGCTTTTCTGGTAGGGGCCTTTAGCAAGCCCCTCATTTCAAATTCCTAGCGTGGGTTCGGATAATCGGGTAAAAATATGAAGGTCCCAACCAATGGATAATTATGGTCAAGATCACTCCAAGGTGTTTAAGCAACTACCTCTCCCTTCTTGAGAAGATTAGATAAATTCTCTGCGGATGACGTGTAAACTGACTTCGGTTGACTGCCCCGCAACTTAAAGCGTTGACACTGACCTGCACGTGGTGCTCCGCGCTAAGCCAAATAACTGGCGAAAAACAAGTATCTAATCCGGCAGCCTTCCAACACGACACGCGTGTATCTGTAGAAAACATTAAAAATGTATGCATTGATAAAACATGATCATGTTGACAATAAAATACAAAAACATGCCTTTGCAGTAAATAAAAAGGGCATAGTTTCACTCAGCGATACTGAATTCGAACTCGGCATAGTGGTGGGCGGAGCTATGACTTGTGCACAGTGGTAGGTAGGTAATGTATACAGTGGTAGCCATCCACTGCTTGATACGCAGGTCATCAGCTGAAAATCATGGGTCAGGTGTTGCTTCGGAGCGTACTTCCAGACAACTCCCCATGATCCGCCCCAACAGCTTGACACTGCCCCCGCGCATACCAAGTCCCTTGCTGCCTGATAAGACTGGCAGCATGCTGCTTTTGGAACCGTAAGTGCCACACCGCTACAGGTGGCAAGTGAACAATCCACAACTATTTCACGATCGCAACGCAACAGCCTAGTCCATCTTCCACACACTACTTCCTGGACGCACGCAACGCAACTACTTTTGCTGAGCCCCGCACAATTGGCGCTCACATTCCAGTCCCGCCGGAGGGACTGAATGCCTACGCTTACTCCGCTGGCATTTCTATACAGGACCCTGCCTTTGTCTGTGCAAACCAATGGATTAGATTTCGGCTTAAGGGAAAGCCAAGCACTAAGCCCACCTGTCACACAAGGCTGTAATCCTTATTTCTGTGCTATTCTAAGCCCTCAGCTCCCAGCACGACGTTAAACCTAAGTAGCTAGACTAGCCAGACAGGCTTAGGTGCCTGAAAGCACCTTGCCCATCTCCGACCCGTATAATGACCGGCGACTCAGTTACCCTGTGCGCCCATCACTCATGCAGCTAATCCAGATCCATGCCGAGCATCTCTATGCTGTTCACGCAAGCTCTTTTATAATGGAGCACAGCCTTCTACCATCACTGCCCAACCTCTTGAGGAGATTAACTGTCGATTTACCAACAAAGCCTCGACATCCCACCTTGACTGCAAACACATCGCATCTCCAGCCTTTACTCTTACAATCTTGGGCTAGTTGTTCATATTGAAGCATCTTTCGCTCATGAGCCCACTCCATGTTCTCCTGACTGCTAATAAGACTGCCGACTGTGCATTCAGTGTGACTATGCCTAGGATATTAAACAATTTTGATGATGTTTTACTTGATGCTGCCAGCTTACGAATTTTTAACTTCCATCTTCGTAGCCATTCTTTAAATCTAATTTGTGACAACACATAACCTGTTTTAAGTTTCCAGTCTTCATTATTTATCATAAGCCGGCCTGGACTGTTTACAAGGGCTTGCTATCTTGATTTGTGCCCTGTTTTTCCTTCTCCTTTTTTATTGCTGTTTTTTTCATGAACTTTGATGTAAAAGAGACCCCTTGGTCTTATTAAGTTATCCATGTAAAATAAAATTATCCTTTCCTATCCCATGGTACTGTTAGCTCAACCATTAAGATGGTTTTCATAAGTGATCACCTGACCATCCTATTGCCACCCCTATATAAGCTTATTTGGGAGCAGTAGGAGTTGAGAATTATGTGAGGAGTTCATACTCACAGAAAGAGAGAGATTGACGTTAAGTCAGGCTCTGACGAACTCCAGCCACTGAGCTCTTCGGCTATAGTCACTGATGTTGTGTTACTGGACTTTTGAAGCCTCCAGTTACAGATGAGTAAATGACAGTGAAATTGCCGGTCTAATGAATGTCCTCACTATAAAATTTATGGCTTCCGAAAACACCGTGCAAGTTTATATGAATTTCTGCATTTGAATGGCCTGAAACAGTATAACGAGAAGTTTAAGCCTGGCCGAATCTGGACTGCGCGTCAGCACGGGTGTATTATACGCATGGGAAGAAAACTCCAAATGCATAATTCTCTTTTTACTATCTAGGTGATCTAACTTCCAGTCACTAGAAACTCGCTGCCCACCAGGCGTTCATTCAAGTTTTCTTACAGTAGTTATCTTCACACATATAATCCCATCGTGTGGGAGTCGCTACTGGCTATTCGATCCACAGGTTTGAACCTATACTCATTTCTTCATCTGAGGTGTTCACTGTAATCTGTGGACTCAATTGTCCACCTGAAAGGTTGTCTACAAGGACTGCATACTTTCAGCAGGGATTTACAAGCTACGAATCTTCTCTGCAGTATTCAGTTGGGGACTTGACTGAGCAGCAGAACAGTAAGTACCTCGTTGGGGTGTGAAGATCTTTACCTCAAGACATCCTAAACAGGCTACAGCAAAACACTGCTTTACGTACAATAAACTAAGAAATACAGGGTAAATTTTTACTGCATTTGATATACTGGTTTTGTGGCTGCTTCGTCTCTTATTGATTTATGGGTTGTGCACTACGGAAGATCTTGCTCTTCCATATTACACAATATTTAATTCCAAATCTGTTTTGCGTGTCAACTAAGACATCAATCGCATCTCTCAAACCGTAAGTCTCGGAGCGAGAAAGGTATTGTCGTCATCAATGGTGGGCTCTCTGTTTAAGGATTGTCATCGTAAGAAGTGAGAGAATGCTAGAGCGATTCTCCAGCCACCCGAGTATCACGGTCACATCTACCACAGTGACCTTACTGGCAGCTGCAGCTGCAGTGGGGTTATGGTGGAATAGTATGCGTGCCAAACTTCCACCAGGACCTACCGGTCTACCCGTAATCGGAAGCTTTCTCTCATTGTGTAAGTATGCATGCACCATGTGCTACGTTATGAAAGTACCCCTCTCAGCTTTCCACTCTTCTGTTTAAACAAAAACCACTTGACGACCTGTGTATCTTCATACAAAACGATACCTCCGACCTAGTCATTCATAGTGACCTACCCTAATGCTCATTTCATATTGAACAGCAGGGTGGATATCACAATCTGTGCATGTTGCTAAATTAGCCCAAAGCTTTCTGCATTACTTTATATTTTCCTTTACTTTCACTTTGTTTCTCAATCACTTATTTTTACCCAGAGTCCTGCAAGGCCTCGATCTGGTTCTACTCAGACCATCAGTATTCTCAGTATTATACTGCCGCAAAATGTGCACTATTCAGATTGATCATAAAACAGCAATATTTTGGGTAAAGACGCACCTCAGGTCATGCAGTCAAATTGTTGATCATGCCCTCAAATGCTACTAAGTCGAGCTGGTCCTCGATCAGTTCAAATTTATATAATAATTTCTAAAGATAACTAGCAATGACTAACTTTGTATGCCTAATATCCCCTGTAAAGAATATTATGTAAGAAGAACCAAAGGTTATTATGTAGCCAGATTCTAACAGGGAATTTATGTTAGGGCTCAGTTCACTCAATTTACAGCAGCATCTGCTGATGACTGACCTCAGAGTCAACCTCAGATAAAACAGATAATATAAACAGAATGGAAGAAACACATAGTAGTTCAAAACAGCAACTAGCTGGTCCTCCAGCTTATATACGTATGCTGCTGGCTTTTTCTTCTTTCATTTCCTGACTAGTGTCAGTGTTCTACAAAAGTTGGTCTAAGTTTTTAACTCAGCATTTCCCAGTCTGCGGTGTGAGGGATTTTCATTTACTTTGCACCCACATGCCCCATGGAAGAGATTACTCTATGGGGGGACCTGCTGTTTTTAACATAGTAATCTGAATTTGCCGAGGACAAAGATAAAGGGGTGCCCTAACCAGGAATCAAATCAAGAACTCCTGATTTTAGGCTCATCGCGAAGATTGCTAGCCACTAAGCCTATTGCGCTATCGACTAAGCCCATCCTGCTATCCACCTGGCCCAGTGCGAGATGCGCTATCCCTAGAGCAACCACTTCAGCTGGCGATTTCCAAGCCTTTTGGGTATAGCCAGCTCATACAGAGATCCTGGTTCACTAGCTCTATATTGTTTATCACAGAGTCATACGTTTTTGCAGTGTCAGTTGGACGAGAGTCTAACAAATTTCCCGAATGGGTCTACAAGCTCCATGAAAAGTATGGTTCAATTATCAGCTTTAACATCGGCGCTCAGACCTTTGTTTTCATAAACGATGGTGACAAAGTGGCACAGATGCTTGGCGAGGAGACGTTCATGTTCCGTCCCGTGGATAAGTTTCCAGTTCTAAAGCAGATGATCAGAGGAGACCAAAGCATTGGTAAGTAGGACTAGAGAGTGATAAACCTGCCCTTGATGTCTTGATGGTTAAGCAATGATTGAACATTGCTAGCGCTGAGGAGTACCAAACAAAGTATAATCCTACACAAAAGACTTGGCATTCGATAACTAGACAGGCGGTGGCAATTCTGAGATAGAGACCTTGTGCATACTCCCAGTCAACAGTACATGGTTGGACAAATCTGATGGTATAGAATAATAGGACTTTGAGAAACTCAGGTAATGGTGGATATCGGGTGGTGGTGGGGTTAGCTCTATCCATATGTTATAAAGTTTATTGGACACCAATCCAAGATCCAACCGAGATATGAATGATGAGTTCGTAGGTAAACATAGAGCACCTCGTTTGCAGACCTTGCTGATAACCTAGTTTCTGCTATGAGTGTATGGGACAGTTATTCGGTTAAAATGTTAGGCCCCATTCTGGCTACTGCATCTCCGCAGCCACAGCAACTCGACTAAAAGTAAATTCAATTGGACTTTTAAATGAGTTATATGTATTCAAATGAGAAAATTGTGCAAGAAGAGATTTATCAAACTGATCTGAAATGCAGGGTCTTCTAGCTCTGATAGCATGCTGTGAAACCACTTTACTATGGAAGCTGCATCGTTGAAAACACAAATACAGCACCCCTTTTCTGAACCTTTTCGTGAAGCTAGAAATGTCTTCAAATGATTTTCCTGCCTAAAATTAGAGCCCTTTGATATTGGTTGTGAAACTGGCTCAGTATAAAATGCTACTCATGGCTGCAACTACCATAGATCGGATTAATTTAGTCATTGAAAGCCACAAATAATGCAATTTCTTTGCGCTTGGATAAAAACTTGCCCTGGGAGACCAGTACCCACCCCTCTGTGATGAATAATACTCGCTGCAGATTCTGTGGGGAGATCTTCAGGCCAGCTAATAAGATAGATATATACGTGATGGAATATAGTGCAGACATGATGACTGATTGGATGACCTTGAAGCAGTTGATAATAATGAAAATGACCCATTAGTTAGCATGCGTGCCAGGCTCTTTACAGCTTCTTATCTAGTGTGGCCAGGGTATACTATAGCTATACATGCAGCCAGTACACCATCTACTGCAGCTTAGTAATACTAATCTTGCATCACTTATTTGATGACCCACTCCCTACAGAGTCACCACAGTGAATGCCTGAATACCGGCTGAATCTACATTCACGTAGATTCACACACAAGATTATGTAAATTCCCATACAAACACCTGTAGGCTTGGCTGTCATATCTAAAGTACCCTAAATCTTGACACGTGAGCTCAAGGTCAGATTGTGTGTTTTACTCCAATCAAGAGTCTGGAAAAGTGTCCCATAATATGACCCTTTGTGATATCCTTGGTCACTTAGGTTTGAGTTATAAAGTTCGGTGTTTTGACACTACAGAATCCTGCTGATAACCTTCCTTTGCAATTTTGGGGTGTTCTATTACAATTCACTATGCTCTCAACAGTGAGTGTCAAGGTATTTTATGTAGGTTACATCACTTTTTACTAGGTTCTAATTCCTAATACGCAAAACAAACAACTTTAGAACCGGCCTGATAATTCTATACAAACAAGAGTCTCTGCCGACTGTATAGGGTATTTCCATGTTCAGCATTTTCATCATATAATCCTATAATCACCTCGAGGAAGTTGAAGAAGTCATTGGAGGGTATGCAGACCTCACAACGCGTGTGAATTCCTGAAAGCATGTGAGAATCATATTTTACGTTAAGTGCATACGCACGTATATAACTGCGAACCCAACTTCTATGCAGCATGTAGTCAGGCAGCTCAGCAACATGAAGACATTTGAGCTGTCAGGTAGGATGTGGTACAAAAATGGTTTTACCCATAGAAGATGACTTCAGGGTTCTACTAACCATAAAGGATAGTAATGGGCCAGAGTCATAGATCCTGTAACCCCATGGGTGGTGGCTACTCAACAAATAAAGGAAACTGCATGAAGTTCAACAGGTTTGCTCCCCAGTTATGTGTCATTGGTTGCATGCTTTTAGCATCACCATGTTGCTTGGTGAAACCTTGGCCAGGACTGGAGATACAAAGCGTACTGATTATAGCCAACTGAGGCTGGAGCAACTAGTATCTTGTGTGAAACTTGATAGGTTTAGAAATTGAATTTTAGCATGACATTCTATTCACTGACATATAGTTATGCAATATGTAATGGGTCATATCAGGGGCATGTCTCGGTGTGTAAGGGCATTACTAGCGCTGAAGCCTAACACATACACCCATCTCTGTACATTGATATCTCAATCTAAAAAAACAGCTGGAGAATCAAATTGAAAGCAAATGCGCAATCCGCTATTGTGAGAATGACCTGGGATGGATTCGGATATTGGTAGATAAGCTAAATGTTATCACCCGCGGTGAGGGCCCAAATGTGTTCATAACAACCTTTGGGCCCTTGCCCCTTTATGGCAACACCACCTAGCGCAGCGAGAGGGCGGGAGAGCTCAGTGGTAGAGCACTGGGCTCATAATCATGAGGACCCGGGTTTAAACTCCGGTTATGACCGGCTTCCGTTGTGAGTATGGGCTCCTCTCACATAATCTTTGCGCAAAACCAAAACAAGCCTCACTATGAGGTAGAGCATTGACACAGACTCCCTCATGGTGCGCCATGCTAAGCCGTAACTTGTGAAAAAAACAAGTAAATCACTCGATAGCTTCACCATGCCGGTGACGGTGTCATGCAAGAAATAAATGAAAAAAACCAGCACAGCATGAGACAGGGCAGGTAGCCACTAGAGTAGACCCTGAAGCTAGCACCTCTATGTGTTATCCCAAGAACTCAGAAACCTAGACTAAGTTAGTAAAAAAGTGGAATAGCTGAGTGGGTATATAGTACTTGACTGAAGATTTTTTAGATGCTAGGCTAAAGGTCTGGCCATGTAGAGCTTCCATTGTGAGTATGTGCCTCTCATGTAGTTCCCACAGTTTGTACTGTCCCAGGACAAGGAGGTCCATTCAATAGGATGGTCAAGTGCCCAGTACAACAATCAGAAATGACTTCATTTTGTTTAGGGCTGATTCTCGGTAACGGGGAAGCACAAAAGGAAATGAGAAGATTCTCCCTTCTCTCCATGAGAGATTTCGGCGTCGGCAAGAAAAGTATCGATGACGTTATCCAGACAGAAGCTAATCTCTTCTGTGAATATCTCGGACGGATGGCTGATAAAAATAACGGAAATGTTAGCGACATGAAACCCAAGTGTCAATGGGTGACAACTAACATCATCCACAATGTCATCTTTGGGTTCAGGTAGGTGTTCTATGTTCACAAAGAAAAAGAGTAATTCTGTGTCTCCGTGACAGAACAGCGGTCAGGGGGGTGGGGTGCAGAAAGTCTACTGAGTCTATTTGTTCAGCAATTCTTGGGGAGTCAAAGGGAGACTTTCTGCTCGCACCCACATGCGAAATAGTGCAGGTAACTCTACTGAGAGAATTAACCGAAGCAAAAAAAGAAGTTCTTTTCCCTGCGTGGTCTTGGTCAAGCCGTGGTTTGTCTTCTGACTATGGGATCTGGGTCTTGGTCTTGTGGAATGTGATGAGTTTCATATAAACTGTAGGGGAGTTTTAGGTGAGGGACTTTGACTTGTCTTCCATGAAGTTGCTTCTGTCTAATGGCTAACTAAAGTCAAGCCCTCTAGTCACCAATACCAATACATTTTGGTGCTTTGTTTTATACCTCAAGCATCTGAAGAGTTCTCTAGTTATGTAAGAAAGTTTTCAGTCTAGTTTCTAAAAGAAAAGAGTATTGCATTTTCTTATGATATAAAAGGGGCTGTCAGGCTGCTACTACTAGATAGTAATGGAAAGAACTTGTGGTGCAATGATTACGAGCATTTTGTTGCATAGCCTGACAACTCCAGAATGTTCTCTGTAGATATGACTATAACGACAAAGAATTCAAGGAGATACAGTCTATAATGGAGGCGTTTTTCACCATAAACTTTCTGGCATTTCCTGAAAATTATTTTCCCATCCTCGGTAAAATCCCAGTGCTGAGCAATCTCATCCGGGGTCGAAGGGTAAGTGCTTACTGTATAAGGTAAAATCCCAGTGCTGAGCAATCTCAT
>Ga0224501_10003384_pt1 | contig 12547 bp, 9 predicted proteins | sample SF_Oct11_sed_USG_4_FD_169105 | JGI IMG/M metagenome (GOLD analysis project Ga0224501, IMG submission 169105) | Sediment microbial communities from San Francisco Bay, California, United States - SF_Oct11_sed_USGS_8_1 | ecosystem: Environmental > Aquatic > Marine > Sediment | place: USA... | reverse complement strand
TCATCAACACTCAATAGTGCATTGAAGTATGCTTGTTTAATAATTCATCAAACTGAGCTCTTTGCTTACAATTTATTGACGAGATGCATAAAGCCGTGGCTCAGTGAAGAGTTTATCTACGCGAAGGAATAGGTAATTGGATAACAATATTGTAAATATTATAAATATTCTATGATGTTGTTCAATGCGACCGACCAATGTCTTTCATCATAATTTAAATTTATATGAATTTATATTATACTGGGCTCATGCACTTTGGATTTAAAACCTAACTCTACCATCAATTAATATTAATATTGTATCAAAAAAGTTTTTTTATAGGAACTGTTAGAGACTTTGCAGAGTTGAGTTTCCGTATGCAAAAGAGTTACCGTACAATCGTACAAATTTCTTCAAAATTCCATTTGATGATATCTAATACATTTTCCTCTTTCTAGTTCAATCAAATAGGTCTGCCGCAATCACTGGCAATCACTGATGTTATGAACTTATATACCAGACATATTGATATATTTGCACCTATACTAAGCCCTGAATCACTAGTAATACCAATCGGAAGTGAGCAATGTTTTTACTGAGTGAGCAAACGGCTCACCGATCGAGTCATTTTACGTATGTATGTTAGTAGGTGGAATCGCCTAAATTCCGGTTCCATAGTGAGATAAGCAACTCTGCACACTCACTATTGTACATATATCAATTTACGCTTCATATTTAATTAAATTCACACGATTGAGGTAATTCTCACCTTTTCTCTGTAGACCCAACCCTTTTTTGGAGACATTCCTCTGGCCCATGGTCCTGCTGACCTTTTCATTAGTTGACATTTTTTTTTTGGACCAGAGACTTGATAGGATCGGCAGTTGGTGAATTTAGCGCATAGGTTTCCGCATTCTGCAAAAAATAACATAAAGCAACAATATACAATAATAATACGTATGTTTTTATCGTTTTAAGCCGGGATAATGTTTAGTAGACCTTCTAAGCTTGAAGCTCATTCTGGTAGGTGCTATAGGGGAATAGCGAGGACCTTACACTCCTTGTGGTAGCGAGGCATAACTAGGGCTTACAACCTCAGCCCAAACCCTCTAGCAACTGAAGTACTGGTTACCAACATTAAAAAGACATTGATCAAAATACTCAAGCCTTTTAAATGCATGCATTTTCAATGACCATGCAAAACATTGCTGGACCAGGTTCAAATGTTATTATTCTTGTTTATTGCCAGTACAAAAATTAGGTAGGTTTGTTTTCATGTGGTCTAGAGCAAACTTCACAAGAAAACATACTGTCTGAGTAGATGGTTTCTTACCTTCTATTGTGTTAACAGTGGCTCGAGATCTTGGTGCATTAAAGGTATGATCAGTTCCGCATTTCGGTGTTTGTTTGAAGACCATCCGAGAATCTCCATACTGCACCAAACAGAGGGTAAAGCCAACAATCAGAAGAAAGAGTTCCTTCCGCATGGTAGCGAGCTTCTGCAAGAGCGTCAAAATATGGAGTGGTGTTTCAAAATTCTAACAAGCTTATTGATTGGTATAACATTTCCAGCAGACAAATATTTATAACACAGTATAGGTTGTTATGTAGGGAATATAATGATGATAAGCAAACTAGTCACCTCACCCTGTGTACAATGCGTTAGGGGACCAATGACTAGACAGACTCCTATTGTTTTTTCAGCCATTGTTTGTCCATGGTTGGATTGATTTCAGACTTTCTCCCCAATGTCTATAGGTTGTGTGGTGCCATTGAGGGGAGATCGAGTCATTTTCTGCCATGCTGGCTCAGGAGGGGATGGCAGAGTGTTGTCAGCCAGGGAAAAATCCCTCGAAATGCTTCTATTGTCTTAAGCCTATTTTATCATGAACTAGGTTTTGGTAGTGGCACACCATTTTACCATAAATTTACCAGCAATTAATTCCTGAGCGAAAAGCTGTGTGTGAGGATCAAAGAAAGGCGTGCTACAAAATAACATTCTTGTAGAATAATAGAAATGTTGATGATAGAAGTGTGGGAAATGTTTTGTGGTTTCGGTGGAGTATATAAAGCATATGAAGGTCTATAGAGTATATAGACTAGAATTTAATGCGAATTACCTATTGTTCTTGAACTCGAAATAAAACCATGCATTTGACTAGCAAACATATCTATGCTGTTTTGCTTGCTTTGGCTCGACTCAACAAATAACAGCGAAACTCTAGTCGACCAATTGTCCAACAAATCAAAGTCTTGCAAGCTTAACAACCGCGTGGCACTCTCAGTATCAGACCATTGTGAACTGCTCATTAGAATGTTTCAATATGACTGCAGTAAGATAAGCTTTGGATTTTAATTCGTTCAGATCTGTCTGATTGTGTTCTTTTACACCAACTCTCAACACAGTTGGAAAAACCTTTTCTGATCAGGCAGATGGAATATTTTATCTTCATTTGACTGCGTGAGTCAACTACCATAGCAGAACTCACCCATGCCCCGCACGCACAAAGTAGCACCCAGTGGGCAGTCTTATATGAGGTTGTTTATGCATGGTCAGCGTGACCCACTTGAGTCAGTCATACTTTGTTAAGGATATGTTAGACTTGTTGCTGTTGCTAGATTCATGCGATATTATTTAGTCTATATAATGTTTTTAGCTATCAACAGCAATCTCTTGAGTCGAATAAACTATAGAAACTGGACTGATGACGATCGGCGTATATCGAGCGTTCTCTCAGATATTAAGTGTTTAGCGAGTGATCACTCGGTGTCAGCACTTTTAACCAATAGATCCACTTTTACTGGGTTTATAAGTGTTTGTTACTATCGATAGCCATTTTGTGAACTACAATGGCATGTACAAAGTGCGATGAGTGACAGTCGACTCAGGGGGGAATATTCAGGGTAGAGCGCCCATATAACTATCCAATGTTAACCGTAAAAAACATACAAACGCTACTACCTCGGGTGAATTTCTGGACTACCAAACCTCTTTGACGCTGATGGGAGCCCTTTAGCAGTGACATATGTCATTGCTTTAGTTGATTGACCTGCTTGTCCTCAAAATTTATCATTAAATTACTGTTTAGATGAAAATTATTCGGTACTTACTCGAGAATTCCTTATTAAAATATGAGATATGATAATGATAGATATTTTGCGTATAATAAATTAAATTACCCAGCTTTGGGGCTCAATATTCTAGGTTGTGTACATGAATATAAATATGTTCATGTACACTCGCTTACATACATGCATATACTTGCAAGGTACGGGGCTTTGGTACTATGTTTGTCATGGACGACTCAGTATGACTAACAGAACACATTGATATAACAAAAATAATGGCACACTACAATGCCAACAGCCCGATTTTCATCCATAGACATACAATTTCTATCATTACATATCAATGGTAACACTATTCCGCTAATTATTAAATGATTGGATAAGTCACATTCTGCTGTTCATATCTTCCATTTCTATAGCTGGCTGGGGCGCGTCTATGACTATTGATATCTCGTCGGCAGCGAGACTGTGATAGGAATCCTGTTCACTGACAGTATCACCGTACTGATCAGTACTGTCCCTTCTATAAGCACGGGTATGCTCGCTAGTTACACTTGTCCTCTTCCCATTAAAACTCGAATCGCCTTTCTTAGCTGGACTTACAGAAGTCTCCCGACCCTGAAAACAAATAAACCGATATTTGCAGCTATTAAAACGATACTAGATGAAACAACTGGGCCTTGTGATCTGATATACAATCAAATGGACATCAGCGTAACAGGAATGACCTGGCAATGAATTCGCTGGACATATGGATCAGTCAGCAAGCTGCCAGCAGTAGAAGCCACTCTCAGAGCTCCATTATTGAAGATGGATTAACCAAGGCATAATGCATCATGCCTTAAATCTAAATGTGATTTTGAGTTTATACTGAGAGATTAAGCTGTGAGTTTAGTTTAGTTTATCAATGGAATGTGGAGCATTTGCTACACGAGCGTTGGTGCTAACATGTATTCAATGATTTATTTTCTACTCTGAAGGTGCTACTTTTTTAACTCCATTTTCATTTGCACTTTATTATTAAACACTAACAGAGATAACAGATAAAACAATTAACAGTATCAATCAAATGCCGCGCCGCTAAGTCGCCGCGCCGCTAAGTCGCCGCGCCGCTAATTCGCCGCGCCGATAAGTCGCCGCGCCGCTAATTCGCCGCGCCGCTAAGTCGCCGCGCCGCTAAGTCGCCGCTAGCTAAGGCTGTCATGGCAGCATTTACCTCCGCAGCTGTCTTCTTGTGCGTTATCGACCTTTCCACTTTACGGAAGGCTGATTTTAGTGGACGTGCGCTCAGTCTCAGCGATCCCAGAATCCTTCCCTTCTCATTGGCCGTAGTCACGGTTCTGACATCATCCAACTGTTCTTCCACCTCAGTACCGGGTTCTGGCGTGATGTCGTCTGTGAATAACGCAACACAGTGTAATGCGATGCTGTCGTCATAACACAGCCTTGATGTGACGACGTTGGAATATGTTACAAAATTCATTAATGCCCGACTATTTGTTAATTCTAAGGTCAGACTGAAATGCATTAGTTCTCACATTTCTTTCACACGCATAGAGGGACTCGCAAACAAGATTGAAACTGTACAAAATTATTTTTTGATCATTTTTTAGTCCAAAAGAGCTACTCAAACTGGATGTTGGGAAACTTAAAACCTACAACTAATTTGTCAACACATATCTATAACTTTTTAACCTTTTTATAAAGATTTGCTCTAACAGTTTTTGTTTACCTATCACAGGTCACTTCAAGCGATTTCATCATTCAAGAAAACCTTGAGACATTTGGGAAAATTAGTTGGCTTTTGCGAGTGATCAATCGTCTCCAGGAACTTATTGGCAAAATTTGCTTCGGATAAAAGTCCTATAGTGAGGGAGATGGATTGCAAAATTATTATGATAGAGGCATAAGCAATAAAATAGTGTGTGAAAAATGTGTAATACATATGTGATGTATATGCGATACACATATCAAACATATGCGCTGGGTATGCAAAACACATTTAATATATCTGTGATGCGTATGTAATACCCACATAAAATAGACATGCTGAGTATGTAATGCAGATATAATACATATGAATTCAGCTTGACACATTGATCAGTGGTAGTCACCTACCTGGAAGTTTTGTTGTTTTGAAGGAAGCATTAGTAATGGCATCCTTATTGAGGGTGCTGAGTAGACAGGCTGGTGTGATGGCTATAGATACACCCATTGGTCCATCATACGGCTTGCCACTGGGATTATGCTCCAATGAATTCTTTATGGCATTTGTTACCTGAAAGTGAAGGCAACTTTAGGTATATAAAGTGGGCATAGCTGATGTTGTTATAAGCACAGAAATGATAGTAAGACAGCCCAGTGACTAGATGATTCGGGTCCAGATCGTTCGATTCCGAGTTCAAGTTGTGGTCATGCTGTCACAATAGCTACAACTCCTACTGCTACAGAACAAGCCTCAAGCTCAAAAGGATTACTAATAAGACGGCCGAATTTTGGCATATCAAAAGTAGTGTGGCACAACAATAGGGTAACCAGTAGTGGCAAAGGAGAAGTAGACAGGGAAACATTTCTTATTTTTTATGGAATCATTTAGTTTAACCCTGTCATGTATAGTTTGAAAGCTCTTCGAGTCAGACAGACTTACCAACAAGACATTAGGATAGAGTTCATAAGTTGCCCTTTGATGTACGCATTCCAGTGCCTCCAAACCAACCTCAGGTAAACCATTAAACCTGTAAGAACAGCACAATATAATCAGAGAATGGATTGCTCAACCATCAAGCACAAGACAGCGAGGTGATAAGGTAAGCGGCACATATTCGTTTAGAATATTCCAGGGAAGATTATAAAGCATTCATGATAGGCCACTGCGGCTTTATGTGTTATTAACTTAAACAAAACATAACCAATCTATAAATTCTATCCGTTGAATGGCTGAAGCACCTCAGAACCAGGTCCACACAACAATATCGGTTGAACTCCAGTATCTAGGCACCAGTAAATGGTATGCACTGTTTAGTAATATGTGAATACGGTATAGTGACTGGCGACCAATGAGAACGCTCAATGTGACAGTTTTATCCAATGAAATTTCCTGCACACTAAACATTGTGACTGCTTTGCATTTAGACATCATAATCATACGAGAAAGGAACTCATTTCTCATTAGCTGTTTGGAGTTAAAGGGGTTATGTCACGGTCGAGGGTAGACGTACTTTCAGAGTTGTGTTCCCCATTCTTAAAGGGCGGCAACTCCGCATTCATTGCAGCGATCGCGAGCGGTCTTTTTCCACAAAGTGAATATCGGTCATTCGAATAACTACGGCCCGAATGACCCAAATCAAATGAAAATGGCTCTAATTACTAAAACTGAGTAACCTATTGATCTTTACTCCCTCCTAGCATCGAGAAGAACTCACACTTGAACGTAATATTGGAAAAACTGAAGTTAGAAGAAGTGCTTTGCCGGTTTTCCTTAGTCTTAAATAGAGGCCGTTGCATCTGGGCCTCTATAATTGCACTATAATGGCACTAACACTCGCTGACAGAGGTGAAAAACTGCACTCTGAAACCCTATTTCTATATTGTTGTTGGTCATTTTTTCCATTCAGACTTGTGTAACTACAAGTCTAATATACGCCTGTAAGAGGGTTTTCCAAACATCAGTGCGTAGGCCGAGAAATCGAAGCAAACACCAACAGCTCTGTGTTAATTCCGATCAGTTGGTCTACGGTCTGAAAAATGCGCCGACGAGGGCGCTAAGTATACGCATTAGATAGGGCTATATCTAAGCTTCTATTTGATCTGGGTATTGGGGCCATTTGTTCATGGTAGGCTTCCGAATATGAAAACAAGTGAAGACACATGTGGCCATAACATAACCACTTCAAGATAATGGTGTTCAAAACCCTTTAGTATGACAGTTGGTGAACTTACATGCAGAAATAAACTGCGTGAAGAAGTTCGCAGAGAATTTCTGAGTTCATTGGCATTCTTGGTCGGCTGATCAACTTTTGAGGATCTCGAGCTAAAAGTCTCTGGGAAAGGTAGGTTGAGAAGCCAGCGCAGCACAGCCTACAAAAAGGAGTGCTTCAATGGTGATTACAGTCACTTGACTTGACCGGGTGAAGCAGTAGCTAATGTACAGCGAACTAGACTTGGTATCAAAGCCTTTCCGGTTTCGAATCTTGGTGTGGGCACCACTTTGAGTTTCACATTCGTCAGATTCGGATCACAACATTAAATAAAAAAGACCCATCTATAAAGAAAACCTTTCTATGGGGCATGCAGAGAGCCTCTAAAAGTGTATGAGCATTTCCGATTATTTCACTTGCGGACATTGGATTTGACATTGCATAAATCTAGGTCATAGGGGTATGTAGAAATTGGCCTACTGAGTCTATGACTCAGCGCTCTTTAGGATAAGCCATTAAAGTGCAAATGGTCAGGATACACGAAAAGCAGAAGAACTCACTTGACAGTAACATCACAAAGAGAATGCAGTGATCTACCAGAAAGGAGTCCAATATCTTTGCTGTATGTTCTCAGCAGGTGAGCGATCACACTGAGCCTGTATTAGAGAGTATACACGAATTGCAGAGCAATGAGAAAAAAATACATTTTTGGTTGGTTTTTTGAGCGATGAGAAATTAATAGCCATATACTTGAAAATTTTTCACCGGGCATTCATGGTATGAATTGTGTAGCTGAGATTGAAAGATAGGTTTATCCAGAGACTCTTGAGGGGATGGACTAGCTGTGATATTTTGAGGTTTTTTCCTTACTACAGTCTTAGCGCTCACCTGTTTTTGCCATTGAGTTTCTCTATTTGTGGGAATGGTCCGACTTGCAGCTGCCGCTCACCCTGTTCATATCTTGTCAGAGCTGTCTCAGTTAACATCTGCGATCCCAGGTTCGGCTACAAAAACCCACCCAACATAGAAAAGACTTATGTGTCTGGTCTCAAAGAACCGTTGGTTCATCAGACCCTGTTACAACAATTATGCGAATTTAGCGAACTAGGCAAGGTTCACACGAGCTCTCACAAACATATGAAGAGCTGTTAACAGGAACAGAACATCACTTATAGACCACCTAGAAACTTCACAGCTCTGTTTTCATATAAATTTGTTTTTAGTCAGTTTGATACAATATGACTACTTCACCTACTTTTTTTCTTCGTATTTATGCACAGACTCTTTTGGGTCAAACATGACCACATACATTTTAACTACCATTATGGGCTCTTGGATAAAAGCATCACGGGTTGTGTTAGCCTCCAAAGAGGGATGAAGACTTACCTCGTGATATACTGAGCATTTCCCCAGGGACGGAATGGTAATGTTCCATTTCTCTGTATCTCCTTTCTCATTGACAACACACTGTAAAGAGATTGGGCATTCTGTCTCTGGCATGCAGTGTGACAGGGGTACAATATAGAAAAGAGGGTCTGTGGGGTTACTTCAGGTCAACATGCCGATGTTTTAAGGATTTAGTAAATATATGCAACTAGTTTAGCCAATTTAAAAACTCTGCCTCGTACTTGGATTTGACAGCATTCATTGGGATCTACTTACTAAAACTTAGTAACTTAATGGTCTTTACTCTCTCATAACATCGAGTAGAACTCGAGTGAACTTAAATTTGAACGTAAGATTGGAGAAAACTTAAGTTATAAGAAGTGCTTTGCCGGTTTTCCCTTGTCCTAAATAGAGGCCGTTGCGTTCAGGCCTCTACCATTGCCCAATAATGGCACAAACACTCACTGAAAGAGGTGAACTGCACTCTGAACCCCTCTTTCAAACAAAATTTCTGTTGCACATTTTTCTATTCAGACTTGTGTAACTACAAGTCTTTTAGCCACCCGCAATAGAGTTTCCAAACATCAGCGCGTAAGCCGAGACATCAATTTTCCACCACCAACAGCTCTGTGTTAATTTTCTACCTCGAGGCTGGTTCTGTTGCATCGACGGTTCGAAAAGTACGTCATTGAGGGCTCTAAGTATACCCAATGGATAGGGCTATATCTAAGCTTTCACTTGGGCTGGATATTGGGCCCATTTATTCCTGGTAGGCTTCAGAATCAGAAAACAAGCGAAGACACTTCTAGCCACGGTTTAATCCCTTTAAGTTATCCATGTAAAGCAAAATTTTCAAATCAAATTAACCCGACTCTAGGAGATTAAGCAGTGAAATATGTTGCTGAGGATTATGCCAATGACATATTGGCCATTGCTCATATTTTTCAGCTACAAGAAGGTGGCTGAGCGTATTATCAATCCCATTTCTCAAAGGTGTGGCCAAGCAGGTGGTAAATCTAGTTGCAATTTAGGTGGCGATTCAGGCGGAGTTGGTTATACATATATGAAACCAATTTCATCCAGTTCATCAGTATTAGATGTGATTCTATGCCGCGGTAGGTATTTCATTATGTGCCCATATCGTAGGAAAACTAGGATTTGGATCGCGGCGTTATACAAAGTAGCCACCATCGAAATATGAAATTACGACACATCTACGAGGAATGTCATGGACTGTCCTGGAAATCAGCTTCCGAATTGATGATGCTCCGTATGGAAAATATTATAACTAGCTGGGAGTGGAGTAAAGGTACATGCAGCTTCTCAGTGTAGCTTATATATTTAAATGGGAGAAGGGAGGTTAATAGATCGAGGTTCGGTAATAGCAAAGCAGCTACAATTTTATTCGCATTTATCAGCTATCTGAAAGTCAGTGTAGCAACTGCTGATAACACAGTGCAGTAGCATCAGTTACTCACTGGCTCTCTGACTGCCGAGGGAGCGTAGATGGTTTTTCGCCTCTCCTATGGTGGAGGTAACAATGGCAGATGCATCCAGTTAGATTAATATAGAGCATGCGGGAGATTAAGTGAGGGGGAACTTACCAGGTTATACAGGGTTAGAACACATGCTTCAAGACCTGAGGCTGAGGACGTCTACAGAAAACAATGATACGCAATCAGATTAACATGAGAAATGAACAAAATCAACTAGAAGAACCAAGTGGATGGCCTGTACTGAAACTAAAGAACCAAGTGGATGGGCTGTACTGAAACTAAATCAGAATGAAAACTATTGAAAAAATAGATCCTCCAATCGAGGTCAGTTATCTACACAGTGAGTAGAATTTGTATTTTTAGTAAATTAGAAGTATTGGGGTGAACCGCATTAGGTACAGTCTGGCGATCCTCCCATCAGGTGTATAATTAGCTACAGACCACTAGTGAGATTTTTTATGATCTCAACCAGAAAGAGCTCTTCAAAACACTTGTTTTGTGTTAAAACAAATAACGCATAACCACAGGTGTCCAGATGAGAAGGAACTTAATCTGACTAAAGGCATTTCAATAAGTCGAGCAAAATGGTAAAACTTACAGACTTAACTAAATCGGTACAACATTTTACATACAATTGTCTATATATTGAATTTAAAAAAACATAAAAGGTTTTTTTAAACCAAAGCCACGTGGTTTCTTCTGCCGTCATTAGTACGAGTACAAGCATATATTTGTTACTAAGGAGTAACAAAATTGAAGATTAGGTGATTGCATCATATATTCCTCTAATGAAATGTCTTTAACGAAAGCCGCATAAAATAGGGTCAGATTGTCAAGCAGATTCAAGTATAGGCTAAATGTCTGAAATAAGATGCTACCTTTTCTCTATTCCGATTCTAAAGCTGCCCATACTGATGCATGCTAGTCTCATAGTCCAAAAAAACCAAACAATTTTCGTTTTTTAGAGCAGTCGATTTGGGCTTCTTTAGCAGAGTCGAGCGAGTTTGAAAACTTACCCACAACAACATGCGCCTTAAAGAAAGACTGCGAAATAAATGCAACCAATCATTTGGACTAGGCTATTTATTGTAGGCAAGAGAATTATTTATGAATTTCACAGCTGCCTATTGGTTGATATTCACTTCAATCGTCATAGGCTTATTGACATTGGTAGTCGATGAGGTGGGAAATTAAATACAGCCTTGACTAGAAATCTCAGGCGTACCGGGAATGATTAGTCTTTACAGCATTACCTAGTGTATGACCTGAGAACCATGGATACACGCCTGGTATTTACTACCATAGCCTAGGTCAGTCAAGTGGATACGTCAATTCACAAAATGAGATACCAAGAGACCCAGCCAAAATGTTATGAGAATGAATTGGGTCTGTTCGGTAGCCGCAAATCACATCAGGTTCAAGCACTTTTGCATATGTGTGCATGCTTCTGTGTTTAGACAAGTGAACAAAATACAAAAGTGCCTAATTTTTTAGAAGCTTTTCCAACACTTTATCAGTGAAGTTGTCAGATAGGCAATGGCCATTGGGGAAGTGACTGCTAGCGAGCCAACTTGTACCGGAAACGGTGAAACCAGGGTTGGGTGCCATTCCTTTTCCTCACCACCGTCACCTACCCGAGCTCTGAAAAGAGCTGGGTGAACATAGGAAGTTTTTGAAAAAAATTCAGCGCACAAGCTGTCCTGAATTTGGGCCTTTCAGCACCAGTGACGAGCGCTCACACTACTCAACCAGAGTGCCTCAATAACTTTATAAGCATTACCCAATATTAATAAAGGTATTGGAAGGTTGTCAATATATCAATGAACTTCATAAAGTAGCAACAATAGGTTGTCAGAAGGTCAAACATGAGCAGCTACATAAAATACCAAGAATAAATGAATGAGAAATGATTTACAAACCGAACAACGCTTCACAGGCAAATCTCAAGCAGGAACAAGTCAGCAGGAGGGCTACTAACATGACCCTATTGATTTTTTAACCTTACTGGACACTCTTGTTTTCGTTTGTTGATCTATGAATTTTTATGACTGCTTTTGGTTCCAAGATGGTCTATTTTGTAAGTTAAATAAAATTAACCGTACCTTACCTTACATGGACACTGCGTGCTGGGCACCTGTTATAGATACACTATTCTCACCCATCCAGATGGGGAGGGGGCGAATAGGCTGCTTTACAGGTTTATCAACATTATGTATCTTTTTCAGGTTACTGATGCTCAGACTAACTATCAGAAAATGCTCGCCGACAGTTGGCGACATCATTTTTTTAACAGTCTAGAAATGTAATGCGGCCCGTATCAAAATGTTAGGCTTTATTCTTTAGCTGATGGGTGGGTCCTATGACCCCGCAACATGCCGGAAAGTCATGCCACACAAATTCTTTTGGTCGATTGACAAAGTGAAACCAAGAAGATGTAATGAATATTTTAAGCACTTCAATGTACTTTCCATGTTTTATTACTCTATAAAAGCTTGTTGTAAGCATAAAAAGGTGAAGTCAGTTGATCTTTTTTGCAGGAGTCGGTAAATATTCGGTCGTCAAAAATGAGCCTTCCCAGCCATGAGACACGGCTGCAATCCTAGATCCACCTATAAACGCCGAGGACGATTTTCTGAGTGAAAGTTTTCTCAATTTTTAATCTGAGCTTTGACTTTAACACACAATCGAAATATAATTTAA
>Ga0224501_10003383_pt1 | contig 12547 bp, 11 predicted proteins | sample SF_Oct11_sed_USG_4_FD_169105 | JGI IMG/M metagenome (GOLD analysis project Ga0224501, IMG submission 169105) | Sediment microbial communities from San Francisco Bay, California, United States - SF_Oct11_sed_USGS_8_1 | ecosystem: Environmental > Aquatic > Marine > Sediment | place: USA... | reverse complement strand
ATAACTAGTATACAGTCCTAGCTCTAATAACTAGTATACAGTCCTAGCTCTAATAACTAGTATACAGTCCTAGCTCTAATAACTAGTATACAGTCCTAGCTCTAATAACTAGTATACAGTCCTAGCTCTAATAACTAGTATACAGTCCTAGCTATAATAACTAGTATACAGTCCTAGCTCTAATAACTAGTATACAGTCCAAGCTCTAATAACTAGTATAGGTGGAGCGATGGCTTGGTGGGTAATGCACTGAGCCTTGGATCTGATCCTTGGTTCGATTCCCAGTTCGGGCGAAACCTTTGTCTTTCGGATTCGTCGGTTTCAGATCCCAATAGAGGAGACCTTCCCATAGAGTTTCCTTACAAACAGAAAATCTCCTTATGACGCACCCTGGGAAATGCATCCTGGGGAACAATGAGTCAAAGACTCAGTAGGCCAATTTCTGCAAGCCCTCACACTAGTCAGAATACAAAAGAGGAAAAAGTTCGTATGTCAGACACAGCGACGGGTCGTGTCTCGGTACAGCTGCCAGAACGTATTATTATCTCAATGATTGTTCTGTTTCAATCAAGCAGTCTTATTCAATGCCAATCTATCTACCGTAATATTAACTGATGTTGGTGTTTCACAGGAATACAAGGTGAAAATAGAAAATGTCTCCGAAGCCAGAAAAGAACTAGAACATCATATCCGGAACCTTCCAGACTTATCTAAACTGCCGGATCCGGATGCAGGCTTAGCGCCTCTACCGTCCGCTGGAGATCTCTTTTCGCTGTAACTAGATTGTACTGTATGCATTTATACACTGTAAATATTCTGTACAGATAATGCCTCTAAATACATGCGAGATAGTCCCCATTTCTGGTGTTGATCTGCCTGGTTGTGAGTATGGAGTTCTAAGGGTATAGAGTTATCCTCTCTGAAGGCTAATCTGAACGAGTCAAGAGGCTAAGTTCATACTTGTGGTAGTCTCATAAAATCAGGTGGTTTTATCGAGAGCTTTTCGCACCAACTACTGCCGACAGCAGATAGTCTGGTTGTACTACATCCGTGTTATTTAATTGTAAGCGCAACGGTTTCCATAGGTTAAATTGGTCAAGGATGTTGATTTGAGCCATGCTTTTTATCGTAAATAAAGTGATCAGAAGAATAACGGTTGCATTGTTGGTATCCCTGACCTTATGCTTCTGACACAGAGTTCTAGAACTTTTCCTGTGTTTATTGTTAATCAGTTCTCACACATTCAATTCAGTTGGATCCTGCTTGTAAAACCAGCGTATTCAGATTTCCCCAAAATAAAAGTGCAAAAATGGCTCAATGTGCTCAGCAATAAAAGATAGCAATGCAACCTATTTACCTGGCTTTTCTCTGTGAAGTGGGAACTTAGCCAGGTCTAGTGTCTACACGCTCAATGTTACAGAAGGGCTCTCCATTCCCGCCGACGAGCCAAATAACCCCTCTAATCGGGTAGCCAAAATGGTGTGGAGTTGTCTCACCGGTTTGGGTGAAGGCCTCCCGGGAAAGAAGACCGTGAAGTGACTTATGTCCGGTTTAGTTGGGATCGCGCAGGCGTAGAAAGGTCTAAACAAAGCCATGGCTGAGGAGCAGGTAGACCCTTTTTGCAATTTGTTCACAAAGGAGGCATTCCTGTTAACCTACTGACTGAGAAGTTGAGCTTTGGTTTTCTTATTAGCCACCTTGACGAGAAATACTGGATCTCTATGGATAGCATCGACGAGAATGCATGACAAAATACGGACGCCCTAGGTCGAGGCTGATCTATCACTACCACTACCGTCTACGTCTACGCTACGGTCTACCACTACCACTACCACTACACTAGTACTACCACTACACTAGTACTACCACTACACTAGTACAGCCACTACACTAGTACTACCACTACACTAGTACTACCACTACACTAGTACAGCCACTACACTAGTACTACCACTACACTAGTACTACCACTACACTAGACTAGTACTACCACTACACTAGTACTACCACTACACTAGTACTACCACTACACTAGACTAGTACTACCACTACACTAGTACTACCACTAGTACTACCACTAGTACTACTCTGGTCTTGAATTTGACTTTCCAGTTTTGGAGTCCTGCTTTTAGTGCTTCGTTTTGCTAGTTCTAGTACCTACCGAGTGGAAGACTCGGCATTGCGTCGATCCAGAGTCAGTATGCTCAGTTCGCTTAGGGCTTTTCTTGCTTCGGAAACTGGGAATGATGTAGAAGAGGGAAAATCATTCATAATCATAGTGATCATGTGAGTGTGATGGTCAAAGCTAAAACCAAGTGACAAGTGAGTGGCAAGTCGAGGCGCTCCATTGATACCCATTGCACACACTGACACGCGCACGCACAGAGTTGGGTTGGGACAGTTGCAGTTGCGTGTCATTGATTGTTTTGTTGATTGAGGAAATGTTCACTTAAAAGTTGTATGGCAGCATGCAGGATGAGGATGAGGTCAGATATTTTTGGCATTCTCTGTAGGAGGTGGTGCAATTAGAGAGCCTATGCAAGCAGCTGTATGAAACTGCAGACCCTCGTATTCGGAGTGAGGCTGAAAAGGCGTTAGTGAACTTTCCTAACACTCCAAACTGTCTCCAAAAATGTCAAGTTTTACTTGACCGTGCTGATGTGAGTACCAGCATTTATGTAATCAATTATGCGATATATGATCATGGCTCAATCCAGTGGTGAATGTAATTGTCATTCTGTAGAATTTTGCACCTCTCTTTACAGTCCCCATATTCACAGCTACTCGGCACCACCACACTAACTAAGCTCACCAATAAAGGCAATATAGCATTAACTACCGCACAGCGATTTGATATAAGAAATTACATCTTGAGCTATCTCGCCACGCGCACCAAGCTCCCTGGATATGTCCAACAAGCTATAGTCTTGCTGTACGCAAGGCTAACCAAGGTTGGATGGAATGATATTGAAAAGGAACAATATGTGTTTCGCACTGTTACAGAAGATGTAACCAAATTTTTGCAGGTAAGGACAGCGAGATCTGTCGCCAGCGTTAAGGGCCTGTCACACACTGGCGAATTTGCGATTTTTCGATCAGCTAATTGCAAATCGCGGAAAAATCGCAATTCGCTTTCCTAGCCACACGATTGCGATCATTGTTCGTGAACTACTAGGGTTTCCCGCAGTCACATAACCGAATCCAATGTGACTGCATAGTTGGGGTTATATCGAGGTTCTATTTCCGGTCAAACTGTCGTTAGAAATAGTGTATGGGGATTGTGTTAGTAGCTGGACTCAACTAGCCGCTACTCGCGGGTAAATTCAGCCAGATTTCGTTTTATAATCACCTCTGATGCTCTGGTTCTCATGAATTTGATTGTGTCTTGTTCTACCATTATGACTGCTCCCAAAATGGCTCAAATAAGTTTTTAAGGCAGACGTAGTTTGTGATTTTGATTTTCTACTTTATAGCCTTTGGATTCCCGTGGACTATGGAAATGATTGAGCCAATCAGTGCGCGCCTTGTAAGTGCGATTTTGCTCAGCATGCTAGAACTTCAATTTCGCGCGAAACAGCTGTCGCAAATTCGCAATGCGATTTTTCACGTAACGTTATTTGCGATTTTTTTGCGAAGTCACCATCGTGTGGCAGGCCAAGTGTGATTATCGAGTGATAAAGAAAATCAGTCAGGATATCTCATTGCCAGAATGAATGTATCTCACTGTCCTCCCCGTGGCTCTAGTTCAATTCCCAGGGCATGGCAGAATGTTTCAAAATATTTTTCCCCTGGCTGATCAGACTCTGCCAACCCGTCCTGAGCCAGCATGGCCAAAATGGCTAATTTCCCCACAATGGCACCACATAACCCGTGGATATCGAGAGGGGAAGCTTACATCCAACCAAGAACAGACAATTGTTAAAAGAAACCTTACATATTGGGCCCATAGATTTAATCATACAATAGTTCTCATTGTCTTTTCTCTCCCTAGCCTGATTTGGTTGTGTTGTTTTAGAGTGGTGTTCCGCTGCATATTACTGTTGGTGTGCAGCTGATGACCCGAGTTATTATTGAGATGAATCAAATGACTGAGGTATGTTTTTGTGTGGGTGATATGATGGTCGTTTGATCATTATAAACCATCTTGAACCATTTCTCATACTGTACAAAACGGAACTCCAACCTTAAAAAAATGGTAGGTACTGCAATACTTGCGGAAAATATATATTTCAACTATTTTCGCTCGTAGACAGAGGTGCACCACTCCGTTACATGGCACAGGAAGATATCATTCTCCTTCCGAGATACAACTCTGTACAGGATCTTTGAGATCAGCTGTGAACTACTCAATAACACCCATAATAACATCAAAAACATGGACCTCTCTGACCAGGCACAGGTATGGGTGAACATTCGAAATGTTCATTGTGGGAAATGAGGTGTTTGTGATATAAGAACCATGTGATGCATTGCTCAATTTGCTTGTTAGTTCCGACTGATGCTTGTGCGTCAACTGTGATCACCGTGTCCTGTAGAATGAAACAGTGCGTGTTTGCTTTAGCATAACCTAGTGAGCGCCAGCCTCCAACTCGCGTATGGCTGTTTGACGTATGACTTCATCGGGACATCTAATGATGAAACGTCTGATGATCTGAGCACGGTTCACATGCCCACTAGCTGGCGTAAAGGTATGCATCAAGGATGCCTTTCCTGTAGTGGTGTCAGCAGACTTATAATCTACTAACCGGTTATGTTATGCTTGAACATCCATGGATATATTGTTATTTTGCTTAGAATTGCCAAAGCACTGGAGTTAGTGTACTGACTCCGAGCATTCGATAGACTCCTCTACTGGTTTGGCCATACTAGAAAACATTATATCCAGTGTTCTGCGATCAACACACAGGGATATATAGATCATGTGGTGTTATAGCGCTAATAATTTTGTTGATTGTAGCGCTATTGGATTTCAGCTTGATGCAGCTGCTCTTTGACTTGTATAAAGAATTGCCTGCTACATTGGGCGCTGTGGTAAGCAGGAACACTTCTCTTCTATTATAAAATAATTAGTAAAGTAACCTCCAGAAATCAGGTATGTTAGAGTGCCAGTATCTGCACTACTAATGTATTCCCCACCCCTCCTCATCATTATGCTATACCATCAGCAACAATTTTTTGTAGGCACTGTCATGTCTGGTACAAATGGCTTCCATACGGCGATCATTTTACATAAACAGTGAAAAATCTGACTTCCTCAACAAGCTGGTCAATGGTATTAAGGGTATTCTGGAGAACCCACAGGTTGGTACCAAAGCCACAACTGATGATCGACGAAGTTGGTTGTTAGAACCCTAAAGACGAGATTTGAAGCAATAATGTGTGTATATGACAATGCTCTATGTGCCAACTTCATGTCGGGTTTATTGAAGATCAGCAGTTTTATACGCGTGTCAGTTAACCTGTTTTGTGTATTAGCCAAAGCATAATCCGAACTTTGTACAGGAACTGTTACCCACGAACTATCTCTTCTATTCTGTAGAGTCTCTCCGAGCCGTCGTGTTATCACGAGTTTTGCCGACTTTTGGCCCGACTCAAATCCAACTTCCAGCTGGGCGAATTGGTCAAGTGTGAAGGGTACCACTCACTAATCAAAATGATTGCAGAATTTACTGTCACCAGTCTACAGGCAAGTCCATGTTCTTATCATTGACCCAATTTTTATCTAATAACCTGTAAATGGTTTATACCAATTCTATCGTCTATGTCTTTGGAGCTTTCTTGGCTGTCGGTCTTTGCCATATATGATGAGTTTGTTCTCTATTCACAGATGTGGCAGTTCGCACCAAACAGTATCTACTATCTACTATCATTATGGCAACGAATGGTCATGTCCATTCCATATGTGAAGGCCACTGAGCCTCACATGTTAGAAACGTATACACCAGAGGTAAGTCAAGCAAGTGTTCTCCGAGGCTCGCTGCGGAGACTGTTGTAGTTTGTCCACTTGGTCCATTTGTGAAGACGATGTTTACGGTTTGTGAATTCAGTGCACACTCTGTTCTCAATTGCCAGGTCACAAAGGCATACATTTCATCGCGACTCAGTTCAGTGTCATCTGTGGTGTCGGAGAACCTTGACGATCCTTTAGACGACTTGGCTGTCGTCAGCCAGCAACTCGATCAGGTGAGAATAGTACGCTAAACAGGCGGCTGAAAGTATGCTCAATGACCTTTGAGCTGTACAGCCGTCAGGAGGTATCATGTTTGTTTTGGTAATGGCATAGCGACTCAACTGGTTACATTAAAGCATGGTGGGTTATTTGCTGAGTTTTGGTGTCCGTGCTGTTCATAACCTGGAGCTTCCTCTTTGCCTACAGCTGTCACAAATCGGACGCTGCGAGTATGAGAAAACATGCACACTGTTGGTGAATCTGTTTGATGAAGCGGCGCAGAAATACCAGGAGCTAATCACCACGGGGAATGATGGCAATGATCTCACAATTCAAGAAGGTACTGTGTCGTGTCAGCATTAGATTTTCTTCTTACGTTTGTTTCCAGAGCGATATGGGTTAACCCATTTTAGATATGCAAACGCTTGAATGACTCAAGAAACCGTTTAATGGATTAGGAAGGGGTTTTTCATAAATGTTACTTTTGTGCCCAATCCAGCTGAAAACATGGGCTCCACTAGAGAGAAGGACCCAACTTTTGATTTCAGAGTGAGGTGAGTTCAGGAGGACTTGCAATCGCTTCAAAATTGTCCTCTGTCAATATCAGATCATCCTTTAGAGCTGAACGATCGTTTGTGATATGTTAATCCAATGCAATAACCCTATCTTTTACTGCCTTGACATTGGTAACCTTGACACTGCCTAAACTAGCACACCAGCACCCACTTTCAGTGGCTGAACTCTGGTCCAAATCACTTTCGGTCACAGCCGACGGAAATAGAGTTTTCAATCTCAATCTTCAGTCTCATTTTTGACCAGGTGAGGTATTTTGAAATTATGACAAACCAGATGCGCAGATATCTGATCAAAAAGGACGGGGATTAATAAATCTTGCTTTTGCTTCTACTTATCAAAGGTAGTAAAAGGAAACTGATTGGGTTAACTACAGAGATGACAGCTGGGTTTTCTTCCTTAGGTATACTATCATGGCTAGTCTATATAATCGGAGCAGAGGTGGGCGGGCGAGTCTCATTTTCTAGCACAGATGAGCATGATGCAATGGACGGCGAACTAGTTTGCAGGTTTGTCATACTTCATACTGAGCCGTGGAATACAAAAGCTGTGTCCCGCCTCGTTAGTTATGAGTTTGGACCATGAGCTATTCGCTCTTCATCATTTAAAAGGGAGATTCGGAGAAGGAGGGCATTTTGGGCATCTTTTTCCAACCTCTGGTAGAGTTTATACTGGAAAGTTCATCTTCTATGAGAGCAGACTCCCCCAAGATGTTGTGAATGAAAAATTGCCTGCAATTTTTATTGGGATTTTGATCCCATATAAAAGAGATAATGCCATGTGCTTAAATGTTCTGTCCCGCTCTCTTTTTTGAATATGGATGTAGAGATAAACTGTATCCTATTGCAGAGTTCTCCAGCTGATGAATGTAATAGACCTACGACTGTCACAGCGAGGGTGCGAGAAGCTCGATCTGGCTTTGCTAAGCTTCATTGAGCAGTTCCGAAAAATTTACATTGGAGAGCAGGTGCAGAAGACATCCAAAGTCTACAAACGCCTCTCAGAGGTTCTTGGCCTGAATGAAGAGTCGACTGTTCTCAGTGTTTTTATCCGCAAGATGTGAGTAATATGCTTAAGTTAGATACTAGGTTCATCGTCAACATTCACCCAACTACACTCAGAACCCATAACCATCAACTTGATGTTCTTTGTTGCAGTATAACAAACCTAAAATATTGGGGAAACAGCGAGAAGATAATATCTCGCACCTTACAGCTGCTCAATGATCTCAGTGTTGGCTACAGCAGTGTGCGTAAACTAGTCAAGATAGACACAGTGCAGTTTGTGCTCACCAACCACACGGTAAGCCCACTAATAGAATTTCTGCTGGTTCATGACATATTGAAAGGGTTGTGAAAAAATTGAACAGTGTGGGGTTTGAGTACGCACTCATTGTCCTTAACGGGGTTATGACATGGACAAAAGTGACTTCACTTGTTTGTAGATTCTGAAGCCTACCATGAACAAATAGGCCCAATACCCAATTCAAATGAAACCTTAGATATAGCCCTATCCAATGCGCATACTTAGAGCCCTCGAGGACGTACTTTTTAGACCGGCGACGCACCAGAATTGGCCTCGAGATAGGAAATTAACACAGAGCTGTTGGTGTTTGCCTTAATTTCTCGGCTTATGTGCCGATGTTTGGCAAATGCGTCAGCATGTGTATACTAGACTTGTAGTTACACAAGTCTGAATAAAGAAACCGTGCAACAAAAGTAAAGAAATATGGTTTCAGAGCGCAGTTTTTCACCTCTGTCAACGAGCGTTAGTGCCGTTATTGCACCATTATAGAGGCCCGAACGTAACGGCCTCTATTTAGGGCTAGGGAAAACCGGCAAAGCACTTCTTATAACTTACGTTTTCTCCAATCTTCCGTTCAAATTTGAGTTCTACTCAATGCTGTAAGGGGGTGAAGATCGCTAGGTTACTAAGTTTTAGTAATTAGATCCCATTTTATTTCTATTTGGGCCGTAGTTATTCGAGTGACCGATATTCGGTTTGTCGGAAAAGATCGCTCGCTATCGCTGCAATGAATGCAGAGTTGCGTCCTTTTAAGAATGGGGAACACAACTCCGAAAAACGTTGATCATCGATCGTGTCATAACCCCTTTAAAGGGATTAAACCACGATCGAGGGTATACTTACTTTCGGAGTTGTGTTCCCCATTCCTTGAGGGAGGCAGCTCCGCATACATTGCAGCGATAGTGAGTAGTCTTTTTCCAAAAAGCAAATATCGGTCACTTGAATAACTATTATAACTATTATATTCACTCCCTCATAACATCGAGTAAAACTCGAAACTGAGCGTAATAGCGGGGAAAACTGAAGTTGTAAGAAGTGCTTTGCTGAGTTTTTCCTTGCCTGAAATAGAGGCCGTTGCGTTCAGACCTCTATCATTGCACAATAGTGGCACTTAGGCTCGCTGACAGAGGTGAAAAACTGTGCTCTGAAACCTTATTTTTATATTTTTGTTGCACATTTTTCTCTGTTCAGACTTCTGTAATTACAAGTTTAGTATGCATCTGCAAAAGAGTTTTCCAAACATCAGCTCGTAAGCCGAGAAATCAATGCAAGCACCACCAGCTCTGTGTTAATTTCGAGGCAAATTCTGTTGCGTCAATGGTCTGAAAAGTTCGTTGTCGAGGGCTCAGAGTATGCATATTGGATAGGGCTTTATCTAAGCTTCCATTTGAGCTGGGTATTGGGTCCATTTGTTCATGGTAGACTTCAGAGTCTGAAAACAAGTGAGACACTTTTGGCCATGCCTTCAGCCCTTTAAATGTGGCTTTTACTGGATAACCTATTCCAGACACAACCCCAGGATTAGCCCGAGTATTGGCATAAGAATATCTGAACACCACCTCTGTAGTGAAACTCGACCCCAGCACAGCTAGTTGTAGTTATAGATATATATGGCAGATAACACAACTGACTTTTAAATGTGTCTGTTGCAGAGTGACAACTTTCCTTTCCTGGGGGTTAATGGTATGAGCACTCTGAAGGACACGCGCTGTCGCACCACCTTCTATATGGCCCTGGGTCGTCTGCTAATGGTGGACCTCGGAGAGGACGAAGAACGATTCGATGTTTTTATGCGACCACTCACAAGTTAGTAGCTTTTATGAGTCGCTTACTGACGTTGTGACATATTCGTCTCACAGACTTGACAGATCTCATACCCCTGAAGGAAACCTGTACTAATTCATTTTAATGGAATCAATGGGTTGTTGTGTTCTATCAAGCCTGGGTGGTCGAGTGGAATATCAAGACTGACTGATGGCATGACTGTTGATGTTGTGTGTGCAGCTTTCACCTGATACAATGTAAAATAATATTCTTCTCCAATGTACGTATGCACTATCGGTATTACTGAACATGGTTTGGAACTCGTGTGGTAAAATCTGCTCGGGTCAGTATGAGTTGAACATTGTAGAGGCTTGTCACTTTGAATCAGTATGTATGATAGAATGGCATGAATGAATCATTGTTTGTGCGCATACAGTGTGGAGTTATTTGCTCATGTTTTCTCTTCTCTAGCTGGAGCCATGTTTCTTGCCCCATTCACAAGTGAGTTGGCAGCAGTGCATACTAAAGCATGGTATATACATATAACATCTTTGCAATAACCAAGTTAGTCGTCATGAGTTTAGTCCTGCTAAACATATATGAACCCCGTCCCCAGTCATCAACCAATGATTGCTGGCTCGAAACTTTATATATGGCTGCCTAATACTGTGGCTGATTCAGCAGGCCGCCTAATACTGTGGCTGATTCAGCAGGCCGCCTAATACTGTGGCTGATTCAGCAGGCCGCTGTGATGTTTCTGCATTTGCTTTCCATAACTCGTTTGATCTGTTACCTTTTTAATCGATTTCGGAGTCATGTAGTTGATACGAGTCACCGCGTCACCACCCGTGTGTATGTGTTGGCTACACCGTTTTCTCTTAACTAGTGTTGTGTGCCCGCTATCAGCTACTGTCTCTTTTGGGCAGGGAGTTTTGTCCGCGGTCACTCTCTATTCAGTTCTCTCCCCTCTCAACACGAAGTGGCCCCATTGTCTTGCATGTCGAACGGATTCCGTTTATATCTATTGTCACACTATTAGTCGTAACTTTGCTCCACCCGGCGCTCGGTTTCAGCTTGACAACAGACGAGCTTTTTACTAGTCACACGGCTTGTAATACGTAGCAACAGGAGGCCAACCAGGATGGAGGGTAATTCTCATATGCCTTATTAGATGGACTATTACAACGTCTCCCCTGCAGCCATCTCTGACGGGCGGGGGACCCTGGAAGCGGTCAGATAATCACCCTCCATGCTGTGCTGTACTCACCCGCTGCTTACCTATTGACTCCCCGTGATCAAATTCCCTGTCTCATTTGCTTATTTTCTTATTTAGGCTCCTTTGAGGCGGTCGCTCAGATGCTTGTCCAGGCGGAAACATCCATGTTCAGATCGGAAGAATGCAAGGTAGCCGTAATGTAACATCCCATTTAGCTTTTCTTCAATGAGAATCGTAATTCCAATACAGGATCATTGATCATTACAGGTTTCCCTTGCCATTACAGTCCTGGTGATTCACGCTGATCATTACAGGGTCCCTTTGACTGTTGTAGCAATCTTTGATCGGACTGGCTAGAGATCTGAGAGGTGTTGCCTATGCATTCAACACCAAAACCAGTTATATGATGCTGTATGACTGGTTGTATCCGAACTACTTCCCGATTCTCCTGAGAGGTGTGGAACTGTGGTACCACGAGCCGTCTCTGACCACTCCAGTGCTCAAGCTTATGAATGAGCTTGCTCAGAATCGCTCACAACGACTTCAATTTGACGTCTCGTCTCCTAACGGCGTACTCCTGTTTAGGGAAATCAGCAAGATGCTGGTTGCGTACGGTGAGCATGTTTTTAGGCTGTCCCCAGTCGATAGCTGTGTGGGGAACTGGCTGAGAGTCAACTTGGATTGACAATGTTATAAACAAAGGTGGAGTCCTCGCTGCCTTCACCTTCCCCAACTCGGAAGTGAGCCGGGTACCCTTGCGCTGCTGGGTGTACAGAAAAAGTCTATTAAAGGTGTTATGTCATGACCAAAAGTGTCTTCATTTGTTTTCAGATTCTGAAGCCTACCACGAACAAATGGGCCCAATACCTAGCTCTAATGGAAGCTGAGATATAGCCCTATCCAATGCGCATAATTAGAGCCCTTGGTGACGCACTTTTCAGAACGTCGACGCAACAGAATTGACCTCGAGATAGGAAATTAACACAAAGTTGTTGGTGTTTGCATTGATTTTTCGGCTTACGAGCTTATGTTTGGAAAATCCTCTTGCAGGTGTATACTAGAGGTGTAGTTACATAAGTCTGATAGAGAAAATGTTCAACAAAAATATAGAAATAGGGTCTCAGAGTGCTGTTTGTCACCTCTGTCAGTGAGCGTTAGTGCCATTATTGCACAATGATAGAGGCCCGAACGCAACGGCCTCTATTTAGGGCTAGGGAAAACCGGCAAAGCACTTATAACTGCAACTTTCTTCAATATTACGTTCAATTTTGAGTTCTATCCGGTGTTATGACGGAGTAAAGATCGTTAGGTTACTAAGTTTTTTAGTAATTAGATCCTATTTTCCTTCTATTTGAGCCATTCGGGCCATAGTTATTCGAGTGACCGATATTGGTTTTTTTTTTTCAAAAAGACCACTCGCTATCGCTGCAATGAATGCGGAGTTGCCTCCCTTCTAGAGTGGGGAACACAACTCTGAAAGTGCGTCTACATTCGACCGTGACTAACCCCTTAAAAATCCT